>Ga0164313_10002220_pt1 | contig 17409 bp, 15 predicted proteins | sample GuaBasSedimGuay4_FD_113735 | JGI IMG/M metagenome (GOLD analysis project Ga0164313, IMG submission 113735) | Subseafloor sediment microbial communities from Guaymas Basin, Gulf of California, Mexico - Guay4, Core 4569-4, 0-3 cm | ecosystem: Environmental > Aquatic > Marine > Hydrothermal vents...
TCTGCATATCCTTCAGGTGAAGGCCGAAGTTGTCCGCGGCGGTAAAGCTGGGGTCGAACGCGAGGGTGACCGTACCGGACTGATCCGTTTCCACCCTCAGGGGCCAGATCTTGGCGTCGGCCAGGGGATCGTACACTGCCCGCAGATCATTCCGGAACCGGGGGCCCAAAAGCCATTCGGGATGATGGTAACTTGCCGTGACGTAGTTGGCGGGCGGAGGACCGGGCTCCGGGGTGTCGAACTCTGGGTCGAAACTGTCGGTTGCCGGAATGAGGGTACCGGCCCGGTTGCCCTGGTCGGAGTAGCCTCCCGCCGAAGCGCTTACATCCACGTAAAATTCACCGAGCCCGGTATTTTCGGTTCCGACCATGAGATCAAACGTGCGGGTGGTCGTCCCTTCGGGGATCCAATAGGAATAGACACTCGTCGAGTTGAGGTTGGTGACCGAACCATCGGAATTGTCGCGGAGCTTGAAGTCGAAAGGTGCCGGGGTGGTGAAATTGGGATTGAAAGATACCGCAACAATTTCGCCACCGGATTGGGTGGAATTGGCCGTGGAAGTGAAGGTCCATTGCTTCATCTCCAGGGTGGGGTCGTAAACAGCCCTCGTGTCCTGTTTGTAGTAATCCCCGGCGGGGTTGCCCCATTCGGGGTGGGGGAAGGTCAGGGCGGTGTCGGAATCCAGCAAATCGTAGTCGTTGTCGAAGCCGTCGGTGGCTCCGGCGGAAGTGGCGGCCCGGTTGTCGTTGTCACCTTGAAAACCGATGCCGACGATCATGTCCAAAGGAGGCAGGGGATCGCAGTAAACCAGGGGCGGACCGTTGACCCGAGCTACCGGAAGCAGGAAGTCCTGCGAAATGGGATACATGGGAAGCAGGGGTGGTCCGGAGCAGTCCTGATAGGCCAGATTACCGGGGATGGAGGGTCTTTGTGTCAGCTGGATGAAAAAATCACCCTGGGTCGTGTCAACGGTCAGGAGTGTCAGGGTCACCAACACGAGTTGGTTGTCGACCGTTGTTTCACAGCCGGCAATACCCACGATAAATTCACTCGGGGGATCGCCGACATTGACGGAATCGGGAGGCAGTTGGGTGCCGAGCAGAAAAGTGTTTGAAGGGACGATCAGATTGAATTCGAAGGCGTTGAAACCGGTGGCCGCCGATGGGTTGAGCAACCTGACTTCCGCGGTGTATGGAGTTCCCACGGAAGTAATATTTATGTCCCCGTTTTCAAACACCAAGGCAATCAGGTCGGGGTCCGTGCATTCCAGCTGCGCACTGGCGGGGCTGGGGCAGTAGGCGGCCAGAACCAGGCCGGCAATAAGAACAAGAAGCATTGATCTGCGCATAATGATCCCCCTGAAAAGTTCGGCGCCAGGCCGACCGTATATTATTCGTATCTCCAGTATCTCACCAACTCAATGGTACAGACTCTTGACACCTCCCCAGGATGCGTTGACAACATCCACCTCGTCGGAGAGGCGAAGCTCCCAAAAGAAAACCAGGAATGGAGATGATACGGGAAATGAAATGCTTCCTGGAAGAGTAATTTCCTGAAAATCGGCGCCGGGGCCGAAGAAATTGAGCTTGAAGGGCGCCTGTCCCGGCTGGGCTTCCGCGATGGAAATTGTGCAAAGTCCCCCGGTGACCTCGGTGGCCAGATCCATTTGCCACATTTCCACCCGGTCGTTGATCAGATTTTCGACGGGACGAAAGTCGTGAAGCCACTGGTTGGGCAGTTCGGCCGGTGGTTCGAACATGGAAAGGTAGGTAGTGAAGGGGGCGTCGGGAACGGCAGGCGGTGCGGGGATGTCGTTGTGGTCCAGGCCGCCTAGCGCGTCTTCCCTCAATCCAAAAACATGGGTTGCCGAAGTGACATCACCCAGGGTGACTTCGAATTGGAAGGTGAGTTCCTGGCCCATACCAACCCCCGCGGCACACCAAATCAATAAAATCAGCATGATCATCATTGGAATACGGCCTGGGAGGGAAACTCTCATGATGCCTAAGCTTTCAAGCCACAATTCATAAAGTTGTCTGGATTGTTATTGAACTGGATTTGAGGAAAAATGTCAATGGATGAATTAATGTGTTCCTGTGGGCGGAAAGTTTCAGAATGGTCTTTTGAGGCCCTATTTGGGGATAATTTGGTGAAAATTGGCCACGAAATCGAAGGAGATATCGCGCAGATCCCCAACGAGTTTGGAATGATGGTCGGAGATGTCCAATCCAGCCTCATCCATGACCTGGACCGCCCGCGCGTTAAGCCCGTGCGTTTCCACGCCCGCGGACCACGCATCGACGCTATCCCCAAGCAGGGTGCGGGCCCATCCTTCGGCCATCTGGCTGCGGCACGAATTTCCGGTGCACAGGAACAGGACGTTCAGTTTTTCAGGAGTTGTTGTCGGCCAGGCCGCGACCGGCCAGGTAACCGGTCGTCCAGCAGGACTGGAAGTTGAATCCTCCGGTCACGCCGTCGATGTCCAGCAGTTCACCGGCCAGAAATAAACCCGGTTGGATTCGGCTGGCCATGGTCCGGAAATCGATTTCCGGCAAAGGCACCCCACCACAGGTGACAAACTCTTCCTTGAAGGTGTCTTTTCCGGTGACCTGAAGCCTGGTGTCGACGATGGCCGCCACCAGACGGGTGCGCGCCCGACGGTCAAGTTCGCCCCATTTTGCAGCCTCGGCAATTCCGGCGCGGGTAACCAAGGCCGCCCAAAGCCGGCGGGGAAGCTTAACCGGACCTCCGGTGTGGATTTGTTGTTTGCCGTTACTGCGGCTCCATTCCTGCAGGTCGGAGTCCAGGTCATTGGAGGGGTGGTTCGGACACCAATTGATGCCGATTTCGAACCGGTAGGCCATGTCGGCCAGAAGGCGGGCGCCCCAGGCCGACAACCTGAGAACCGCCGGGCCGCTCAGTCCGCGATGTGTCACCAGGAGTGGGCCGGATTGTCGCAACGCCTTGCCGCCACCGGTCTCATCGGCCAGACGTATTCCCGCCTCCGGGACCGAAACCCCGGCCAGACCCGACAGTAGGGGATCATCGATTCGAAAGGTAAAAAGCGAAGGAACCGGTTCCACGATGCTATGGCCCAGGTTTTTGACGAAGGAGTAACCGCCAGCGGTCGCAGTGCCCTCAGGCCCATTTTTCGCCGAAGTCCGTCCGCCGGTCGCCAGCAGGAGTTTTTCACATTCCAGGCTTTCGCCCCCGGCCAACTGGACTGTAAATCCGGCCCCGGATGCCGCGGGAATGACTGTTTCCACCGGGCAGTTGGTCCGGACTTCCACACCCGCCGTTTGTGCCGCCCGAATCAGGCAGTCGACAATGGTACCGGAGGAATCGGTAACGGGGAACATGCGGCCGTCCGGTTCGGTCTTCAGTTCCACACCGTGTTCGGCGAACCAGGCAACGGTTTCGGCAGGGCCCCATTTGGTAAAGGGACCGATCAGTTCCTTTTGCCCGCGGGGGTAATAGGCAGTCAGATCTTTCGGCGTGAAACAGGCATGGGTGACGTTGCAGCGTCCACCCCCGCTTATTTTCACCTTGGCCAGCACCGAGGCGTTTTTTTCCAGGAGAACGACGGGCTGTGACGGGTTGGCATCGCGCGCCGTGATGGCGCCGAAAAAACCCGCTGGTCCGCCTCCGATGACGATGATCATGGTGAGCCCGGTCCCATTCCATTATGAAATTGATCCAGCTGACGATATCATGTTCTCCTTGAACATCATGCCACATGGAGCGGATCCTGGCCATCTTGGCTGGATAATGAAGGATTAACAAATGAAGAGAATCACGATTTTGCTGACCATTTCTTACGGTCATCATTTTCGCCGGGGCGGCCACCGCCGGTCTGGACAAGCATCTGGAAGCCTTCGAACCTTTCGTGGGCAAGACCCTGGAAGGCGCCTTCGTCAACAGCGAAACCGGGGAAAGCGCTATTGACGTCCAGCGCTGGGAAGAAACCCTCGGAGGCAAGGCCATTCGGGTGGTCCATTCCCTGAACGCGGGGGAATACGGTGGAGAGACCATCATTTTCTGGGACAACAAGAAAAGCGCGGTGGCCTTCTACTATTTCACCACCGCCGGATTCTACACCCACGGCACGATGACCTTCGAACTGGGTGTCTTTACCGCCCATGAAGTAGTGGAGGGCAGCGCGGATGGCATCACGGAGGTTCGCTCCAGCAGCCGCATGCTTGAAGACGGCCGCGTGCATATGAAAACAGAATTCCTCAAGGACGGCGGTTGGGTACCCGGCCATGAGGTCTATTATGCCGAAGCTCCCGAGGCCGAGGTGGTTTTCAAATAGACGGGTCGTTCTTACAGTAAATCCCGCCGCGGGTTTGTCCGAATGGATAATAAATATCACTGCAAAAAGTGCCCCCAAGGGCACTTTTTGCTGGTAACCTGTTGGAATCAAAATAGATAAAAATCTGATTCAAACAATAGTTTCTAATATGTCGTTGACCCTAACCGTAGAAATGCTGTTGTGGGGTTATCTGCCAAATACCAAGGCGGCTCCAACGGGAGCCGCTTTACTTTTGCTATCAGATTTCTGTATAATTACTAATTGAAATGACCCACTCAATGAGTAAGGGGAAACCATGCGTTCGCTCAAATTGGTTTCATTTGTTCTGTTGGCTTGTCTGCTCATCGGGTTGCCCACCCGGGCGGACGTTGTTCTACCCGTTCCTGACCCAAATCTATGCATGGTTTGGACTGAGGCCCCGGGGCCCGACATGCTGTCGATAGTCAATCTTCCCAACGGGGAGGGGAGACGTTTCGACGAAGCGCGTCAGACCACTGGGGTGGTCAATGGCACGATCTTTATCAAGGTGATGGATGCATTATCTCAACCGTGGCCATTTTTCCCCCACGAAGATCTCTGGCTGGAATTCGATGACCCCCACATGACCCTTTGTCCCGAAGGATCGTTGGCCGACCGCAATACAGACATCAATGGGGATTCCTGGTGGGTATTCCCCCTTAAGGCTGGGGGATACAGTCAGGGAGCCATGCGCGGCGTCGTTATGGGGATGCCAATCCCGGGCGGTTTTGAGGCAATCCATTTCAACAGCCCCGACATCAACGCTGACCTGCAGGTGAACCTGTCCGACGTGGCTCTGTTCAGCCAGGATTATTGGGGAGGGACATACCAGTACCGATCCGATTTCCACCATGACGGTGTCATCAACCTGCAGGACCTGGCCATCATGGCGGCGGGTCTGGGCGCATCGTGCCCCTAAGGTAGAGCCAGGTCCCTGATCACACGCAGAACATCTTCATGAACCGGGGAATTGGTCGCCACCACGCCCCGGTTCTTTTCCAGTTTGTACCCCAGGCTGAAATCCAGATCACGACCGTTGATGTCGGTCACCCGTCCACCCGCTTCGGTCACCACCAGCAATCCGGCGGCGTGGTCCCAGATTTTTTCCCGATATACCTGGTCGCGGGGCAAACGCAGATAGGCCTCGGCCTCACCGCGGGCCACCACGGCGTATTTGGCCTGACTGTCCAGCCGGGCCGGCGGGGCCTGGATTTTCAACCGTTCGGCGATGCGGGCGGCGTCGCCGTGGCTGGAGTGGGCGGCTTCCACCGATTCACAGAATCGAACGAGGGAAGGATCGGTCTGTTGGCTTACCGAGACCGAAACGCGACCGCCTTCTCCAAGCAGTGGACTTTCCCAGGTTCCCTTTCCCTTGATGGCGGTGAAGAGGGATCCCTGTCCTCGGTCGGCATCCAGGGTCGGTCCCAGGTTGGGGCATCCCAGCACCGCCGCGGCGACCTCGCCTTCGATGACCAGAGCCAGGGCGATGGCGTACTGGCCTCCGCGTAGAAACCCCTTGGTGCCGTCGATGGGATCGAGCGTCCAGAATCTGGGGGAATATTCATTGGCCCCTCCCAGATCGATCCATTCACAGACATGGTCGGCGCTGGCATGCGGTAGAAGTTGGCCGACATGCGAAACGACACGCTCCAGCATGTCCGCCTGCTCGGGCTCGCGAAGAACAGCCGCGTCTTCCTCGCCGATGATGGGATCGTCGGGAAAGGCTTCCCTGAGGGCCCGGCAGATTACCGCCTGGCTGCCAAAATCCGCAACGGTGACCGGGCTGCGATCCTGTTTGGCCAGGGCACCCGGATCGATTTCGGCCTGAACGGCCCGGCAAAGCAATCCGGCTTGGCTAACCGCGGCGGCGGCGATGCCTATTTCCCGGGCGAGGAAGTGATCATTCGGGCGGTTGTTCATGCGGTTCTCCCCAATAAGTCGGATATTTTCTCAAATGATAACAAACACTTGTCTTACTGACGAAAAATTTCCGAAAAAATTCAAGTTTGTCTGGCTACTTTCCCGTTTTTGCACCAAAATTCCGGTCGAAATTGATACCCGAAAATAAAACGATGGAGATTGTCATGAAGAGAATCGTCATTTCTTTCCTGGTGCTGGCTTGTCTTATCGGCACCGTTGCGCAGGCTTCCGAAAATGAAGATCGGTGGGGCCTGGGTTTGGATTTCGGTGTCCATAAACTCCTGGGCGGAAATCACGATTATTCGAATGTCGACCAATTCGGCGGCCTTCATTTCCGGTATGGGCTGTCCAACCGCCTGTCGCTGGATATGCTGATGAAGTACGGAACGGTTCGTCCGGGCGCGCTGAATGGCGAGGACGCCGGCTTCACTTTTTCCGCGCTTTATCCTTATTACACCACCATGCTGCAGGGTATGGCCGGTGCCCGGTACTACTTTTCACCCGACAGCGGGTTAAAAACCTTCGGGTCGCTGCATATGGGTTTCATAGACTGGAAAGTGCGGGATGAGACCGGTTCCGACGGCAGCCCCGGTATTTTTCCCAGCGGACCGGTGGTCGACGGGTACACCAATTCATGGGATCCCAAAGAACTCTCCAGCATGAACCTGACCACGTCCCTGGGCCTGGGCATGGAGTATTTCTTCAGTAAATCCGTAGCTGTGGAATTGTCCGCCCGGTATACCTTCCTCATTGACAATACCATCGACAATATCGGATCCGGCAGTATCCCGGTGGACGACCATAATCCCGCCGAAGTCGACGCCAACCAGGCCATGTTCGATGCTTTTCTTGGTTTGACCTTCTATTTCGGCGGCAACAAGGACCGCGACGGCGACGGGTTTGAAAACAAGTTCGACCGCTGTCCCGACGAGGCTGAGGACCGCGACGGTTACATGGATGAAGACGGCTGTCCGGATCCCGACAACGACGGCGACGGCATCCTGGACATCAACGACAATTGCCCGGACGACGCCGAAGACATGGACGGCTACAAAGACGATGACGGTTGCCCCGATCCGGACAACGATGGTGATGGTGTCATGGACGCCCAGGACCAATGCCCCGAGGAAATGGAAGATATCGACGGTTTCCAGGACGACGACGGTTGCCCCGATCCGGACAACGACGGTGACGGGGTGCTGGACGCGGATGACAACTGCCCGGATACACCGGCCGGCGTCGAGGTCGACGGCCATGGCTGCCCCGTGATCGCGGAGATCAAGGCGGACATGGTTCTTTCAGGGGTCACATTTACAGTGGGCAAAGCTGAACTGACGCACGACTCGTCGACCCTGCTGGATAACGTGGCCGCTTCGCTGCACGCCTGGCCCGAAGCGACCATCGAGATCCAGGGACACACCGACAGCTCGGGGTCGGCCGATTTGAACCGCGCCGTTTCCATGCTGCGGGCCGAAGCCGTGCGGGAATACCTGATCGGCAAGGGCATTGACCCGTCCCGGATGACAGCGGTCGGTTATGGTGAGGACCTGCCGGTCGGCGACAACGGGACCGCCGAAGGCCGCGCGCAGAACAGACGCGTGGAGTTGATTCGCACCGACGGCTAGTCGGCTCCTGATAACTTTCGCAGACCAGGGCCCCGGATAATTCCGGGGCCCTGGTCATTTTCGGCAAGTTCGATTGTGTTGGACGACCCGATTACGGTATAATTAACCTGGAACCGGGATATGCAACGAGGGGGACTCCATGAAAAAATCCGCGCTTATTATTTTTGTAACCATCCTGCTGACCACCCTGAGCAGCCACGGAGCGATGGCCTGCACGGGCATCCCCGACCTGGACCGGTCCATCATCAGCCAGACATTCGAAGGCCTGGCCACCCTGTTGAATATTCCCGACGGCTCCGGCTCCCCGGTGACCGAGGCCAGGACGGCCGACGGTACGGTCGTCGATGCCACCATCCATCTGACCATCATAACCTTTTGCAATGGTGATGAGCCGGTGGTGGGCTTTCCGGCGGAGGACATGTGGCTCGAGAGCATGGGCGGGGGCATGGTTCCATGTATAGGCGGGACGACCGCGGATTACGCCACCGATCAGGACGGACATACGCAATGGTCCCTGCCCCTGATGGCGGGCGGTTGGGATGAGGGTAATTGCCGGGTAATGGTCAACGGAATGACCCTGGGGGATCCCGGAGGTCTGACCCTGAATTTCAACAGTCCGGATATTGACGGCAACCGGGTGGTGAATCTCACCGATCTGGCCTTTTTCTCCCAGGACTATTGGGGCGGATACACTTTCCGCTCGGACCTGCACAGGGACGGTGTCATTAACCTGTCCGATGTGTCGGTTTATGCGGAGGCCAGGGGGAAGTCCTGTCCCTGAGAAATCAGGACCCAGCTATTCCCACTCGATGGTTCCCGGCGGTTTGCTGGTCAGGTCGTAGGCCAGCCCACTGATGCCCGGAAGGGCCATGACGGACTCCCGCAATTCCTCCAGCAGTTCCAGCGGCAGGCGCGCCGCGGTCGCGGTCATGGCCCGCTCGCTGTGGATGGGCCGCAGGATGCAGAGCTCCTTGCCCCGACCATCGATTTCCACGGGTACCAGCACCGTCGGACACTGCCAGATCTCTCCGTACAGCCCGTGGCGCCGTAACCCATCCATCATCAGGTGATCGCATTCCCGCAGCAGGTCCAGGCGGTCCCTTGTCATGGTGGCGGCCAGGGATTTGAAAGCCGCGGGCATGGTTCCGGTGAGGTTCCAAAGCGTGCGGTTGATGCCGTCGACGGTCTTGAAGATGGTGCCCGAGGCTTCGGCCAGGGTGTCCCAGTCCGCCTCGCCGTGAATGAGCACCGGATGCTCGTAGGACCGCAGGTCGGCCTTCACGCCGACGGATTTAATGGGCAGGGGGGCACCAGCCAGATCGAACCGGGCCAGGGCAGCGGTGACCGCGGGGGCGATCGTTCCCAGGGAATCAGCGTCTTCCGCCTTGCCATCGGAGCATAACAACCGCACTCCCAGACCGGGACCGGGGAAGGGGTGCCGCCAGATCATGTCGTGGGGGATTCCCAGCATTTCGCCCAGCTCACGGACCTCGACCTTGTACAGGTCGGCCAAAGGTTCGATCACCTTGCCGGCGGCGATCATTTCCTCGATGATGGGCACCCGGTTGTGGTGGGTTTTGATGGTGTCGGAACGTTTGGTGCCACCGGTTTCGATGGTGTCGGGATAGATGGTGCCCTGCCCGAGCAGGTGATGTTCGATATCCAGGCGCTTGGCCTCACTCTCGAACACGGCGATGAAGGTGTCGCCGATGGCGCGGCGTTTGTCTTCCGGTTCGATCTTCCCTTCGAGGGCGTCGAGGAAGGTGTCCGTGGCGTCGATGAAGTGGAAGTTTTTGTCGAGCCCCAGTTCATGGAACATTTCCACGACGCCTGCCGATTCGTCCTTCCTCATCAAGCCGTTGTCCACGTGCAGAAGATTCATGCGGTCCGGTCCCAGGGCCTCGCTGAACAGGCGGGCGGCCACGGTGGAGTCCACTCCGCCGCTGGCCAACAGGAACACTGAATTATCGCCGACCTGGGCGCGGATCTTTTCGACCTGCTCGGTCACATAGCTGTCCATGGTCCACGTGGACCGGCAACCGCAGATGTTCAGTACGAAGTTGGCGATCATGTCGTCGCCGTGCAGGGTGTCGTCCACCTCGGGATGGAATTGGAAGCCGTAACGGCGCAGTTTGTCGCTGCCGATGGCCGCGAAGCGGTGGGGAGGGCTTCCTTCACCAAGGATGGTGTGTCCCAGTTCCTCGAAGTCGGGCCCCACGGCGGTCACGGAGTCGAAGTGGCTCATCCAGACCTGCTCGACCTTGTCCAGGCCCGCGAACAGGGGGTGATCCCGTTCGATATGCAGATCGGCGTGGCCCCATTCCTGCTTGCCGTTGACCACGGTGCCGCCGTAGTGCTTGGCGATCTCCTGATGGCCGAAGCAGAACCCCAGAATGGGGATGTCCAGCTCGTAGATTTCCTTGTTGTAGGCGGAATCCTCACCAAAAGACGACAGCGCGGGGCTGCCCGACAGGATGATACCCTGGTATTCGCGGAAAATTTCGGTGCTGTCCTCGGGCTGGCGGATTTCCGCCAATACCTTGCTGCGGCGCACTTTGGTGGCGATCAAATGTGCGTACTGGCCGCCGAAATCGATGACGGCGATGCGATCGTGGCTGATATCGTGGCTCATGGAACCGTCCCGGAGGTTTGGGGGCGGGAAAGGGGCCGAACCGGCTTCGGCGAACTCAGGCTGGGCAATAAGTAACAAATGGAGGAAAAATCCACAACTCAGGATCCCAAATTACTTCGTATGATCTCCTGTCAGGGGTACAAACCTGACCGGCAGCACCACGCGCCGGTCGATCTCGCCGTCGAGATCCTTGCTGACCAGGGTCAGCCATTGGGTTTGACCCTCGCCGCCGACGGGCATCACCAGGCGTCCTCCGGGTTTGAGCTGCTCCAGAAGGGGGGCGGGAATCTCCACGGCCGCGGCGGTGACCATGATCCCGTCGAACGGGGCTTTCTCGGGCAGGCCCAGGTAGCCGTCTCCGGTATGCACGACTACATTTTGGTAGCCCAAGTCCGCCAGCCTCTTGCGGGCGGTCCGCGCCAGGGCCGAAACGATCTCGATCGTGAACACCCGGCCGCGCGTGACGACCTCGCTGAGCACCGCCGCCTGGTAACCGGAACCGGTGCCGATTTCGAGGACCGTGTCCTCGGGGCCGAGCGCCAGGATGTCGGTCATCAACGCGACGATGGTGGGCTGGCTGATGGTTTGGCCGTGGCCGATGGGCAGTGGATGGTTGGCGTAGGAATTACCCTGCAGTTCGGGCGGTACGAATTCGTGCCGCGGGACCTTGGCCAAGGCCAGGGCGACAGGTTCGGAAAGGTGGTCCCTTCCGAGGACCTGCCGATTACGGGCCACGTCCGCGTGGATGGAGCGCATCATGGCCCGGTGAGGACCGGACCAGTCCGGTTCACCGGAACCAATGGAGTTGTCAGCCATTGAAACCATCATCAAACCGACAATGAAATGTAGACAGATGACCATAATTACCCCGACAGGAATGAGATTAGTCGAGGTTCAGCCGCGCCGCAAGGAGGTCGCGACATGACAGGGATAAAATCAATCGTTTTCACCGCTGTTCTGCTGGTGGGAGTTTTCGGAAGGATAGACGCCGTGACTGCTGGGAATAACAAGGAAGTCGCCACATTGGCGGGCGGATGTTTCTGGTGCCTGGAAGCTATTTTCGAGGAATTGGAGGGAGTGCGGAAAGTCGAATCAGGCTTTGCCGGAGGCGACGACGACGCCAGCTACACCGAAGTGTGCAGTGGTCTGACCGGTCACGCGGAAGTGGTGCAGATCACTTTCGATCCGGCGGTCATTTCCTATGGTGAAATCCTGACGGTTTTCTTTTCCGTTCATGACCCCACGACCCTGAACCGCCAGGGCGCCGACGAGGGAACGCAATACCGCTCCGCTGTTTTCTATCACGACGACGGGCAGAAAGCGGCGGCGAAAAAAGCCATCACCGTTCTGACCGAGGAAAAGGTCTGGCCCGATCCGGTGGTGACCGAGGTGTCCCAATTCGACAAGTTCTTCAAGGCCGACGCGCACCATCAGGACTATTACCGGAACAACAAGACCCAGGGTTATTGTCAGGTGGTGATCAATCCCAAACTGGCCAAGTTCCGCAAGCATTTCGCCGACCAGCTGAAGGACTGAGCCTGTCCGGATCACCCCGAAAAAATCAGGGCCGCCATGAAGATGGCGGCCCTTTTTCAATCCAGTATGTCTGAAATGCTATGGAGTGGGCACTTCCCTGGAGGCGACCCGGAAACCGATATGGAAACCCCGGTATTCGGGAACGCCCATCAGGCGGCCGGCCGAGCGGCACATGGTGGAAGCAAGCAGCCATCGTCCACTGCGAATGATCCGGTTGGTGCCTTCATCCGGCCCCCTGGGATTGACCACGGGCACAAGCTCGTCGTCATCGTAGAACATGAGGGGCCGCGGAGGGAGGCCATCGGGAGTATCAGGATCATCGGGAATGGCTGGAATCTCGTAGTTTCCATAAAGGTCGTGACACCATTCCCACACGTTTCCATGCATATCGAACAGGCCGAGTGCGTTGGCTGCCTTGGTGCCTACGTCGTGGGAAGAATTGCCCGCGTTGCCGCAGAACCAGCCGGCCTCGTCAAGATTGGGTTCCACGCAGTCGCCGTTTTCGATGGCTCCACTGTAAAAGGCCGTTTTGGTACCCGCGCGGCAGGCGTTTTCCCATTCCGCTTCTTTCGGCAGTCGGTAATTGAGGGATACCAGGGACCAATCACTATGATCATAGGCCTTGTCGATACCCTCCTTGATGCTGAGCCAGTCGCAATAGGAAACGGCTCCGAACCAGGTCACCTCGATAATGGGGTGGTTGGCGAACTCGGGTTTTTTCAGGCGCAGCATACCATCCTGGACGTCGATGGGCGTGTCTTCAAAGTCGAAGTTGATCAGCTCGACGGTGGATCCGTCGATGGCGTCGAACATGGCCGATTCGGTGGTCGTGGCGTAACCTTCACCGATGGCCCAGTTGCCGAGTTCGACGAATTCCTGATTCGTGACCTCGGTCTTGCCGATGAAGTGGGCGTAGGTCAGTTCCACCCGGTGCCGACCCTCGTCGGCATCCCGGCCGATTTCCATGGGAATGGCAAAGGTGTCGATCACCGTGGTGTCGATCACATCCCAAAAAATGGTGTCACCCTTCACGATGTTCGTATCTATCCAGGACATGATCGTGTGCGTACTGTCTTTCCGGGCTCCGCTTTCGCTTCCCATGATGAAGTCCGCACCGTCAATGCGCACGAAATTCGAGCCGGGGGCCTTGTCCAGATAGTCCCCGTGCAGAGTCAGGGTGGCGTTGGCCTTGAGGGTCTGAACGGCCGGCATGGGGTTGGTCCAACCCTTGACCGCGGTCCAGATGATCGTGTACTGGCCGCCCGGCATTTCGTTGAGGACCAGGTCGGTATCTCCGTGCCGGAAGGTATCGCCAGGTCCATAAAGGTGCCAGGTGGCTCCGTCGGCTCCGGCCGGCATGTTGATCTCGATGGTGCCGATACCGCCACCGTCGGATTCCGGCGTGGACAGGTCGTCGTCGCTGCAACCGAAAATGCTCAATAGTAGAATCAGCACCAAGGCTGCGGCAAAAAGCGTGCTAAAAGGACCCCTGTTAGACCACATCAAAATACTCCATCCGGTTTACCTGGTCGGAATTGGCGTGCAACCCTCAAAAATTACCCTTTTGGGGGATTGGAGTCAAGTGGCCCGGGCCGTTGGGCAATCTCCGGAGGGCTGGAGCGGCAAATCGGGGCGAGGCGAAAAAATGACCCTATTTTCGCTTTTTATTCGCCATCATTTGTGTTAGGTTGTCTATCCGAACCCCGACATGACAATTTCCACCACCTTTTTCCGGGAGGGAATGATGAACTGGACCCAAATGATCACTTCCGAAATAGAAGCGACTTATGCCGTTACCGATAAATTGATGGCCATGCTCAAGGACGAGGATCTCGGCTGGAAACCCGCCACCGGGGCGAACTGGATGACCACGGGGCAGCTGCTGATGCATTTGACCACTGCCTGCGGCATGTGCTGTAAAGGTTTTGTCACCGGGGATTGGGGTCTTCCAGAAGGAGCCAGCTTCGAAGACGTGCCTCATGAAGAAATGCTGCCCAGGGCCGAAAAACTGCCCACCGTCGATTCGGTGGCCCAGGCCCGGGAAGCTCTGGCGGAGGACAAAAAAATAGGACTGGCCATGGTCGCGCAGGCCGGTGAGGACGACCTGAATTCAAAAATGTGTTCTGCTCCCTGGGAGCAGGGCAACGAAAAACTGCTCGGCAAACACATGCTGGAAATGGTGAATCACCTGGCCATCCACAAGGCCCAGTTGTTCTACTACCTGAAGCTGATGGACCGTCCGGTGGACACAATGAGTCTGTGGGGTATGTGAGTGACGGCTGACATCTGTTGAGGGATCAATCCGGGGTGTCGCGGGAGACAAATCCGTCATCCGCCTCATCCCGGTCCTTTTTTGCGAGCGCCCGGAGCAAGGCTTTGACGTCACGCACACCGCCAACGGTGAACCACACGATCACCACCACGGCCACGGCCAGTTCAATCCAGATCTTGGTGTGCCAGAACCCCAGCCACCAGGAATCGAAACGCGACCAATCGCCTTGCTGTATCTCGCGGGTGAGGAAAAAAATGGTCGCCGCGGTAAAAATCAGCACCCAGGCCACGTTCCAGCCCCAGGTCAGCAGGTAAAGAACCTTGTCGCGCCGGCTGAACTCCCCGGTAATGCCGATAGCCCGCCAGTTGCGGCCGACTTTCACGGTGCCTTTTTCGGTTTCCCCGGCCAGTTCATGTTTTCCACGGTGCAGCAGGCGGTCCAGGTCGAAGGGAGGGTGGCCGAGCGCCCTTTGGGTCAGGGAGACCGCGAGGTAAACCCCCGAGCAGGACCACATGGCCCAGCCCCAGAGTTCCTGGCCGTTGGGTAGATTTGCGCTGACCCAAACGGCGCCGCGAACCGCGTTGTCCGGGCCCAGGAAGTCGAACAGGCCCCAAAAAGCCACGCCCGCCTCCCGCCATGAGCGTTGGGACTGTTCCAGGACCAACCCGGTCAGGGTCAGGGAAACTCCGGCGATTCCCGCCGACCAGGCCGCGGCCGTCGTACCCCACCGCGTATACAGACCCCCGATGATGACCGCGCCGGACCAGCCCGCGAAAATGGCGCCGGTCAGCGCGAAGAAAAGGAGGATGGCCTGACTCTGTTTGTAGAACAGGCTGAAGATGAAAATGAAGATCGCAACGACCACCACGCCCCCACGCAAAAGCCGCAGATGGGCCTTGGGGGACAGCGGTGTTTTGCGGAAGGGCATCACCACATCCTGGATGAAGATGCTGCTCCACGAATGCAGGTAGGTGTTGTGGGTGCTGATGAAAGCGCCGACCATCAGGGCGGCGAAGGCGCCCATCAGGCCCGCGGGCAACAGGGCCGCCAGGACCAGGGGGGCGCGCATCTGGTTGCGCACGGCCTCGTTTTCGATGCCCTCCAGTTGTGGCGTGATTTTCGCGGCAAAACCCATCCAGTCCGGATGGTGCATCACGGTGAAAACCAGGATGGGCACCAGGGTCATGAAAACGTCCTGGGAACGGCCGCGCCAAAGTCCGAGCACGCCGCCCATCTTGCCTTCATGGGCGGTGCGGGCGGAACTGTTGTAGGCTTGCGTTCCCTGCCAGGACATGGCGCCGTACATCAGGCCGACCACGCCGATCAAAAAATAGGTGAAGTTGAAGTCGGACACGTAACCGGTGTCGAAGGGGTTGATCTTGGAGTGGCCTACCGGAGATTGGGAAAGTACCTCGCCGACATCACCCCAGCCCACCAGCAACAGCAGATAGATGGCCAGAATAAGGAACACCAGGTTGGCGAAAGCCCCTTGGATGAAGTCCGTGATCATTACCGCCACCTGCCCGCCGGCAAAGACGAAGTAGACCGCGGTGATCAGCAGGACGGCCATTATGGAAGGGAAAACCGGCAGCGCCAGGGAGCCCAGCCGCCAGGTTTCGGGCAGGCCCAGGAAATGGATGAAAAACCGGGCTCCCACCGAGGGGAATATGCCGAAGTTGATGAGCCCCGCGCCGAAGGCCACCGTGCCGGCGAATATGCGGAACCGGCGGCTGTAGCGGCGCTCGAAAAACTCGGCCAATGTCAGGGCGCGGGTACGGCGGAAGCGGTAGTTCACCCAGCCGCTGATCGTCACGATCATCTGGACCAGGGCCATGCTCAGACCCCACCAACTCATGGCGAACCCCGCCTGGTAGCCCATTTCCAGATTGGCCACCACGGTGATGGCCCCCAGCCCGGCGATGCCCGCGGAGATGGTCAGCAGATAACGTCCAGCCGAGCGGCCGGCCGCCAGATAGTCGGTCACGCCGCGCATGTAGCGCTTGGTCATGATCACCGTGACCACGATGATCGCGTACATGACAAAGACGATTGTCCAATCGAGAGTGGTCATCAGAAAAGACGCGGCTCCTCGATGCGGGAGGCGTCCAGGGTGTGGCCTTCAAGCCGCAGCAGCCGGGCCTTGGTGGTGATGCCGCCGGCGAATCCGACCAGGGAACCGCCCTTGCCGACAACGCGGTGGCAGGGCACGAGGATGGGCAGGGGATTGTGGCCCGCCGCCTGGCCCACGGCGCGAAAGGCGGTGGGTTTGCGCATCGACCGGGCGACCTGTCCGTAGGTGCGCAGCTTGCCGTAGGGAATCTTCAAGAGCTGGGTCCAGACCTTGACCTGGAATTCGGATCCCAACAGATGGAGGTCGATGGTAAAATCGGTGCGGCGCCCGACGAAGTAATCGGCCAGCTGGCCGTGCAGTTCTTCGAAAAACCGGGGGGTTTCCTTGATTTTCTTGTCCTCGGGATAGAGCAGGCGCGCGATGGCATGGGCCCGGGTGTGGTATTCCCAGGCTTTGGGCAGAAACTCCAGTCGGGCCAGGCCGCCGGGGCCGGCTACGGCCAGCATGGGGTCGAGCACCGTTCTGAGCAGAGCATATCGCACCATCGGGTTGCCTCCGCGTTGAGGGGCGAGGATCATATCAGATATCATGCTGCAATTACACAGCCTGACTGGCCAGGACCCATTATTCTCCATTTGTGGCCCGGCCCCGGAAACCATATGGTAGATTCGGCGTAGAAATGTCTATCCATCTCCTCCCTCAAGTATTGCCCGTGTGGTTTTCAAGGAGGCCCTCAATGTCCGCCCCAAGAATTTCGATCCTTTGCCTGATCCTCATCGTGGTTGCCGGCACCGCCTTCGCCCTGGATGCTCCCGAACTCAAATTCGAGAAATACACCCTCGAAAACGGGCTACAGGTCATCCTCCACGAGGATCACAACATTCCCATGGCGGCGGTGAACGTGTGGTACCACGTGGGCCGCAAGAATGAAAAGCAGGGGCGCACGGGTTTTGCCCATCTGTTCGAACACATGATGTTCCAGGGCTCGGCCAACCACGACAAGGACTACTTTCTGCCCCTGCA
>Ga0164313_10002221_pt1 | contig 17406 bp, 13 predicted proteins | sample GuaBasSedimGuay4_FD_113735 | JGI IMG/M metagenome (GOLD analysis project Ga0164313, IMG submission 113735) | Subseafloor sediment microbial communities from Guaymas Basin, Gulf of California, Mexico - Guay4, Core 4569-4, 0-3 cm | ecosystem: Environmental > Aquatic > Marine > Hydrothermal vents...
TATCAGGGTGCGCGTGAACTTTACCGCCGGTCCCTGACGATCAGCGAGAATTCCTTTGGCCGGGGAAATGTGGAAACGGCCGATACGATCGAGCAGGAGGGCCGCTGCCTGGTCGAGCTGGGCAGACTGGATGAGGCAGCAAAATCCCTGCGTTCCAGCCTCGATATCCGGCGCGCCACCCTGGATGAGGACTCACCCGAGCTGTGTGAGCTCCTTCACTACCTTTCCCGGCTCCACTTGCGGATGGGGGACACGGGCCAGGCCCTGGAATACGCCCGACGTTCCCGGACGACCCTCCAGGCTACCCTGGGCGAAAGTCATCCCCTGCTGGCGGAGGCCCTGGTCCTCGAAGCCCAGGCTCTTTACGCGGCCGGAGGTGACGAAGATGTCATCCGGCTGGCGACCCGGGCGGAAGATATCAGCCGCCGTCATTTGCAGTCGACAATGTGCGTCCTGTCGGAACACCGCGCCCTGGAATACGCGGCCTCACGAACCCTGGGGCTGGATCTTGCCTTGTCCATCCTGCCGCCCCGGGCCGAGGGGGAACAGGTGGAACTGGTCTGGGATTCGGTTATCCGTTCCCGCGCCGTTGTTCTGGATGGATTCACGGCCCGGAACAGGCAGCGCAGTCATCTCGACGGATCAACAGCGGACAGTCTGGTCGACAGCACCCTGGTCCTGCGGGAGCGTCTGGCCAACCTGGTCCTGCGCGGACCCGGCTGGGAGGATGTCGCCACCTACCGCCGGATGTTGGACGACACGCAGGCTGATCTGAACCTGATCGAACGCCGACTGTCGGTGGCCAGCGATTATTTCATGGAAACCGAGCGGGTCAGGGAAACGGGGCTGGCTCTGGTGAGGGACGCCCTTCCCGAACAGACGGCCCTGGTCAGTTTCGTGCGGTACAGGAAAATGGAACCCGGTGATCCGTCTGACATGGCGGGCTTCGCCTACAAAGCCCTGGTTCTGGGCAGTCCCGAATCCGAGCCGCAGGCCGTCGAACTCGGTGACGCCGGGGAAATCGATACCCTGATCGAAGCCTGGCGTGATCAGGTTCGTTACGGTAACCCCCAAGCGGGGAGAGGGGACGACCAGGCCCGGGGTTTCATCAGGGTATCGGGAAACGCGGACCGTCGCCTGGAGGATTACCTGGTGGCCGCCACCGCCCTGCGGGAACGGGTATGGGATCCTCTGAGTCCCTGGCTTCAGGATTCCCGCCAGGTATTTCTGGTTCCGGACGGAAACCTGAACCTCGTCAGCTTCGCCGCTCTTCCGTTCGATGGAGATCATTTTCTGGTGGAGCGGGATCCCCTGCTTCATATCCTGGTTACGGAACGCTCCCTGACGGAATGGGGCGTCGGAACCGATTCCGAGGGCCAGGCTCCAATCCCCGGCAAGGGTGGACTGCTGGTCATGGGCGACCCCGAATTCGGTCCGGTCCTGGATGAAGACGTTCTCCCGGATGGCCGGGGTGGGACTTCTCCACCGCCCAACCCCTGTCTTTCATTGTCGGACATGCAATTTGGCCCTCTGCCCTGGGCTCGCCGCGAAGCCAATGATATCAAGGATATCTGGTTGAGCGACGCCGGAAGCGGGCGCGGTCAGGTCAGGATCATTCTGGGGGCCGAAGCTGCTGAAGCAGCTTTCAAGGCTGAGACCGGGGGGCAGGAGGTGATCCATTTGGCCACACACGGGTTTTTCCTGCCGGGCGCCTGCCCGCAGGATGAAAATGACGAAATCAGGGAAGAAAATCCGCTGGCCTTGTCGGGGCTTGTCTTTGCCGGGGGAAACCAGTGGTGGCGTTCCGAGAGTGGTTGCGATGACGGGATCCTGACCGCCCAGGAAGTGGCCGCCCTGGATTTGACCGGAGTCCGCTGGGTGGTTTTGTCGGCCTGCGAGACCGGACTGGGGGCCCTGACAACCCAGGGCGAGGGAGTATTCGGTTTGCGCCGCTCGTTTGCCCTGGCGGGGGCTCAAACAGTAATCATGAGCCTGTGGACGGTGGGGGACAATTCGACGAACGAATGGATGGTAAGGCTCTACCGGGCCCGTCTGCAAGAAAGCTCGGATACCGCCCACGCGGTGCGGGCAGCCTCACTGGCGGTGTTGACCTCCCGCCGGGAAAGCGGGCAAAGCGTCCATCCCTATTATTGGGCCGGATTCCTGGCCGCCGGCGACTGGCGTTGAAGTAAAAATAATGGCAAGTGAATCTATTATTATTTTGAGTTAGAATATTCAGAGTCAACGATTTGGATTTCATAATCCGGGAGATGATAACTCTTTCCCATGTCCAGCCCCGTGCCAAACAATTCATCCCTGCCCCGCGACCTGGGCGAAGAGGCCCTCGTCCAGGGGTTGGCCCAAAACGATCCCGGGACCATCGCTGATTTCCTCGGCCGGACTCATCGCCCGGTCTACGCCATGAGTGCCCGCCTAACGGGAGACCCCGACCTGCGGCACGACTGGACCCATGATACCCTTTTGAAAATTCTTGATGAGTTGAAAAAAGGCCGGTTCGAGTACCGTTGGCCCGGCTGTTTCTGGTCGTGGTTCCAGAAACGCTGCCATTTCCTGATGATCAACCATTACCGCAGCCACCGGAAGAGCAATGACCGTCTGACCCCCTTGGAAATTGGATCCGAAGTGGTGGCCAAGCTTTCGATAGGCAACGGCGCTGATCCCTTGCGTCTGATGGAAAGCGTGGAGGCCCGCGCCATCCTGGATGATTGCCTGGAGCAGTTGGAGAACGAGGACCATCGACGGGCCCTGGCCGGTATCCTCCTCGACGACCAACCCTACCAGGCGGTGGCCGATGAAATGGGCACTACCCTGAACACCGTTCGTTCCTGGATCCGGCGAGGCCGTGAGTCCGTAAGACGTTGTGTAGCCGCGCGCTATCAAAAGGTATTTGGGGAGGAATAATCAGGTGCAACTTTCCTTCATTTCAATTGGTCTTCCTATGTGGGCGATCCGACACATGGAAGGTGAATGATGGCTGATATGAACAATGCAGAACTGGAACGGCTGGTCCTGGCCTACGAAGAACTCGACGAAGACGAAAAACGGCAGGCCGATGAGTTTCTGGCCGAACGCCCGGATCTTCGTCGGCGCCTGGAGTCGCTGCGCCACATCGAAAGCGCCGCGGCCGCCTCGTATCCTTTTGACGATGAGGCCTTCTGGAACGCCGGGGATCTGACTCCGGATGATGTCGCGGCGCAGCAGCGCAGCCTGGCGGATTTACGGGAGTCCCTGGGCCTGACCGTGAAGCCGGATGTGAGTTTCTGGAATCGCGGGCGGATCGGTCTGTCCCTGCTGATTCCCGTGGCCGCGGTCCTGGCTTTCCTGGTCGTCACGCCGATTTTTCGGGGCGACCCTTCGCTTATCCGTGATCTTTCGATTCAGTCGGTTGCCCTGGATGCAGGGGGAGTGAGATCAGGGACAGGTACTCAGTTAGAGCCCGGAGTCCTGCGGTCCGGAGAGGCCTTCGCCCTGGATTTCCATCTGCATGAGGATGCCTACGTGTTGGCCTTCCATATCGATCCGGGGGGGGTGATCAGTCTTGTGCATCCACCTTCAGGGATCCCAATGGTTACCCGCGGAGGCGGAAATATTCGTTTCCCCGCTGCGGAAAGTGGTGAAAAGTGGATTCTGGGAGGCCAGGCGGGGACTGAAACCTTCGTTTTGGCCGTCATGACGGCCACCTCATACGATCCCGATGACCTGGCCAGGGCCGGAAAACTGGCCGGCGGGAAATTTCCCGACGTCGCGGGCGCCGTCGATTATCTGGTGGGTTCCCTTTCGGAAACCATGGATCAGGTCAAACGCATCGAATTCCAGCACATCGACTAAACCATTCCGGTCAGCCCGCCAGGTCCCCGATTTCTTTTTCCACCGCTTCGAGAATGGCGCAGGATTCGACCAGGTCCTTCATGGCCGTGTGGTCGGGATAAAGGGACCGGTCCTCGTCCAGGAAATCCACCGTGGTTCTGACTGCCGCCCGGGCCGCGTCGACACCCTTACCCGGCTGGAAATCCCGCAGGTCCAGGGCCTGGGCCGCGGCCATGAATTCGATACCCAACACCCCGTAGGCGTTGTCGAGGATCTGCTGGTTCTTCAGCGCCGTGTTCATGCCCATGGACACGAAATCCTCCTGGTCGGCCGCCGCGGGGATGGAGGCCACCGAGGCGGGCGCGGACAATATGCGCTGTTCGACGATCAGGCTGTCAGCGGTGTACTGGCTGAGCATCATGCCGCTGAACATGCCGGCACCCCTGGTCAGGAAGGCGGGCAGCCCGGCGCTCAACGCGGGGTTCAGCATCCGGTTCAGCCTTCGTTCCGAAAGGACACTGATCATGGTGATGGCCTGTCCCGCCATTTCCATGGGCAAAGACACGGGGGTGCCCTGAAAATTCGCGCCCGTCTGGAAGGTCCCGGTCTCGGGGAAGAAAATGGGGTTGTCGCCCACACCGTTCAGTTCGATTTCGACCTGGCTGCGGGCGTAGGCAATCGCGTCGTGGGCGGCGCCGATGACCTGGGGGGTCGAACGCATGGAGTAGGCATCCTGCACCCGGGTTTTGACCTTGCCGGTGGCCAGGTCACTGCCCGCGAAGCAGCGGGTGATGGCCGCGGCGCAGCGTATGGCGCCGGAAAAGCCCCGCACCTCGTGCAGGGGAGCTTCGTAGGGTTTCAGGTTGGCCAGCAGGGCTTCGAGCGACATGGCCGCGGCGATCTCGGCCTGCTTCAGCCAGCGTTCCATGTCATACAGATGGATGGCGCTCATGGCGGTCAGCAGATTGGAACCGTTGATGGTGGCCAGACCGTCGCGCGCTTCCAGACCCGGTACGGGAATTTCGGCCCGGTGGAGGGCTTCCCTGCCTTCGAGCAGTTCACCCTTGTAATACGCCTTGCCCTCGCCCATCAACAGAAGCGCTATCTGGGCCATGGGAGCCAGATCGCCGCTGGCGCCGACGGATCCCTTCTGGCAGACAAAAGGCGTTACACCCTTGTTGAGCATGGCGACCAGGGTCTGGGTGATTTCCGGCCGGCAGGCCGACCGGCCGTGGGCATGGACGTTGATCCGTCCGGCCATGGCGCCTCGCACGTATTCGATAGGCGCGGGATCACCGATACCCGCGGCGTGGTTGTAGATCAGGTATTTCTGGAACTGGCGCACCTGGTCGTCGTCCAGGACGATCTCACTGAATTCCCCGATGCCGGTGTTGACCCCGTACATGATATCGCCGGCGGCAATTTTATCGTTCAGCAGCGCGCGGCAACGTTTGATGCGCTCCAGGGCAACGGCGGGAAGCTCGACCTGTTCGCCATGGCGGGCGACCGCTACCAGCTTGTCGATGGTGAGTTGGGAACCGTCCAGGATGATGGCCATGGGGGATCTCCTTGCAAAGCGACCTGAGGTATATTCAGCACTCAGCAAGGATGCTCATTCGAGGAGCACTTGTCCAGCGGGCAAAGGGGGTGTAGATTTCACGAAACAAAGCTGATTTCGGTTCCCGCCCAGGGCGCGGGATATTCCAATGGAGAAGCAAGATGGCAGTCAAAGCGTTGATCACCGGCATTACGGGCCAGGACGGCTCCTATCTGGCTGAACTGCTGCTGGACAAGGGTTACGAGGTCTACGGAATGATACGGCGTTCCAGCACCGAAACCACCGGCCGGATCGAGCATATCAAAGACCGGATAAAATTCCTGCAGGCGGATCTGCTGGACCAGGCTTCCCTGACCAAGGCCCTTGAAGAGGCGGCGCCGGACGAGATCTATAATCTGGCTGCCCAGTCCTTTGTACCCACAAGCTGGAGGCAGCCCGTGCTGACCGGCCAGATCACCGGCATGGGCGTGACCCGCATGCTCGAAGCCGTACGCCAAGTGGCTCCCAAGGCCAAATTCTACCAGGCCAGCAGCAGCGAGATGTTCGGTAAGGTACGCGAAGTTCCCCAGACCGAGATGACGCCTTTCCATCCGCGCAGCCCCTACGCGGTGGCCAAGACCTACGGACATCACATCACGGTCAACTACCGCGAGAGCTACGGGCTGTATACCGCCTCGGGCATCCTGTTCAACCACGAGAGTCCGCGCCGTGGACTGGAGTTCGTCACCCGTAAGATCACCGACGGCGTGGCCCGCATCAAACTCGGCCTGGCCGACGAATTGCGCCTGGGCAACCTGGACAGCCAACGCGATTGGGGTTTTGCCGGCGATTACGTCGAGGCCATGTGGAGGATGCTGCAGCAGGACGAGGGGGATAATTTCGTGATAGCCACCGGGGCAACCCATTCCATCAGGGATTTTCTGGATATCGCTTTTGCCCACGCGGACCTGGATTGGCAGGATTACGTCAAAAAGGATCCGCGTTACATGCGTCCGGCCGAGGTCGACCAGCTCATTGGGGATTCGAGCAAGGCCAAGAAAATTCTGGGCTGGGAGCCCAAGGTGGATTTCCGGAGTCTGGTGACCATGATGGTCGATGCCGATCTGGAACTGCTCGGCTAACGATCGAACTGGCGTTCAGCCGTCAAACCGAAGGCCAGTAACACACTGGCCAGATACTGCGGCCTTTCCAGCATCATGAAATGGCCGGTTCCACCCATCCGCTTGAAGCTGAGGGAACGCGCCTTGCCGAAGCCGTAGTGGTCCAACTGGTGCTTGCTGTTTTCGTTTCCCCCCGGAAACATCAACTCGCTGCCGACCACGAGCATGGGCACCGGCAGGCTGAAGAGATCTTCGGAAACATCGAAATCGAAACTACTCATCAGCATGGAAATGAAGGTCGCGCTGTCGGTGCGCAGGGCGGTATCGACGATGCGTTCGGTGATTTCCTGGTTCGGCGTCATGTTGATGAACCGCGAGTAGACGAATTCGTCGTAATTTGTGGCCAACTCCTTTCCGACGGCTGCCTTTTGTTCCTTGCCGGCCAATTGCATGGGGGCGGCGTCCATGACGATGAGCCTGCTGACATCCGCCGGATGGTCGATGGTGTACCGCATGGCGATCATGCCGCCCATGGCGTGCCCGACCAGCGTGGGGTAGGCAATTCCCTGTTCCTCAAGAAAATCCGCGAGCCGTTCGGCCTCCCGGTTGATGCTCGGGTCGATGACGGGTTGGGTTTGACCGTGGCCTGACAGCTCGAAAGTCCACACCTTGAAGGTTCCCTTCAGGTAGGGCAGGATTTCGTTCCAGATATCGGCGTTGGCGCCCAGACCGTGGATCAGGACCATTTCGTTTTCACCCCGGCCTTCGACGGTTTGCGGCGGCGTACGGGGACCCTGGAGTTCCTGTTCCTGGGCCTGCGCGGACAGGGAGCAGGCCGCCGCCAGAATCAAAACGACCGCGACCATCATTACGAGACGCTCGGGGAGAATTTTCAATTCGAGGGCACGATTGGTCTTCATGGTCTTCATTCTCCAGTGTCCTTGGGAACGGTAAATACGCTGCCGTCGATGGCCTGATGAACCGGACCATCGTAATGTTTTCCCACCAGGGCGGCCAGATCCAGCGCCGCCGCATCGGGATACTGGTGGGTCAGCGCGACTTGCCGGGGGCGGGCCTCGGCGCAAAGCCGGCCCACATCCGATACCGACATGTGACCGGGGGTGGCCAGGTGGTCCGGCGTTGAACATTCGACCACCAGCAGATCGGCTCCCGTCGCGGCTTTATTCAACCCCGTACAGGGCCCGGTGTCCCCGGAAAAAACGGCGGTGTGGCCCTCGGCGTCCAAAAAACGGTACCCCAGGCAGATGCGGGACAGCCGGTCCTGCACATGATCCACCTGGAACGGACATACCGAACCTCCGGCCGCCAAAGGGACGGTAACCCCGGGGCCGATTTCAGTCACCTCGAGCGCGCGTTGCCGCGGTTCGATCCAGGTGCCGTAGATTTTCCTCAATTGCTCCAGATAGGAAGTCAGCCCGGGCGGCCCGAATAATTGCAGGGGATCGGTTCGGGTCGGTACCGGGGAGTGGAGGGCAAAGAGCAGGGGCACAAGATCGGCGCAGTGGTCCGGGTGCAGGTGCGTGAAAAACACCTGGGTGATTTCATCGACTCCCCGGGGTGCCTGCCCGGACTGGACCAGACGTACCAGGGCGCCGGGACCGGGGTCCATCAAAAGGGATTGGCCGTCCACAGTAACCCAGTAGGCTGCCGGATTGTGGGTGGGAGTGGGTACGGCGCCGCCGGCGCCCAGGATGTGAAATCTGATCATGCCTATAAAGGAAGGGTACGAGGCGGTTCCGTCAAGGATTCGTGCCGGGTTTCCTTGTATTGATATCCAAATTTTCGGGTTATGGTAGCCGCCAGGGCCAACTTTGGCCGGAAAAGGAGCGGATCATGGAATGGAACGAACGCATTGATGCCATGGCTTCGGGATACAGGAATTCCTGCATCCTGATCGCCGCGATGAAAACGGGGATTTTCGAAGCCCTTGGTGAAGGTGAAAGGACTCCGGCCGAAGTTGCGGCCACGCTGGGCCTCGATGCCCGCGCCGTGGACGTGGTGATGTGCGCCCTGGCCGCGGCGGAGATCCTGGTGCCCGGTGGGGAACGGTTTGCCATTGATCCGGGCGCGCGGCCGTATCTGCTGGCGGACAGCCCCGAGACCATGGTCAGCATCATCGGGCACAACAAATCCATGCTGAAAAGCTGGGTGCATCTGGACGAGGTCCTGCGCACCGGCGTGCCGGCGCCGCGCGCCGAGCGAACCGTCGAGGAAATGGAAGATTTCATCCGGGGCATGGAAAACGTGTCGCGGCGCACCAGCCAGGAGGTGGCGGACAAGGTTGAATTGGCCGGCACGAAGCGTCTGCTGGATCTGGGCGGAGGTCCCGGGACAGCCGCACTAACCTTCGCCCGGGCCACCGAAGGCCTCGAGTGTGTCGTCTATGATCTGGAAGGTCCCGTGGGAATTGCCCGCCAACAGATTCGGCAGGCGGGAATGGAAGACCGGGTTGCGACCCGGGTGGGTGATTTTCTGGCCGACGACCTGGGTGAGGGATTCGACGTGGTCTACATTGCGAATATCATTCACATGCTGAGTCCCGCCGAAACCCGGTTGTTGCTGGAAAAGGCTGGCCGGGCCCTGGTTACCGGCGGGCGCGTCATGATAAAGGACTTTTTTCTCGAAGATTCGCGGGTTGCCCCCCCGTGGACGGCCCAGTTCAGCGTGAACATGCTTGTGCACACCAATGGCGGAAAGTCATATACCTTCACCGAAATTGAGGATTTACTGGCCCAAACCGGGTTTATCGGCCTGGAATCGGTGGCCATCGCCGCCAACAGCAGGGTAATTGTCGCGCGCAGGGAATCCTGAACCTGCCGGCGTTGTATAAATGGGATACCCTGCGTAACTGGACAGGAAAGGCCCCGCTCCCTATCATGGGGCCGAATTTAAGGGATATGATTTCTGACTGATGGCGATCCGGCCGGGCCGGATCCAGGAAGGTGACCATGGACATCCGCATCTCATCCATTTCTGATAAATTTGTCATTGCATTGATGCTGGCCGGAGCGGTTTTGACGGCAGGTTTTGCATCGGCACAGGAGGCCGACGCACCGGACTCACTGGATAGTGGTGTGATAAAATTCACTTATCCCGAAGACGATCCGCATCTGACCGTCGATGAGAAAATTTCCATACTGAATGAAAAGCTCAACGGCAATCCGGCCGATGCCAAATCCTGGAACGATCTGGGAGTTTTGTACGCGGACCAGGAAAAATACGACGTGGCCCGGGACGCCTTCATCCGCGCCATCCAGGTCGACGCCAGCAACGGCGATTACCACCGCAACCTCGGGTTGGCTTTTTCGAAGCTGGGCAACCACGAAATGGCCGTGGCCGAGTTCGGTGCCTACCGGAAAAACGACGAATTCGGCGGCCGGGATTACTGGCGGCTCATCGGCGGGGCGCAGCGGCAGGCCGGCATGATCGATGACGCCCGCAAGACCTACACCGAAGGTATCACCGCCATGGAACCGGTATTGGGTCCCGAGGGCTTTCGGCTGGTCCTGGCCCTGAACCAGCTGGAAGTCGAGGAGGGGACCGAACAGGCCGTGCGGGCACTTCTCGAAAAGTACTCCAAACCGGCGTCGGACTTCATCAAAGCCAACGAGACGGTGGCGCAGCCCGAGGCCGTGGAAGGCTTCCCGGAAGCCAGGTCGATCGTGCACAACCGCGTGCAGCAGATGGTCGAGGACGGCAAATTGATGGAGCAATCGGGCCTGGATGACGAAGCAGCCAAATTGTACCGGAGCGCGTACGAACTGGCACCCGAGAGGGCCGATCTGCTGCCCCGCCTGGTCGAGGTCTACATCAAACAGGACAAGGTCCTGGACGCCGGGGTGGCCGCGCGTTTGGCGCGGGCCGACCATCCGGAATTGGCCGGCACCTGGATCGCCACCGGTAAGGTGCATGAAAAAAAAGGTAAGCTCGACGAAGCCGTCACGGCCTATGAAAAAGCCTATGAAATTGAAGAGATGGACGACTTGCGGGTGGCCATCGGCAATCTCCACATGCAGTTGGGCAACGACAAGGAAGCCAGCAAATGGCTGAAACAGGGGCTCGGCGAGGGGGCCAAACCGGAGGTCGTCTACAACTACGCCGTCAGCCTGATGCGTGAAAAAAAGTTCCACGCGGCGATTCCCTCGCTGCGCGCGGTGACCCGTGATCTGCCTGACATGTTCCAGGGCTGGCTGGCCCTGGCCCAGTGCCTGGAGACGACCAAACAGTATTCCCTGGCCATCGAACCGTACGAAAAGGCCCTGGAACTCAAGCCCGATCCCAAACTGGCGTTTCATCTGGGCAGCGTGTCCAAAAAAAGCAAGCAGTACGACAAGGCCATCGCCGCCTACGAGACGGCGCTGGAAATGGATCCGACCTACGTGAAGGCGCGTTACAATCTTTCTTTGACCTACATGAATGCCAAGCAATACGAAAACGCGGTGGAGTCGTTCGACAAGATGATCGAACTGGACGGCGACTCCTACCGGGCCTATTACAGCCAGGGACTTTCCTATTATTACCTGGCCAGGTACGACGAAGCCCTGGAGGCTTTCGACATGGCCATGGAGTCCAAGGAAACGGTGAACCTTTTCAATAATATCGGCCTGGTCTACGACAAGCTGGGCGACAAGAAACAGACAGCCGAGTGGTACAAGAAGGCCCAGGCTCTCAAGGATGGAAAATAGATGAAGCTCCGCGCGCCGATATTTCTGGTTTTTCTCCTGGCCGTTCTGGCTGCCGGTGGGGCGAAGGCCCAGATCCACTGCAGTGAGTTGCCGCCGATTACCATCGATGGGGAATATCCCCGCTGCTCCTCCCGTGAACTTGCGGTGGCGGGTTTTCCCGATCATAAACACGGCTACCTCTGGTACAACTGGGAAATTCTCACCGACGAGGAGGGCCTGACCTACGGTCCAGGCGCCCTGTGCGACAAAAAGGAATTGCTTCCGCGCGAGGGCCTGATCATCCAGCCTGACCGGAAGTTCTACCGGCAATTCGAACTGCGCCACAATCCCGGCTACGGCGATTGCGACATGGTTTCTTTTCTGGAGTTGATGGATTGGGCCAACCATGAAGTGTCGCACCTGCTGGGTCTATCAGTCACCGACACCCTGACGATTCTGAATCCCGACAACGCTCCGCAGTACAAGGAATTGACGGGACATGGGGTATGGCGGCTTTACCAGTTGAATGGCGACAAATGCATCGTTCAACCCATCGGTGTTTTGATGGCCCGAACTCTGGTTGCCCACGGGGCCTTCATGCTGGCCACGGATTGGATCCTGAATGAAGCCATTCCGTCGGATCTCCCGCGCTGGCTCCACCAGGGAATCGTGGAATACATGGGAGAGGATGGAACCCATCTGCTGAATTACATGGCCGAATTTCGGGCCAAGGGACCGGTCCTTTTTTCGCCGCCGCTGATCGACGCCCTTTTGGATGAGGGAGTGGATCCAAGTCTGGACCAGGACCGGGAAATGTTTCGCCGCGCGAGCTACAGCGCTTTTTTGATGGTGTGGCAGCTCGTGGAACACGAAGGTGGCTTGACCGCCCTGCGCCAGTTCCTGGATCTGGCGGCCGATGGTATGGACCTCGACCAGGCGTGCACGCGGGTGTACGGTATGGACCTCGGTGGGTTGGCCGCCTACCTCGACCCGGTCAAACTCGGCGAACCCATCCCCAAAGACATGGAACGGCCAACGCCGCACGCCCAACCCTGACAGCGACCCGAAAAGGAAAGGCCCAGCGCCACCATGAGTAATCCGAACCAGCCACGCGTCCGTTTCGCGCCCAGTCCCACCGGTTTTCTGCACGTGGGCGGGGCGCGTACCGCCCTGTTCAACTGGTTGTACGCCCGCAGCCAGGGGGGCGTTTTTGTCCTGCGTATCGAAGATACCGACCAGGAGCGCAGCACCGAGGAATCGTACGCCGCCATCCTTCGCGGTATGGAATGGCTGGGTCTTGACTGGGATGAAGGCCCGGGAGTGGGCGGAGAATTTGGACCCTATCTGCAGTCCGAGCGCCTGGATATCTACCGGGAGCACCTGGACCAGTTGGCCGCCGGCGGTCATGTCTACAAGTGCTACTGCAGCGCCGATGATCTGGAAGCCCGTGAAAAAGCCGTGCGTGACGCGGGATGCAATTGGGAGGGTTACGATGGCCACTGCCGCGACCTTACCGAGGCCCAGACCGCGGAGTTGGAGGGTCAGGGCAAACCCTTCGCCTGGCGCCTGAAGACCCCGACCGAAGGAACCACCTTCTGGTACGATGTCATCGTGGACAAGCGCGAGTTCCAGAACGAGGTGCTGGTGGACCGGGTCATTTTCAAGGCCGACGGTTTTCCCACCTACCAGTTCGCCGTGGTGGTGGACGACCACACCATGGGCATCACCCACGTCCTGCGCGGGGACGACCATGTCAGCAACACGCCGTTCCAGCTGCTGATCTACCAGGCTTTGGGATGGAAGCCGCCCAAGTTCGGGCACATGCCCATGATCCTGGGACAGGACAAGAAGCGCCTGAGCAAACGCCATGGCGCCACCAGCGTGGAGGAATTCCAGAACCTGGGCATCCTGCCCGCGGCCATGCTCAACTACCTGGCCCTGCTGGGCTGGTCGCCCGGCGGCAGTGGCGACGAGGTGATGACGGCCGAGGCCATCATCAAGAAGTTCAGCCTCAAGAAGGTCAACAGCAGTCCCGCGGCTTTCGATTACGACAAACTGAACCACATCAATAGCGAGCACATCAAGAGGCTGTCGGCGGACGAGCGGCTGGCGCTGGCCAAACCCATCATCGCGGAGCGGGGGTGGGTCCTGGATCCGGAGTGGCTGATCCACGGGGTCGATACCACCGATACCTATCTGGCGCGGGTTCTGGGAACGCTGGGCAATCGCTTCAGCAGCCTGATTACGCTGCCCGAACAGATCGGCTTCTTTTTCAGCGACGATCATTTTGTAGATCAGGAATCCTGGGACGAACACGTGGCCACCGACGAGGCGCGGGGACTTATGACGTCCCTGGCTGACGCGTTCGACGAGGCGCTGGATATGAATACGGCCCAGGCAGCGGGCGCTTTCGAGGAAGTGATCCGGGCCACCGCCGAAAAGCTGGGCGTCAAGGCCGGGCAGTTGATCCATCCCAGCCGGGTGGCGCTGACGGGCCAGTCGCGCAGCGCGGGTATTTTCGAGGTCATGGAGCTGATGGGCGCCCCGCGTACGGTGCGGCGCCTCAGGGCGGCCGCCGCAAGCTAGCGGAGGCCAACAGGGGGAGCGGACGCGAAAGTTGTCCTGAGCATCCTGGGACGTTACGTCCTGGTCTGGATCGTGACGGGCTTGGCCCTGTTGCTGGTCACGTCCATTCTGCCGGGGTTCAGGATCGACACGAGCCAGCCCGACTGGTGGATTTCCCTTCTACGCCTGCCCCTGATTTTCACGGCTCTTCTGATTCTGCTGCGTCCCTTACTTCTGTTCCTGACCCTGCCGCTGAACGTTGTGACCATCGGGTTTCCGACCCTTCTGTTCAACGGACTGATTCTGTACCTGAGCGCCAAGTTCGAGCATCCTTTCCATATCACCAACTACGGTGAGGCCCTGGTGGGAACACTGGTGATGACTGCCATCGCGGGCTCCATCACCGGTTGGCTGGGCCTGGACGACGCGTACCCTTTCTATCAGTCCATCATCTACCGGATCGCGCGCCGGTTCGGCCCTCCGAAGCCCGAGCGCAAACCTCTGCGCGGGTTGCTTCTACTGCAGGCGGATGGGTTGTCCCTGCCCATCCTGCGTCAGGCGCTCAACCAGGGACGCATGCCCACGGTGTCGGCCATGCTGGCCAAGGGGACCCACCATCTTTTCGGCTGGCATTGCGGCATCCCTTCCAACACTCCGGCGGTGCAGGCGGGGGTGTTCTACGGCAATCGGGAGAACGTTCCAGGCTATCGCTGGTTCGACCGCAAGGCCCAGACGATCAGGGTGGTGAGCAACCCCGATGATCTGCGGCTCCTGGAGGCCCGGGTGGCCGCCGCCGGGGAGGAGCCCCTCCTGAAGGGCGGGTCCTGCATCAATACCTTCATGTCGGGGGGGGCTTCCAAGCGGTTGATGACCGTCACCGCCCTGGGGGAAAACCCCAGCCAGCGTCGGGAGGGGGAGAGGGCGGACTTCAACCTGTTCTTCCTGAGTCCCAACGCCTACACGAAAGCCGTTCTGGCCAGTTTGTGGGATTACATGGCGGGCCTGGTGATGTCGGTGGCCGGCCTGTTCGTCAAATCCAGGCCCCGGCTGAAGTTCAACATCAAACGGCTGGCCCAGCGCACCTTGGCCAACGCCTTCCTACGGGATCTTTCCTTCTACTGGATGAAGATGGACATGGTCCGCGGAGTGCCGATCATCTATTCGAATTTTGTGGGTTACGACGACATCGCCCACTACTCTGATCCCGACTCCCTGGACGCAATGTTCTCCCTGGCCGCCTTCGACCGCCGCCTGCGGACCCTGCGCCGCCGGGCGCGTCGCCAGTCACCCATCCGCTACGAAATCGTGCTTTTTTCCGATCATGGTCAGACTCCGAGCATTCCTTTCCGGCTCCTGTACGGCAAAACCCCCGGGGAACTTTTGAATGAGATGCTGGATCGGGTTCTGGGGCGCCAAACCGAAGTATCGCGCGGGCGGCCGGGAACCTTCAGCCCCGATCGAAGCTACACCCTGGCCCTGCTGCGGGAACTGGAAGAGGTCGGGCCAGACGCTCTGGGTTGGGTGACCAAAAAAGGCCGGAGAGCACTGGCCCGGGTGACCGAAGAAACGGATTCCCATGAGGCGGCCGGCGTTGATGAAACGAAACCAGGCGTGGTGGTCTGCGTATCGGGCAGCCTGGCCCACATCTACTTCACGGGCCACCGGGAGCCCCTGATGCTGGAGGACATCATGGCCACCTATCCCGGCCTGGTCGATGAACTCGTCAACCATCCGGGGGTGGGGTTCGTGGCTGCCTGCCGGCGTTTCGGCGATGCGGTCGCTTTATGTCAGGACGGCGTGCGCAACCTGATCACCGGTGAAATGGGGGACAGAAACGATCCCCTCGGGCCATTCCCGGACAGGGAACTCTGGGCCACCGAATTGGCCCAGTTGATGAGCTACGGCGACTGCGGGGACCTGGTCATCAATGGAGCGTGGCTTGAAGATCGGCAACGTATCGTGGTGATGGAGGAGCAGGTCAGCAGCCATGGTGGATTGGGGGGACCACAGACCGAACCGTTCATCATGCTGCCGTCCGCCTGGGATGTGACGAATAATGATCTGGATTCCCCGGAATCCCTTCACCGGCTCCTGAAACGGGAATTGGCCCATTATAAGGGGACGCCGGGGTCTGATAACCATTCGCCCGGGGGCATTTGACCCGGTTGGGTGAATAAAAATGGCGATTCAGATACTTGCGCAGGGTTGAAGTCCCGTATATATTTCGCACTCGATTGCCCGGTCGTCCAATGGTAGGACAACTGACTCTGGCTCAGTCGATGGGGGTTCGAGTCCTCCCCGGGCAACCACATTGCCACTTTTACCGGAATTTGGTAGAATTTCGGGTGGAAGATACAGTGGCCCCTTCGTCTAGTGGCCTAGGACGCTGCCCTCTCACGGCGGTAACAGGGGTTCGAGTCCCCTAGGGGCTACCAAATCAAAAAAGGCTCACCACAAATGGTGAGCCTTTTTTGTTTGCCTCAGCCAATTAAGGAAACAGACTCGAAATGCTCAAGAATTGGTTTGTTGGGTTTTCATTGACCGAACAGGAGAAACAACCCGTACCACTGAATATCTTTTGGCGTTATACTGATTTTGTAGAAGGGAGTTGACCATGAGTGGACGTCATCTGGAAGTTGACCGGGAATTGCTGGCAGAAGTGGTTTCTCGGATTAGAGCAACGGCAGAACCTGACAGGATCATCCTGTTCGGGTCGGCCGCGACAGGCGATATGGGCAAGGACAGCGACTTGGATCTACTGGTCCTTATGGACGGCCCCGAAAACCCCCGCCGGGAAAGTGTCCGCATCCGCAGCGGCTTGGGGGATTTGGGTTGGCCCATCGATGTCCTGGTCATGGACACGGCCCGATTCGATGAGACCCGGGAAATCGTTGGTGGGCTGGCCTATCCCGCCCACAGATATGGGAAGGTTCTTTATGCCCTCTCGTGAAGAACTGATCGCCCAACTCGCTCAGCAGTGGTTGGACAAAGCCCAGGCGGATCTCAAGGCAGCAGAATCACTCGCCGGACTTGAAGATGAACTTTGGTCCATCGTTGCCTTCCACTGCCAGCAGGCCGCCGAGAAACTGATCAAGGGTGCCTTGACCCGCGAACAGATAGAATTCGGAAAATCACACGATATTGCCGAACACCTGGATCGCCTGGTTCCGGTAAAGCCGGATTTGGCCGCAGACCTTAGGCCCGCCGCTGCCTTGACGGTCTACGGTGTCCAGGTACGTTACCCGGGCGATGCTCCCGAGGTTGACCGTGAGGAAGCGGAACGAGCCCTGGAACTGGCCAGGATGGTCGCGGAGAAACTGGGTGAATTTAGCTGAAATCCTGATCCTTTGATGCGGAACAGAATGATGTTTGGTTTCGCACACTGGGACGTAGGGGCTACCAAATCAAAAAGGCCCACTATTTGTAGTGGGTCTTTTTTGTTTGCCTCAAACGATGCCCTATAGGTGTCCAAGATATTGCGGTAAGTCCATTTTGGCGCTATGTGTCCCAAATACATTTTGCTTTAATTTCAAAAAAAGATAGGTTGCAGGCGACTTTCGAGCCACAGGATCAGTTCCTGTGGCTTTTGGGCTTAATGGAAATGGGATAAGACAACAATGATTTGCGCAACCGACGTCAGCCTCAGCTTTGGCAAGAGAATTCTCTTCAA
>Ga0164313_10002223_pt1 | contig 17400 bp, 16 predicted proteins | sample GuaBasSedimGuay4_FD_113735 | JGI IMG/M metagenome (GOLD analysis project Ga0164313, IMG submission 113735) | Subseafloor sediment microbial communities from Guaymas Basin, Gulf of California, Mexico - Guay4, Core 4569-4, 0-3 cm | ecosystem: Environmental > Aquatic > Marine > Hydrothermal vents...
CTATAATAGTCAGGACAGCCACAGTCAGGAAAACAGTGTGACAGAGAAAAAAATCAACGTTCTGATTGTTGATGATGAGAAATCCATTCGCGAGATGATCATCTTCGCCTTAAGCAGCGCGGGCATGAAAGTACGCGGTGCCAAGAGCGGCAAAGCGGCATTGCTCAAAATCTACGATAAGAAACCCGATATCCTGTTACTCGACTGGATGATGCCGGGCATGAGCGGGCCGGAATTGACCCGGCGTTTGCGTAAAGATCCGTTGACCGCCGACATCCCCATCATCATGTTGACCGCTAAAGCCACTGAAGATGACAAAGTGACCGGCCTGTACTCAGGTGCGGACGACTATGTTGTCAAACCATTTTCACCGAGGGAGTTGATCGCACGTATCTCTGCGATTCTCCGCAGGACGACACCCGGTGACCATGACGGAAAAATCAGAACCGGGCGCATCACCATGGATACGGAGTCCAAACAGGTATTTTTTGGAAAAACGGCTATCCACATAGGCCCGACAGAATACCGTTTGTTAGAATTTTTTATGACTCATACCAGGCGCGTATTCAACCGTTCGCAATTGCTGGACCATGTCTGGGGAACAAACGTTTTCCTGGAAGAACGAACCGTGGACGTACATATCAGGCGCTTGCGGAAAATTCTCGCGACAGCAGACCTCGATCATTACATTCAGACAGTTCGCAGCCACGGTTACCGGTTTGTGGCGGAGGATTCCTGAAACAGTGCGCATACCTGCTCAAATAATTCGCCTGTTTGCCGGTTTACTACTCGCCATGCTGATTGGCTGGTGGTCCGACCACCTGATCCTGGTACCCGCCATATTTCTGCTTGCCTACCTGGCCCGGCAAATCTATAACGCCATACGACTGCAGCAGTGGTTACATTCCCGGGTGACAGATCCACCCGAAAACCTGGGTCTGTGGTCAGGCATGTATGATCGTATCGTTACCCTGCAAAAACAGCATGCAGAACAAGACCAGCAATACCAGTCAGACATCGACAATTTCAAAGGAATGGTTGATGCCTTTCCTGATGCGATCATGGTCATTGACGGCCAGGACAACATCCTCTGTGTTAACAAGCCTGCCGTTAACCTGTTCCGTCTCAAGACATCTTCTGACCAGGACCAGGCAGTCAGCAGTCTTTTTACCGACACGGCATTTTCCGACTGGCTGTCAGATCAGGACAGGATGCAGAGCAAGTTGGAAATCCCCTGCCCTGGCAATGAGGAAATCAGCTTACAAATCAGTGCTGTGCGATTCAGGAATAATCAACGTTTGTTAATTCTGCGGGATATTACAGATGTGCAAAACCTCGACCGCATGCGCCGGGACCTCGTAGCCAACGTTTCTCATGAACTGCGTACGCCTTTGACAGTATTGCTCGGTTACCTTGAAGTGCTCGAAATCCAGCCGGACAAGCAGGATCCGAAAGCCATCAAGCGGATGTACAAACAGGCCAGGCAGATGCAGGCCCTGGTCGAAGACCTGCTCGAACTTTCAAGCCTGCAGGAATCTACCAACCAGGGCAGCACAAGTGACGTTGATGTTCCTGCCATGCTGGCGCAACTTGAGGAGCAGGCGCTTGAAATCGGCCAGGCAGATCACAAGCTTCGTTTTGATATTCAGCCTGGCCTGCACATGTGGGGAGTGGAAGCCGATCTCACCAGCGCATTCCAGAACCTGATCGTCAATGCCATTCGTTATTCGCCGGAACAAGGCAGCATTGATGTTGCGTGGCAGGAGACCAAAACCAGCCTGGTTTTTAGCGTTAAAGACAATGGCGTTGGAATTCCCAGCCGTGATATCCCGCGAATCACCGAACGATTCTACCGTGTCGGCAGCGACCGGAACCGGCAAACGGGTGGTACCGGCCTGGGCCTGGCGATCGTTAAACATGTCCTGAACAGCCACGATGCCAGGCTGGAAATCACCAGCGAACTTGGCGAAGGTAGCGAGTTCCGCTGTATTTTCCCACTTTCCCGGAAAGCCTGAAGCACACCCCCGCACATATAAGCTCATAAAAATCTCTTTTTCTGTCATCGAATTGTCATTTAAGGCCATTACCATGTGCCTGAAGTTACAAAACACATGACTAAAAGGAGCACCCGTCATGACGTCCAGCAGGCGACTTACAAACCGAACATACACATTTGTTCTTGCCTTTCTATTAGCACTACCGATGGCCTCACAAGCGGCATCGGATGAAGATTTTGCCGCCATGCGGGCGCAGATGAAGGCCCTCAGCGAGCGACTCGACCGCCTCGAAACGGAAAATCGTGAACTGGCGGCAGCCAATGCCGAAATGGTCAAAGCCAACCAGCAGACCGCGGTTGCCGTCGCCGAAGTCAGCGAGCAAGCCGAAGCAGTGGCCGTCGAGGTGCAAAAGCAGGCTGAAGCCACCGACTGGACTGACACCATCCGCTGGAAAGGTGACTTCCGCTATCGCTATGAAACTTTTGATATTGAGGGCAAGCCTGACCGTAACCGCAACCGCATCCGTGCCCGTGCCCACCTGGTCGCCGATGTGACCCCTACCGTTGAAGTAGGACTGGGCATGGCCAGTGGTGGCGAAGACCCGGTATCTTCAAACCAGACCCTGGGTGGAGGCGGATCAAGTAAAGGCCTGAATCTCGACCTGGCTTACTTTGACTGGGACGGTATCGCTAATACCCATGTCCGCGGTGGTAAATTTAAAAACTACCTGATTGACAGCGGCAGAAACGCCCTGTTGTGGGATAGCGACTGGCGCCCCGAGGGTATTGGGTTCTCCTGGGCCAGCGACCTTTTCTTTGTCAATGGTCTGGGTACATGGATCGAAAGTGACAGCAAGAAAGAACAATCATTCGCCTATGCAACCCAGGCGGGTATCAGTATGAATATCGGCGACGATGTAAAACTGGTCGCCGGCGTTGGTTACTACGTGTTTGATACCAAGGGTCTGCATTCTTTCTTCGGCGATGAAGACGACTTTTTCGGCAACAGCTTTGACCCTGACACGCTGACCTATCTCTATGACTACGAAGAAATTGAACTGTTTGCAGGCATGAATTTTAGCGTATTCAATCACCCGTTACTGGTCTATGGCACCTATGTCGAGAACCAGGCAGCTGACGATGACAATACCGCCTGGTCCTATGGATTCAAATACGGCAAAACGTCCAAACTGCATGACTGGGACATCGGCTATATGTACAAGCATCTTGAAGCCGATGCCGCCCTGGGTCTGCTGGTTGACTCCGACTTCGGTGGCGGTGGTACCGATGCCAAGGGCCATGTGTTCAAGGGCAGTTATGGCCTGGCCAAGAACCTGGCGGCCAAGTTCACCTACTTCATCAACGACGCCGGGATCAAATCCGGTGATCCGATTGACTTCAGACGGATGCAACTGGACCTGAGTTTCAAATACAAATAACTGAAACTCACATTTAGCCGGACATTGTTCCGGTGGCAATAAGACGGGCCCAATCGGGCCCGTTTTGTTTTAACATACGTCCCCATGGTTTTTGCTTCTTCACGCACCCTGGTTGTCCTGGTTTTGCTGCTAACTGCAGCCATACCACTGCACGCACAAGAAACGACTGATGCAGTCTCTGATGAGACGAAAGAAAAAGCCAAGGCCGAACAAGTTGAAGCTTCGAGCAACCTGCGTGATTCCATCCACGAAAACCTGGAAACTCTGTCAGAAGATGCAGAAACAGCTGAAGGGTTGAAAGAAGTCACCACCGGTGATGTGCCCGATGAGCGACCACAAGAAGAAGACAATGCTGCAGACACACCTCCCGCCGGGATTGATGAACCCGTCGAACTGCCTGCCGAAGACTGGTCGATTCTCGGCTTTTTCAAATCGATACCGGGTTACCTGCAATCCGTCCCTGACCGGGTGCCCTTTATCCGTGACCGGGGTCTGATTTTCTTTGGTCGCACCGAGATTGATTACGCCCACTACTCCTCAGGCATAACAAAAAGTGACTCCGGATTCAGGGTACGAAGCCTGCGTGCCGGCCTGGCCAAATCACTGAAACACGACATGTCATTAAAAGCAGAGATCGATCTAACCGATGGCGACAGCAATTTTGCGGATTTATATGTGCGTTACCGTCACAAGAAATATGGTCTGTTCACCGTCGGCAACCAGCGGGTCGCGCAAACACTGGTCAATCAAACCTCCAGAATATCCCGAACTTTTATGGAAGAGCCCCTGCCGGCAGAAGCATTTGGTCTGGGTCGCAGGCTGGCATTGGGCTGGGATATGAACCCGCCGAAAGGTGGCGTTCACATGACACTGTTTGGCCCCGATTTGAATGGCAGCATCGGTGATTATGGCTATGCCAGTCGTGCCTATTTCAATCCGACTCGTTCCCGCTTCGCCCTGTTTCATGTTGGTGCATCATTCGTATTGGAAAATATGAGCCGCAAAACACGCTTCTTTTCTCATCCTGAGTCACGTGTTACCAACGAAAGGTTGGTAGATACCCGTATTTTTGAAGATGTCACCGAACAGCGAATCTCTGCCATTGAAGTTGCCGGCTCAAAGGATTCAATGATGTTCCGGGCCGAGTTCTTTCGTGCAAAGTGGGATAGATCTACAGCTAAAGATCCCGTTTTCAAAGGTTTCTACGCTCAGGCCGCCCGGGTCTGGACCGGTGAAACCTACAAATACACCCAGGGTAAGTTTCTCCGCGTTCGCCCACAAAACCCGCGCGGTGCATGGGAAACTGCTGTGCGTTTCTCACGGATTGATCTGAGTGACCAGGGGATAACGGGTGGTGAAGAGAGAAACCTGACATTTGCCGTGAACTGGTATGCACCAGGCAATCAGCTCCGTGTCATGTCCAACCTGATTTTTGTCAACACAGATGTCCCCAGAACAGATGGCAAGGACGGCAACGAGAGCCCGACCATTTTTCAGTTGAGGGCCCAGTTTCATTGGTGATGTGAGGGTATAATCAAGCCATGGCTTCTGACCCTCAACTGGACACCTATGCCGCGATCGATCTCGGCAGTAACAGCTTCCATATGTTGGTCGCCCGGCGCGAGCACGGGGAATTACGCGTTCTGGACCGGATCAAGGAAATGGTCCGCCTGGGTGGCGGGCTGGATGCTGACGGCAATCTCGACCCTATCGTCCAGCAACGCGCTCTGGATTGCCTTTCCCGCTTTGGCCAGCGTCTGCGGGGCATACCGGCAAAGAACATCCGCGCGGTTGGAACCCAGACTTTCAGGCGATTAAAGAATGCCAATGAATTCCTGCTGGCCGCTGAACAAGCCCTGGAATTTCACGTGGATATCATCGCCGGCCGCGAAGAAGCACGCCTGATTTACCTGGGTGTCACCCAGTGGGTTGCCGGCGACCGGCAAAAACAACTGGTGATAGACATTGGTGGAGGCAGCACTGAGCTGATTATCGGCGAAGGATTTGATCCAATTAAAATGGAAAGCCTGCAGTTTGGTTGTGTTTCACTGACAAACCGGTTCTTCGCCGATGGAAAGGTCACAGCAAGACGCCTGAAAAAAGCCCAGCGTGCCGTGGCAGCAGAATTACAGGAAATACAATCCGTGTATCGCAAGGCCGGCTGGCAAACAGCCATCGGCTCGTCCGGTACGATCCGCTCAGCAGCGGCAATTTGCGAAGCTAACGGCTGGTGCAAGAAAGGTATTACACCCAAAGCGCTGGAAAAGCTCAAACAAAAGGCGCTGTCGTTCAAAACAGTTTCAGACATCGAAATTGATGGCTTAAGTGAACGCCGTCAACCCGTATTTATTGGTGGTCTGGCCATCCTGCTGGCCTGCTTCAAGGCCTTGCATATAGATGAACTGGTCATTTCTCCCTTTGCTTTGCGTGAGGGCTTGCTGCATAACCTGCTTGGCCGACTTGAACAGCGCGACCCGAGAGACAAGGCAGTTAAGGCATTAATGACCCGTTTTGCTGTTGACCCGGCGCAGGTGGACCGCGTTCGCAGGACAGCGCTGAAAATATTTGATCAGCTGTCCTTCGGCCAGCTGCTTTCCCGCTCACACAGGATTCTTTTAACCTGGGCCGCCGAGCTACACGAGATCGGGCTGGGCTTGTCCCACGACAGTTATCAACAGCATTCCGCCTACCTGGTCGAAGCCTCAGACATGGCCGGGTTTTCACATCAGGAACAGCTTTTCCTGGCCGCATTGGTTGGATATCAGCGGCGTGACATCCCCGAAGAGTATGCCGACAGGCTGCCCAAACGATTACGCAAAGCTTTACGCATAACACTGCTATGCATGCGTCTTGCCTGGGTTTTCTGCCGTACCCGGGAGGATGAGTCAATCCCTGACTTCCGCATCAAACTGGCTGATGAAACAATTTACCTGGCCTTACCGGCAGACTGGATGGAAACGCACCCGCTGACCATCGCCGATCTCGAGTATGAGCAGCAGGCGCTGAAAACAACCGGCCTGGTTCTGGAGATTGTTTACCTGGATGACTGACTGGCAACCCACGGCTTCGGCTGAAAATCTGAAAGCCCGGGCACGTTTACTGCGGGACATACGCAGCTACTTTTCCGACCAGGCTGTCATGGAGGTCGAAACCCCGATCATTTCAATGGCGGGTAACACCGACCCTGAAATCCAGTCCGTCAGGACAGATGGCGGTGGCTATCTGCGCACATCACCTGAGTTCCCTCTCAAACGATTGCTTGCTGCCGGCAGCGGAGATATTTTTGAACTGGGCCGCGTATTCCGGGCTGGCGAAGCCGGTCGTAACCACAATCCTGAATTCACCATGCTCGAATGGTATCGGACTGCTTATGGCTACCATCAGTTGATGGATGAAGTCGCGGCACTGGTCATACATTGCGGGCAAGGCAAATTTGATCACTGGTCACAACAAAAACTCAGCTATCAGCAGCTTTTTCAACAGCACCTGGAATTCGACCCTTTCATGGCAGATATTGATGAGCTGGCAAATGTAGCAAAAAAACATGGCATCAGCGATATTGAGCTTAACCGCAGGCAGTGGCTGGACCTGTTGATCAGCCATTTCGTTCAACCCGCTTTGCCGGAGAATTGCCTGACCTTTGTCTACGACTTCCCCGCCGACCAGGCAGCGTTGGCCACTATCAGACAGGATGCTCCCCCCGTAGCCGAACGCTTTGAGCTCTACCTTGGACGCACAGAACTTGCCAATGGCTACCAGGAGCTCACCGATGCGGCAGAACAGCAGCGACGTTTTGAGTATGAAAATGCACAACGTGAGAACCGTGGCGAACCGGTTTACAAGATGGACGAACTTTTGCTTGCAGCATTGACACACGGAATGCCGGAATGTGCCGGCGTAGCACTGGGCGTAGATCGCCTGTTGATGGCTATCTGCGGTGCTGAATCACTTGACGAGGTCGTCGCCTTTCCGTTTTCACGCGCCTGACTGCATCGGCAACGTAACCCATACTTCCAGACCACCAGCCTTCCGGTTGCTGGCGCTTATCTTGCCGCCATGGCGCCGTATGGCGGAGGCTGCTATGGCCAGACCAAGCCCGTGACCGGTGGACTGTCTGCCTGCTTTCCTCACACGCGACTCTTCAACCCGGTAAAAAGGCTCAAAAATCTTTGCCAGATGTTGCTCGGCAATACCCGGCCCTGAGTCTTTAACGCTCACAACGACCTCGTGCTCGGATGAAGATGCTGCACTCATCTCAATAGCACCACTGTCACCTCCGTGGATCAACGCATTGCGCAGCAGGTTTTCAAATACACGCCAGAGTAAATCCCGGTCTGCATTGAGCAATAACGGTGATTGTGTTTGTAAGCCAACCCGACCCTCTGCATCACCGGATTCATAGTTCACCGATTCAACCAGCTCTTGCAGCAATTCTGCCAGGTCAAAATTTTGCAGCTTCAGTTCCTGCGACACCGATGATTCACGCAACAGACTCAGTACCTCATCGACCAGTTTCTCCAGCCGTTCACTTTCCAGTTCGATCCGGTCGAGTTCCACACTCACCAGGTTCTGATCCTTATTGCGTGCTATTTCGAGTGCCACGCGTAATCTAGCCAGCGGTGAACGTAGCTCATGGCTGACATCCCGCAATAAACGCCGATTGGCCTGCTGTGATACCTGCAAGCGCCCTGCCATTTCATCCATATCCAGGGCCAGTTGCCCAAATTCATCTTTGCGCTGATCCAGTGGCGCACCAACCCTGACCGACAGATCACCGGTAGCCAACTGCCTGCTTGCCCGACTCAGTTGCCCCAATGGTGCCGCCAGGTATCTTGCCAGCAAAAAGCTGACCAGGGCGCTGATCACAGCTGCCACAGCCAGTCGCATTTCGACGCCACGCGGACCGGGTGCCAGCAGCATGCCCGGCGGTCTGCGACCGGTAGTAATCATGGTGTAAGGCTGGCCGTCAGCATCTTCCAACTGCTTCCTGGATACTCTGGCCCGGTCTTGCCGCAGCTGTTTCACCACCCGTTCACGACCCAGTATTTCGTTGCCATCCGCATCCACAATAAAAATATGCCTGCGCATCCCACGCGGCAAGCCGAGCATGATCCTTTTGGCCTGTTGCTTACCACCCGTGAGCATTTCCTGCACTACGTCAGACTTGAAGTGGTCTAAATTGGCATCAAACCCGCGACCAGGTACGTCAACCGCGTTTTGCAGGATCACTGTCTGGTTGATCCAGCTGACCACCACCGCAAAAGCCATGATGCTCAACCACAGGGCAAAAAACAGCTTCCAGAATAAACGTGGCATCAACCGGATCCGCCGTTACGATATTGATAACCGATTCCCCGGATGGTCTCAATCCGCTCGCTACCATCGTTGGCCGGACCCAGTTTGCGGCGCAAATTGCTGACATGCATATCGATGCTGCGATCATAAGCCACCGGTTCACGGCCGAGGGCTGCCAGGTACAAATCCTTTTTCTCGACCACTTCACCACTGCGTTGCAACAGCAACTGTATGATGCTGAACTCGGTACTGGTCAGATCCATCAGCTGACCATCACGATGAAGTTCGCGGCCACCCTGGTTCAATACAAGATCACCCACTTCGAGGGTTGCAATGGTGGAGTGGGCACTGGTACGCCGAAGGATCGCACGAATCCGGGCCAGCAGCTCCCGGGGATTAGCTGGTTTGGCCAGGTAGTCATCCGCACCCAGTTCCAAACCGATAATACGGTCAAGGTCATCACCACGCCCGGTCAACATGATCACCGGCAGTTCAGATTCCTTACGCAGGTTGCGCAAGACATCAATGCCATTCATGCGCGGCATCATGATATCGAGCACCATGGCATCCACACCCGGCCGGCGTGATTCGACCAGCGCCTGCTCACCATCATGGGCCAGCCGTACCTCAAAACCTTCCAGTTCAAGATACTCACGCAACAGATCACAAAGCTCTGTGTCATCATCGGCTATGAGTATGGTTTGAGTCATGTGCTTACCGGTTTCCGGGAGTGTTAATATTAACCAACAATAGTGGTATCAGGGTGACTTTACCTTTCTTTACACAACCATAACCCAAGCAGACAGTGAAATGGTGTCTTATAGAGTGCGACAAACACCACAAACACGAAAGCAGGAGATAACTATGAATACACTACTGAAAACCATCCTCGCCGTAACATTTCTGATGTCTGCAGGCGCATCGTTTGCACAAGATACCGGTTTTGGCCCCGGCAAACCCGGTCAACGCGGCCAACGTGGTATGCAGGGTATGCCTGCGGTCGAGAACATGATGCGTGCGATCCGCCGCCTGGACCTCAGTGATGAGCAGCAGGCTGACATACGGGCTGTCATGCAGGAAATGAAAACCGAGGTAAGTCCGATCATGGAAGATATGAAAGCCAGCCATTTGCAGCTGAAAGAATTGATAAAAGCTGATGTATATAATGATGGTGCCGTTGCCGGACTGGCCGCCAAACAAGGCGTCCTGACCGCTGAACGCATGGTCATAACCAGCCGTGCATTATCTGAAGTGTATGGCTACCTCACAGATGATCAACGTGCCGAGCTGGAAGAAATGGCCGCGCAGCGCATGGAACGCCGCAGCGAAAAACGTAAGAGGTAAGCCGAAGAGGCAAACCGCATACCGTTATTTCCAGCAACACCATCCCGGAAGGATCCGGGATGGTTCTTCCACCAACCTCATAACCCCCATCGCGATGTCCGCTATACTCCAGTGGGCAGGGTTGATCGAGGTTTCATAATCAAGTGTCGTTCTATACCGAACTCAAACGCCGGGGAGTACTGCAGGCCGGGATCGCCTACACGGTCCTCATGTGGCTGCTCATCCAGGTTGCGGACATATTGTTGTCGGCATTTGATGCACCCGCAGTTGCCATGCAAGGCCTGATCGTTCTGAGCCTGGCAGGTTTTCCAATTACCCTGATACTGGCCTGGGTGTTTGACCTGACGCCACAGGGGATACAAAAAACAGGAGCCGATACACCGGCCGCCGCCGGGACTTTATTCCCGGGAAAATCCGTTAACTACGCCATTATTGGATTCCTCGCTGCAGCCGTGGTGTTATTTGCACTTGATAAATTTCTGTGGCAAACCAGCCTGGATACTGACGGAAATCCGGAAATTACGCTGGCAGTACTGCCCTTTGATAATATGTCCGGAGACGAGGCCAACCAGCCATTTACAACCGGCATTCACGATGACTTACTGACCCAGCTGTCCAGGATCCGGGCATTCAAGACCATTTCCCGGACATCCGTCCTGCAGTATGAGGACACCTTACTCGCCATTCCCGACATCGCCGACCAGCTCGGCGCAACAACAATCCTCGAAGGCAGCGTACAAAGATCCGAAAACCGCATCAGGATCAATGCGCAGCTAATCGAGGCGAAACCCGACACCCACCTGTGGGCTGAAACGTACGACCGGCAACTGACTGCAGCCAACATATTCGCCATCCAGAGTGAAATTTCAAGATCCATTGCCAACGCACTGAAAATGACCCTGTCACCCACCGAACAGGCCACACTCGACCAGGTGCCAACCAGGAGCCTGGCCGCTTATGATGCCTATACACAGGCCAGGGCCAAGGCGGACAGCACAGCCGGCGGCGATCTGGAAGAAGCGGTCCTGCAGTATATGGAAGCGACGCGCCTGGACCCAGGCTTTGCAGCAGCCTGGGCCGGATTGTGCGAAGTACGATTATTTCAATACAGAAAAAACAGTGACAACCTGCTGTTTCAGTCTGCAGAATCCGCCTGTAAAAAGGCCCTGGATCTGGATAGCAACCGCGTCGAGGTGCACATCGCACTGGCGAATCTTTATCGAACCAATGGTGATTACTCACAGGCAGAGGCCAGCCTGCAACAGGCGCAGTTTGCCAAGGCGGAACAGGCCTTGGAAAATGCTCTCGATCTTGATGATCGTATGGTTGATACAAGAATCGAACTGGGTCTTGTTTACGCTTCCCAGGGCCGTGTGCAGGAAGCAGAAAGCGAATTGCTGAAAATTGCCGAAGCAAACCCGGATGACTGGGCAATCCAGGCCGCATTGTTCTCGTTATATTATGAGTACAGCGACCAAAACGAACACTACGAGAAGGCCGCCCATCATGCGGAAAATGTCACATTGCTGCGCCCGGACCTCGCATCTGCCTGGAACAACCTGGGTTCTGCCAAATACATGCTCAGCCAATATGGAAATGCTGCCAATGCATGGCAGAAATCAATGGAAATAGAGCCCAACCGAACCGGCTACACCAATTCCGGACTGGCTTATTACAATGCAGGTCAGTATAAAAAGGCAGCACAAATGCAGCGCAGGGCAACTGAGCTTGCACCCAACGACCATCGGGTCTGGGGGCGACTGGCCGATGCTATACGGCTGGAGGGTGGACAGGAGGCGCTGACCCTTGAGTATTATCAAAAAGCCAACGACCTGGCCGGAAAACAACTACTGATCAATGAGCAGGACTGGCGGACAATACAGATGCAGGCCCTTTACATTGCACACTCCGGCCAGAAAGAAGATGCCATCGCCCTCGCTGAGAAAGCTATGACCCTGGCCGACCGCCGGCCGGTTTCATTGTTCAATGCCGCCCTTACCTATCTTGAATACGGCGATATCGAAACCTGTCTTGAGTTGCTCAGGGAAAGTGTCGCCAAAGATGAGTCATACCGTCAGCTTGTAGCAACTGATCCTGACCTCGTTGCCATTTCAGCAGCAGAGAAATTATAAGGCTATTTCTTCCGCCAGGCACCACTGGCATCGCGAATATAATTGCCTCTGAGCGTTTTATCGATGGCCGTATTCCCGCCGACTCTTTCGACCTCTGCCAGGCTGGTGCCCTGTTTGGCAGCGATTTTCTGATAGCCAGCCTTGCGTTTAGCGTTGACATCATTAACCAGTTTTTTGATATCGGAAGGTACATTCTGTTTCACCAAACCAATATAGCCATTCGCCTGTTCACCGATCAGGCCGTCAGCCTTGGGCTGTTTCAACGGACTGGCCGCAACGGCTACAGAAACCGCCATCATGCTGATAAGTAGTGCAAAAAATACCGTGGTTATCCAGTTGTTCCGTTTCATCATCATGCTTCCATTATTTTCATTCATCCAATTCAGATCAGTTCTGTTCTTCGAATTCATCAGAACATATCGTCTTCGAGTAATTCTTCTACCTGCTTTTCAACCTTGATCAATATTTCGTGCTTGATATTGATATTCATATTGATCTCGATCGGCTTGTCGGGTGCCTCAACCTTGACGGTCGGCGTACATGCCGTGGCTATAAACAGCAAAGCTACTACCATTCCTAATCGATTCATTGTGTCACCACCAGTCCTTTGACCTGAATTATTTTCCTGAATGCATACACTAACAGCTTGAACTGAATTTTGCCTGAACATGAAATCCGGAATACTCCCGCTTACCTGCTTCTGACTTCATTCAGAATCGCTTCTTCAAAGTCCCCGGTAATAAACATGGCTTCGAAAACCTCAGGAAGAGAACCGCTAATATTCAGATTAAATACAACGGGATGCCCCCCATACAGATCGGGATTATTACCCTCGAGACGGATGGCAATCTGATAAGCACCATCGGATTGGTAGTTGACCGTACCCGAAAGGTCTTTGTACTGAAAATTCTCCAGTGCCTGCAATCCAATATTGCTGCCCGCTACACCCGCTTGCGTGTAAGCCAGGCGTCCGGGGCCGGTTGAATGGAATGTCCCATCCCTGATGTACACACCCGCTTCATCACTGCCGGCAGGCAATGAAATATTGAGAAAACCTGTACCTTCAAGCCCATTGATATCAGCAAATGCCAGCAGGTGTCCAAAACTGATATGCGTCATTTCAAGCGTTGTGTCTTCAATCCTGTTTTCTGCAAATCGCAGACTGCCGAGGTTCAACCGGCCTTCAAATACTTCCGCATAGATGTTTTTCAGGCCAAAAGCGTCTTCGCTTTCAAGATTCAGATCAGCGCGGACATTTGACACATCAATACCGCCAGCCAATGCCAGTATCTTGACTGACACCGGCCCTTTAGCAGAGATCGTGTTGCCATATGATGTGTTGAAAGAAAAACTGGCTTCCCTGGCGCTGCTTTCCAGCATGGACGCGCCCATTTCGTGCCCACTGACCGACATTGTGGCTGTAATCTCGTCACCGATCACCACATCACCCTGAAACTCAATATAGCCATCGGTTAGTTTGACAGTTTCAGGTAACGCGAAATGGGCCACCCGCAGCAAACTGTCCAATTGCGACAGTTTGATGGTGCTGGCTGGAAGCGAGACATCCCAATGTTCAGCCTGTGTGTTACCTGCAAAGATAATCGGCATCTCCAGGCCGGAATCGAACAGCACGACGCCCGAACCCTTGACGTCAGAATTGCTGAGCAAGGTATAAGTGATGTCGAAATCGAATCCCGTCCAGGTTTCACCTTCCAGCTCGGTGGCAAAGCCCTGTGTTTTGGTGCTGAGTTTTCCAGACATGTTGATCAAGTCCAGTTCCTGCCAGCTTAGGTCAGTTTTCGCGGAAGAAGTGGCCATGGGTAAAATCTGACCAACAATAAATGTGCCACTGCCCGTGCTCACAAGCTTGCCGTTATCTGAGGTCAATCCTGCTGAAATGGACATTTCATCTGCGGTAATCGTCATGGGCGGAGTGTGTTCGTCGCCGACTACATTAATCACCAGGTAGGAAGCCGTGACGGGCCCGTCAAATGCAAAATCCATATTTTGATCGGCAAGTTGAAAATGACCTGTGCCTGAAAGTGACAGTTTGTCTGCTTTCAGACCGAGGTCGTCAGATACATAGCTGAAGGGTGTATTTTCTATCCAGTCAAGCGTAACCAGGCCATTTGCTGACACCTTGCCTGGCACGGAAATGTCCTCAAGCTCAATTTGCAGATCGGCGGCTTGCAGACTGAAATTACTGTTTGCAGAAGTCATTTCGAGTTTGACATCACCATTGAATTCCATTGATGGGATATTGCCGGTTTGAATTACAAGGCTGCTATCGGCATCAATCTCCGCGCGCGCCATAGCCACCAACCCGGAAGTTCGTTGCAGACCGGGTACGGCCTGCATGATCAATTCAGGGGTTTTTCCGTTTGAGTCCTGAAACTGGATTTCAGCAGGCTTTGGCAGCGTGACAGAGATATTCTCATCTTCGCGACTGGCCAATAATGCCGCATTAATGTTTACCGATCCCCCATCAAATTCTACCCGTAACCGCTCAGCAGCCAGCGATACCTGGTCTATCACACGCTGCTCTTTGCCCACAAAGTCAGCCTGTGCCATCAGTGTGCCACTCGCATGGGTCAATTTGCCGCCGGTGCTCTGCGCCAACACCGTATCAAGCCATTTCTGATCAACGGCTGCTGCATTAAAATTGGCCCGAATCTGCGTTGTAGTATCCAGTGCCTGACCGCGCTGTTCAAAAGCCACCTCCAGCCATGGTGGTAAATCTGCAGCAGCGGGAAAACGTATATTGGAATTGAGAGAACCCACGTTTACATCAACGTCAACACGACCATTAACACCCGCGCTACCTTCCAGGCTTACACCTGTAACAAAGTGAAAACTGCCGTCTGCCCGGGGAGTCAGTTTCAATGACTGAAAATTCAGTACCAACGGCTTGTTAATCACCTGGTTAAACTCATGATGCAGAACCACACGTGATTTCAGCACAGATAATTCCGGCATTTTTCCGGTGAGTTTTACAACGGGTAAAGACAGGTCATTAAGTGTAAGTGCATCGGCGTCACGGTCTTCGGTGGCTCGAATATGAACATCAAGCGAGAGCGAGCCAATTTCTGTTTTCCAACCCCGATAGCGAAAGCGGATATCAGCAGCAGTAAGTCCAATATTGGCTGACTGGAATTCACCGTTTATTTGCAGCAGTTTGATGTTGACTCCGGAAAAGCCCAAATAACCGGCATCCAGCTTTTCCATCGCCAAGCCAGGTGGTAACTGCCCAGCAAAAATATAAGGCAACCATAGTGGCGTAGCGGCATAAATACCGGCAATCACAACACACAGGAACAGCAATAGCCTCAGCAGGAGTTTCATTGCTGGTGTATCAACCGGTGATCGCTTTGCTTAAAGCTTGAATGGCGGTATATTCCTGAGGTTTGAGGTAAATGAAGATGTTACAGTGCATGAATACAAGGGAGCAAATGAAAACCACATGAGAACCCGTATTCGTAGCCTGGCAGGCTTGGCGACAGCTCTTTTCATCATCACCGCATGTGGCCCACAAATTACCGTACCTGAAGCAACCGAAGAAAGTGATCCCGATCTTCATTTTGTGCGCGGCTACCGCTCAGACAGCGACCCTTGTAAATTAACCGGCGAAACTGCATTCACCAACCAATTCCTCGATGATGCGGCCGACCTGGTAACCTGCCTGACCGGCTATGAGGGTGCTGCCGAGTTTGTCAGGACAACCGGGGCCAGGATAGTGACGCAAACGCAAAGCTACACGCTTTACAGTGTTCCCAGGCGGTAATTTGTTTAGCATAAACCAGACACGAAAACATGAAATTGAGTGAGGAAAATATCAATATGACGGGTAAAAACACTCACTTTAACGTCGTGCAAACCTTCTGTGTTCTTTTACCTGTTCTCGTAATGTTCATCGTTTTATCACTACCCGTCACGGCACATGACCCAACCATGCCCAGGGGCGGATGTCCGCCTGTGGAAGAAGAAATAATTGATCTTCAGATACTTGGTGACATGCTGGCTGATACCAGGGCCATCGGTCTGTTTACCAAGTTGAGTCTGAAAAAAGACATTGAGAAAGTCTTGCGGCGGCTGAACAGGTTTCACGATGGCAAAAGTAAATTCACCCTCGAACAAATTGAAGAACAATACGACCTTCTGTTGATGAAGATTGCCATCCATTTACAGGACAATGACCTGGCACTTCACCATCACCTTTGTAATGCCTGGTTGGTCATCTGGGAAGACTTAAGAGATTACGACCGGTTTCACGAGCACCACGGATGAATAAAATGTACATGCAGATGAAATGGATAAAGAACCTGTTAGCAGTATCCCTGGCTAGTGCGCTGGTCGTGGCTTGTGACCGGCAAGAGGAGTCTCACGAGGATATCGTCAAAGCAGACCTGCTGGTAATTATCGACTCCATGGGCTCACCCTGTGAACAGGTGATTGACTATGAATCGAGCGAGGAACTTGCATACAGCATAAGTTGTAAATCAGGTCACCGTTACCTCATATCCGTTAACCCGCAAGGCCGGGTGGATATTCAAAACAAAGAATGAAAGGCACGCGTTAGCGTTATCTACCACCCGGATAGTTAATTCCGGACTTTTTTAACCTGGTAAACGGAGGAGTAGTATGGATACAAATATTGCAGGAGTAATTATAGGATTGATCGTTGGCCTGACCATTGGTGTGATCGTAATTTCTATCATCACGCTGATATTTCGCTGGTTATGGAATACCACCATGCCGGATGTTTTTGGCGTTAAGAGCCTGACATTCGTGCAGGCTCTCAAGATCATGCTGATATCCACCATACTTTTTGGCGGTGGCACGACAGTCATGCAACAAAGTCATGAAGCCGTGGCTGAGGATGTAGCGACAGAGTTATCCGACTAGCACTGATATAGAGCGAAGCCGGGTGTTATTCCGGTTTCGCTTTTTGCAGTGAGGTGCAGTTTTCTATTTTTTACTGAACAGCATGCTTAAAACTGTGCCGTCTTCTTTTTGCCCGCTCAAAACCAGGCTGCCGGCGAGAAAGCTGAAACTGCTTACATGTGACAGCGCTTCAAGATATTCACGCTCAACTTTCATTAATTCATTCGGGCAGGCCATCTTTGTGCCCATTGACTGGCCGATTTTAATGTTGCCTGCATTTTCACCTTCTTCGATGCCAGCGGAATAACGATTA
>Ga0164313_10002224_pt1 | contig 17397 bp, 11 predicted proteins | sample GuaBasSedimGuay4_FD_113735 | JGI IMG/M metagenome (GOLD analysis project Ga0164313, IMG submission 113735) | Subseafloor sediment microbial communities from Guaymas Basin, Gulf of California, Mexico - Guay4, Core 4569-4, 0-3 cm | ecosystem: Environmental > Aquatic > Marine > Hydrothermal vents...
CGTTCCACGGCCTTTCGATGGGCGGCGGTCTTGGGGACGACCGTCTCATCGCGTACCTGGACACTGCGCGCCTGGCCGTTCAGATCGAAAGTTACACGGCAAAAGCCATTTTCATCCGTATGTGAACGGTAGATGTAACGGATGACAATGGTTTTACCCCGTTGCAATTTGACCACGATCTCATCACCCTGACCCAGACCATAGAAGAATGCCTGGGTTGGAAGATAGTGGACATCACCAAACTCTTTCCGATGCTCGTAGTAACCACGAAAAACTTCCGGATACATTTCATAAGAAAGAAAATCCAGCTCTGTCAGGCTTTCATCAAACTCTTCCTTAAAAGCAGCAAAATCAGCCTCGAAATCCATCGGGTCAAGTGCTTCACCCGGGGGGCCACTCAATGGTTTCTTACCTTTCAATACCATACCGGCAAGTTCGGGCGGGAATCCGCCCTTCATCTGACCCAACTTGCCTGAGAACAGATCGACCACTGAATCCGGAAAGGCCAGCGTATCACCCTGGGCCATGACGTCTTCTTCATCCAGACCATTGGCCGTCATGAACATGGCCATGTCCCCGACAACCTTGGAGGATGGTGTTACCTTGACAATATCACCGAACATCCGGTTGACAGAGATATAGTTTTTCTTGATCTGTTCGAATCGATGCTCGAGTCCGAGCGCGATGGCCTGCGGACGCAAATTGGAGTACTGACCCCCCGGAATCTCGTGTTCATAGACTTCGGCCGTACCAGCCTTCAGGCCGGATTCAAATGGATAGTAATATTCGCGCACAGCTTCCCAATAGTTGGAATACTGGTTCAGTGAGTCCAGATCGAATGCCTGTTCCCGATCGTGTCCCCGCATCACGGCAATCAGTGAATTCATATTGACCTGCGATGTCAGGCCAGACATTGAACTCAGGCAGACGTCCACGATATCCACATCGGCCTCAATCGCCTTAAGTAAGGTTGCGCTCTGCATTGAGGAAGTGTCATGGGTGTGTAAGTGCAAGGGGATGTCGACAGCCGAACGCAACGCCGGGACCAACACCTGCGCCGCATAGGGCTTGAGTACTCCGGCCATGTCCTTAAGCGCCAGCATATGGGCACCCTCGTCTTCGAGACGCCGCGCCATATCGAGGTAATACTGCAGGTTGTAGCGGTTGTCCGGGTCGGAATTGAGGACATCACCGGTATAACAGATGGTTGCCTCAGCAATACCCCCGGTCCGCTCACGAACGATCTGGATTGATCGTTTCATACCTTCGATCCAGTTCAGGGAATCAAAGATGCGAAAGACATCAATACCGTTTTCCCAGGATTTCTCAATGAATTTCTCAATAACATTGTCAGGGTAGGCTTTGTAACCAACAGCATTGGAGCCACGGAATAACATCTGGAAGAGAATGTTCGGCACCGCTTCACGAAGTTGCTGTAAACGCTGCCATGGACACTCACGCAGGAAGCGCAGGGAAACGTCAAACGTCGCCCCACCCCACATTTCGAGTGAAAACAGCTGTGGGTTTGCCTTGGCAAAACCCTCGGCCACCGCCAGCATATCCAGCGTGCGTACCCGGGTCGCCAGTAGCGACTGGTGCGCATCACGTAAGGTGGTATCTGTATACAGGATATTTTTCTGTTGCCTGATCCAGCTACAGAATGCCTCAGGACCCATCTCGTCAAGCCTGTTCTTGGTGCCCGGGGGATATTCAGCCAGACGATTAACATGCGGCACCGTGGCCTTGCGAAAGGCCTGCCGCACACCGGTCTTACCCACATCCGGGTTACCATTGACCGTCAGGTTTGCGATATAACGCAGTGTCTTGGTTGCGCGATCAAACCGTTGTGTAATCTCAAATAATTCGGGATGGTTGTCGATAAAGGCAACCGTGGCTTTACCCGAGGCAAATGTCGGATGATGCAGAACGTTTTGCAGGAAGCCGATATTGGTTTTCACTCCGCGTATACGAAACTCCCGCAGAGCCCGGTGACCACGGGAGACGGCACCACCCAGCGTGCGCCCCCAGGAGGTCACCTTGACCAGCATCGAATCAAAAAACGGCGAGACACGTGCCCCGGTATAAGCCGCACCAACATCCAGGCGAACACCAAAACCGGCAGCACTTCGATAAGCAATCAGGGTACCGTAGTCAGGTTGAAAACCATTTTCCGGATCTTCCGTGGTGATACGGCACTGTATGGCATATCCATGGCACTTGACGTCATCCTGGGAGTAGATACGAAGTTCAGGGTCGCCCAGGAGAACCCCCCGGGCAATTTGTATCTGGCTACGGACGATATCAATACCGGTCACCTGTTCAGTGACCGTGTGCTCCACCTGGATACGGGGGTTGACCTCGATAAAATAAATGTTTTCCTCTTTATCAACCAGGAACTCAACCGTACCGGCATTGCTGTAGTTTACGTGGCGTGTGATCGCCAGGGCATAATCGAATAATGTCTGTCGTGTTTTCTCCTGCAGTGCAACACTTGGGGCCACTTCCACCACTTTCTGAAAGCGACGTTGCACTGAGCAGTCACGTTCAAACAGGTGAACCAGGTTACCTTCGTTATCACCCAGGATTTGCACTTCGATGTGTTTTGGTGATTCGATGAATTTCTCAAGGAATACCGTGTCATCACCGAACGCTTTGGCAGCCTCTCCACGCGCCTCTGAATAGGCCGTTTCAAGCTCGCTTTCCTTGCGTATCACACGCATACCCCGGCCACCGCCACCGGCAACGGCTTTCAACATCAGCGGATAACCGATACGATCTGCCTCGGCACGTGCTATCTCAACCGTGTCCAGTTTTTCCTTACTATCTTCAATCACCGGGATACCGGCTTCTATCGCATTTGTCTTGGCCTGGATCTTGTCACCCAGCATGGCCATGGCCTCAGGGGTCGGTCCGACAAAGATAATGCCCTCCTCACGACAACGGCTGGCAAATTCCACGTTTTCGGACAGGAAACCATAACCCGGATGAATGGCATCAACGTGGTTCAGCCTGGCGATCCCGATGATCTCTTCGATGTCCAGGTAAGGTTTGAGCGGATCATCGTCCTCGCCAATCTGGTAGGCCTCATCAGCCTTGTAACGATGGGGTGAAAAACGATCCTCGTGGGTGTAGACACTGAGGGTGCGGATTCCAAGCTCGGAAGACGCACGCAAAATTCGTATGGCAATTTCACCACGGTTGGCAACGAGGATTTTATCTATTTTGTGTTGCATTCATATGACTCCCGGGCAGAGCCTTTATTTATGCAGTGTTAGCGGGGTCTTGTCTACAGCGATGGGTAAATTTCTTTTATTTATAATTAATCAAGCCACTTATTCTGAGAATAAGTGGCTTGATTCAAACTAGTGTAGTGTCCTGTACTAAGTACTGTTCAGGTTTTATGGAAAGGCACGCCCTCATCCGCACGCTGGCGCAGCCAGTCTGAAACAGTGAACCTGGGTCCATAGGTTTCAGCCATACGGTCACACTCGGCTACGAAATGTCCGATACCAACGCTATCGATAAAGGAAAGTGTGCCACCGGTCCACGGCGGGAAACCCCAGCCGAAGATAGAACCGATATCTGCATCGGCGGGATGATCCAAAACACCTTCTTCGAAGCAACGTGCGGTCTCAAGTGCCTGACGGTAAAGCATACGATCAATCACTTCCTGTGCCGATGGTTGCTCATCGGTCACCGGGTAAATGTCCGCCAGACCAGGCCAGAGATATTTCTTTTCGCCTTCCGGGTACTCATAAAAGCCCCTACCGAAACGTTTACCCTTGCGATCCAGCTCCTCAACAAACTTGCGTATCACTGGAAAGCCGGAATCAAAGGTATAGTCTTCACCCAGATCCCTGGCCGTCTGCATGGTGATCTTGTAACCGAGATCAAGCGTGACCTCGTCCATCACGGCTAACGGGCCTACCGGCAGGCCGGCCATTTTGGCCGCATTTTCAATCAGCGCCGGGTTAATGCCCTCGGCCAGCATCGTCATACCTTCGTTGGTAGATGTACCGAAACAACGGCTTGTATAGAAACCCGGGTTGTCATTGACCACGATGGGGGTCTTGCGGATTTGCTGTATATAGTCCAGACCACGTGCAATGGCTTCATCAGAGCTTTTCTCACCCTTTATCAATTCAACCAGTGGCATCTTGTCGACTGGCGAGAAAAAGTGCAGACCGATAAAGCTCTCCGGTCGTCTGGACGCTTCCGCCAGGCCTGTGATCGGCAGTGTGGACGTATTACTTGCAAATATGGCATTTTCGGGAATGACTGCCTCGGTACTGGCGGTCACTTCAGCCTTGATTTCACGGTTTTCAAAAACCGCCTCGATGACCAATTCACAACCCTCAAGGTCGGCATAATCTGTGGTCGGTTGAATCAAACCCAATAAGGCATCTGCTTTTTCCTGAGTGGAATACCCCCGTTTGATGGCCTTGGCCAACAGACCTTCTGAATAAGCTTTGCCCCGCTGTGCACCTTCAAGGTCGGTATCGAGCAGCACCACCTGCATACCGGCCTTTGCAGAAACATAAGCAACACCCGCACCCATCATGCCGGCACCCAGAATACCCAGTTTTGTCACCTTCGCTTTTTCAACACCCTGCGGGCGACGAGCCAGTTTGTCTGCCGCACCCTTATTAACAAAAAGGCTACGCATCATATTGCGTGCAACAACACCTGACAGCAATTGACCAAAATACTGTGACTCGATATCAAGCCCGGTATCGATGGGCGTAATACAGCCCTCATACACCGCTGAAAGCGCACCGATCGGCGCCGGGTAGTTGTGCTGTGTCATAGCGGCCACCAGTGATGTCCCCACCATGAATGTCTGGGCATTCCTGGGGGTCATGGCCCCTGCCCCACCGGGCATTTTGAAACCCTTGACATCCCAGGGTGCAACCGGATTTGGAGATTCCAGCAACCAGGTTTTCGCACGTTGCAGCAATTCTCCGACCGGTGCGATTTCATCTACCACACCCTGTTCGAGTGCTTGTTGCGGCTTCAGTTTCTTACCCTGCACAATCACCGCCAGGGCTTTTTCAGTGCCGATCAGACGTGGCAGACGCTGGGTTCCACCCGCTCCAGGTAACAGGCCTATGCTGACCTCTGGTAGCCCCAGGACAGCCTTTGGATGATCTGACATCACCCGGTAGTGACAGGCCAGACAGAGTTCCAGTCCACCACCCAGGGCAAGGCCATTGATGGCAACTGCAAATGGCTTACCACAGGTTTCCATTTTCCGGAAAACGGCTGTCAGGGCCTGGCTCCACTCGCAGCCCTGCTCTGCGGTCGCCCCTCGATCATAGGCTGTCACCAGTTCAGTCAGGTCGGCACCAGCCACAAAAGTATTTTTTGCCGATGCAATAATCGCACCTTTAACATTGTCATCGGCTACCACCTGATCGATGCAATCAGACAAATCTGAATTCATATCATCGCAAAGGACATTCATGCTTTTACCTGGCAAATCGAGCAATAATGTCGCAATTCCGTCGTCATCTACTGTGTATTGAATCGTATTGTTCATATCTGTGCTTCCAAATTCTGTTGTTTGACTTCAGGCTGTTGATCAGACCCGCTCAATAATGGTTGCCGTACCCATACCACCACCGATACACAGGGTGACAAGTGCGGTTGACAAATCCCGGCGTTCCAGTTCGTCCAATACGGTACCGAGGACCATTGCCCCGGTTGCACCCAGTGGATGGCCCATAGCAATCGCTCCACCATTCACATTGATCCTGTCATGCGGGATGCTGAGCCGATCCATGTAATGCAGTACCACCGCAGCGAAAGCCTCGTTCAATTCAAACAGATCGATATCCGATGTGGTCATGCCAGCCCGTTTAAGTACTTTCCTGGTGGCGGGCTCTGGTCCGGTCAGCATGATGCTTGGCTCGCTGCCGATGGATGCGAAGGCACGAATCCTTGCACGTGGTTTCAGCCCCATTCGTTTGCCTGCTTCAGCATGACCAACCAATACAGCGGCGGCGCCATCAACGATACCGCTGGAATTGCCGGCCGTATGCATGTGGGTAATCGACTCTATTTCGGGATACTTTTGTAATATAACCGCATCGAAACCGGCCTGTTGTCCCGGGATGACAAATGCCGGTTTAAGTTCTCCAAGGCTCGCAGCAGTTGCCTCAGGTCGCATGTGTTCATCATGATCCAGTACCACCCGGCCAATATGATCTTGAATTGGCACAATCGAATTCCTGAACCAACCCTGTGCCCATGAATGTGCTGCCCGCTTTTGGCTTTCCGCCGAATAGGTGTCCAGATCTTCACGTGTGATCCCGTACTTGGTTGCCAGCAGGTCGGCACTGATACCCTGGGGAACAAAATAGGTCTTATAGGCCACCTGGGGGTCCGTTGCCCAGGCGCCGCCATCAGACATCATCGGTACACGGGACATGGATTCAACACCACCACCAATGGCCAGGTCTGATTGACCCGACATGATCTGGGCTGCCGCCGTATTGACAGCTTCCAAACCGGAGGCACAAAAGCGGTTAATCTGTTTGCCTGCAACACTTTCTGCATAATCTGCATTGAGCACTGCAATTCGTGCTATATCCGACCCCTGCTCGCCCACCGGTGCCACACAACCTAAAATCACGTCATCTAACAATGAGGTGTCCAGATCGTTACGGTCACGCAGTGCGCCCAGCACCTGGCTGGCCAGGTCAATCGGTGTAATCGAATGCAAGGAGCCGTTGGGTTTACCACGGCCACGGGGTGACCTTACGTGGTCATAAATATATGCTTTAGTCATTTTATTTCCCTTTCCAAAGGTTTTTTCGCCTCGAGCAAGGCGACAATATTTAGCTTGAGCGCATCAATAGATGCTTTCAAATCAATCTCCGGATTGACCAGCCACTGGTAATTGAGACCCAGTAACGATGCGTAGAACTGTTCAGCAAAACTCCCGGGATTTACATCCTTGCTGATTTCGCCTGATTCCTGTCCGGCAACAACCCAGGTGGCAGCGGCTTCCCGCTGTATCCTGTGAAATTCGATAACATTTGGCTTGAACTCAGATGCCGGATCAAATGAACCGGTCCACAGAATATTCATGGCCCGCATGTGATCAGGAAGATGGAGCATGTGATCCCTGTGGGCATCCAGTGCAGCGAGTATGGCCCCCAACCCGGTTTTGCCTTCAAGGTTTCGTTGCAGTTCATCTGTCCAGATAGAGGTGATGTGTTTCAGGACTTTGCGGAATAGACCGGATTTGGATCCAAAATGGTGACTGGCGAGTCCGCGGCTATAACCGGCCCGCTCGCCAATCGCTATGAGTGTTGCTCCGGCCATACCGGCGGAGTTAAGCAGTTCGATGGTCGCGTTAACCATCTTTTCCTCTGCCAATGCGGTTCGTTCCGCCTGTGTGGGGCGGATCACTGAAGCCCTGATTTTTCCGACGTCTTGAGTCATTCAATAAACATACTTGTTAGTAACAAGCAAGTTTAATTGATCGCCCTTTATTGTCAAGCAATAAGGCCAGTGTAGTGTCAACCCTAGATCGGCAACTCTGTCGTGTGCTTCATTTCTGTGAGTGCGATGCTGGAGGTGACTTCCTGTACGTCAGGCAATTGTGACAACCGTTCAAAGAAAAACCTCTCGTATGCCTCAAGATCAGGTGTGACAATTCGTAGCAGAAAATCTACGTGCCCAAGCAATAGATGACATTCAAGGACTTCCGGAAACTGTCGAATGGTCTCGCCGAATTCAGCCACCTTGCTGCGACCATGTGCAGTCAGTTTGACGTGTGCAAACACCATCGTGTCAAAGCCCAATTTCCTTCTGTCAAATACCATCCCCTGTTCCTTGATAAGGCCTGAATCCTTGAAACGCTGAATTCGCCGCCAACAGGGTGATTGCGAAAGACCGACCAACTCTCCGATACTGGCCGCCGAAAGACTTGCATCTGACTGCAACAAACGAAGAATTTTACGATCCAGCTTATCCAGCTTAATTTTTTGCATGATAAATACCCTTTATTTCAATATCTTGAATATTATATGCGCTCATATGCGACCAGTCAGTAATTTTGCAATACAAATCTCCATTAAACGCGGTATATTTACTATTTAGTATTTCGTCTCAATTAACCGACCAGTGAGAAATCCGATGACTCATTTTGAACACGCTGAAAACCGGGGACACGAATCCGTCCATCATTTTTACGACTACAAAACCGGGCTCAAAGCCATAATTGCCATTCACTCAACCGTGCTGGGACCTGCTGCGGGCGGAACCAGGATGTGGCAATACGACAATGAGGATGACGCAACCAAAGATGTCCTGCGCCTTTCGCGTGGTATGACATACAAAAATGCCATGGCGGGATTACCGATGGGTGGTGGCAAAGCGGTTATCCTGGCAGATCCGGCCTCGCCACCATCAGATGAACTGTTCCTGGCATTCGGCCGTTGTGTCGACTCACTGGGTGGTCGTTACATTACCGCGGAAGATGTGGGTGTGACTGTCGACAACATGCGCACGGTCAAGCGGGTGACAAATTACGTTGCAGGTCTGCCATCTGTCGTAGGCTCTGCCGGCGGCGATCCATCGCCATGGACCGCTGACGGTTGTTTCCTCGGTTTGCAGGCTGCTGTTAAGCACCGGCTAAATGCCGATTCACTGGCCGGTCTGAGTGTCGCAGTTCAGGGTGTTGGCAAAGTCGGATACGATCTGTGCCGCCAACTACACGCCGCAGGTGCCAAACTGCTTGTCAGTGACGTTAATGAAGCAAACCTGTCACGGGTACGATCGGAATTCGGCGCACAGGTAGTACCCATTGATCAAGTTCTGTTCCAGGATGTGGATGTGTTGGCACCCTGTGCTATGGGTGCAATTCTCAATGCGCAGAGTATTCCGGAAATCAGGGCATCGGTCATTGGTGGTGCCGCCAACAATCAACTGGCCACCGAAGAAGACGGTCAACGTCTGTTTGAACGAGGCATCCTCTATGCACCGGACTACGTCATCAATGGCGGGGGTATCATCAGCGTCTCCTTTGAATACATGGGACACAAGACCGAATCCGATGTGCATGCACAAATCGCAGCGATTCCGGATCGTCTGGTCGACATTTTTGCCATGTCTGACAAGCAACAGAAACCGACCAACGTTATTGCCGACTCAATAGCGGAGAGCATCGTGACCGCCGCTGGTTAAAAACTGACGCGGGTGCTATAACTAATAAGAATAATAAGGAAATAAACACGATGACACCGAAATCCCGCTTGCATATCCCCCACCCGTCAGCACGACCCGGGGAAGCACCTGATTTCAGCTATCTTGCCTTGTCCGAGGCAGGCGTTATTGCACGACCTGACCACGATACCCCTGCCAGCAAAATCGAAAACCTGGCGCACGAATTGGTTCGGGTCCTGGATGACAACGGCATTGCGCAGGGTGAGTGGGTACCGGATCTGAAGCCTGATCAGCTGCTTGAAGCCTTGCGCCTGATGCTGCTCACCAGGCAGTATGACGATCGTATGCACCGCATGCAGCGACAGGGAAAAATAACCTTCTTCATGAAGTCGCTTGGCGAGGAGGCGATCTCGATTGGACAGGGTATGGCGCTGGACCCCGGCGACATGCTGTTTCCCGCGTATCGCAACCAGGGCCTGTTCATCTTACGCAACACCAGCCTTGTAGACTTGATGTGCCAGTGCCTGTCCAACACACGTGATATGTGCAAGGGACGGCAAATGCCGGTCATGTACCACAATGTCAAGGGTAATCTATTTTCTGTTTCCGGAAACCTGGCCACGCAATATCCACACGCGGTCGGCTGGGCAATGGCCTCAGCCATCAAGGGCGAAGACCATATTTCAGCAGCCTGGGTGGGCGATGGCAGTACCGCAGAGGCGGATTTTCACTATGCATTGACGTTCGCAGCAGTGTACCAGGCACCTGTCATCCTGAATGTTGTCAACAACCAGTGGGCCATCTCCACTTTCCAGGGTTTTGCAGGTGGTGAGCGACGGCCATTCGCTGCACGCGGTCTGGGCCTGGGTATTCCGGGCATTCGTGTGGATGGCAATGATCTGCTGGCGGTTTACGCCGTAACACAATGGGCGGCGCAGCGCGCACGACAGGGTGGTGGCCCGACCCTGATCGAGCATGTGACTTACCGTGGCGGTGCCCATTCCACCAGTGATGATCCAAGCCGTTACCGGCCGAACAATGAATGGGATGCATTTCCGCTTGGTGATCCGGTCGAACGACTCAAACAACACCTGGTTAATGCCGGACACTGGTCTGATGAACAACACGCAGGACTCGAAGAAGAGCTGAAGCAGACCGTTATCGCCGCCTGGAAGGAAGCGATCAAGTTTGGAACCATGACCGAAGGCCCCAGGCTGGATGTTCGGGAGATGTTCGACGACGTCTATGAGGAAGTCCCATTACGGCTGAAACGTCAGCGTCAGCAGCTAATAGACTTGAAGGGCAAACAATCATGAGTCAAATGAGCATGATCCAGGCCATCAATTCTGCGCTGGACACGATGATGGACAAGGACCCGAACGTTATCATCCTCGGTCAGGATATCGGCTATTTCGGTGGCGTGTTTCGCTGCACTGATGGCCTGCAAGCCAAATACGGCGAACACCGTGTTATCGATGCGCCTATTGCCGAGGGCGGCATTATCGGTTCGGCCATCGGTATCGGTGTAAATGGCTTGCGACCGGTAGCAGAAATCCAGTTTGCGGACTACATTTATCCGGGACTCGACCAGATCATCTCCGAATTGGCTCGTCTCCGTTACCGCAGTGGTGGTGAGTACTTCTCACCGGTTACGGTGCGTGCACCCTGCGGCGGCGGTATCCGTGGCGGGCAGACGCACTCCCAGAGTCCGGAGGCTTTGTTCACCCATCTCTCTGGTATCATGACAGTGATGCCATCGAGTCCATACGATGCCAAGGGTCTGTTGATCAGTGCAATTGAATCCAATGACCCGGTGGTGTTTTTCGAACCAAAACGTATTTACAACGGGCCATTCGACGGCGACCCAAACAAACCCGCGGTACCCTGGTCGCAACATCCGGCCGGCGAAGTACCGGAAGACTATTACTCGATCCCATTGGGCAAGGCCTCAGTGGTTGAAGAAGGCAGTGAACTGAGTATCATCACCTATGGAACGATGATCCATGTTGCACAGGCAGCCGTGCGAAAAGCCGGAATCAGCGCCGACATCATCGATGTACGCACCCTGGTACCATTAGATGTTGAAACACTCAGAAAATCGGTTGAAAAAACCGGTCGCTGCCTGATCGCACATGAAGCTTCCAAATTCTGCGGTTACGGTGCGGAACTCTCCGCCACGGTGCAGGAAGAGTGCTTCTGGCACCTGCAGGCACCCATAGTACGTGTAGCAGGCTGGGAAACACCCTACCCGCATGCTTTTGAATGGGACTATTTCCCCGGCCAGGAACGAGTTCTTGCCGGCATTCGCAAAATCATGGAGACAGTATGAGTCAGTACATATTCAATTTGCCCGACCTCGGGGAAGGCCTGGTCGAGGCAGAAATTGCCGAGTGGATGGTTAAAGTCGGAGACTTCGTGGCTGAGGAAGCTCCCATCGGCGCCATGTTGACTGATAAGGCTGCGGTTGAACTGTCAGCACCTGTATCAGGCCATGTTGTCAGCCTGGCGGGCGAGGTCGGTGACACTATTGCGGTCGGTGCGCCAATGATTGTTTTTGAAACACAGGGTGATGAACAGGCCGGATCCGACGAACCTGTCCCACTACCTTCCGAAACCGAAGAAAGCCCACAGCCCATTATTACACCACCTGTGGTGGAAAACTCACCGGCACAGGCCAAACCAGGCAAAGTTCTGACTTCACCCTCTGTTCGCCAGCAAGCCCGTGAAGCAGATATTGATCTTACCCGGGTCAAGGGCAGCGGTCCGCGTGGACGGATACTGAGATCAGACCTGGAGGCCCACCTTGCCGACAGCAATCAGATTGCTGAAGGCCCGGAACCACAGAAAAGACAAGCACAGGAAATCACTGAAATCAAGGTCATCGGACTACGCCGTATCATCGCCGAACGTATGTCCGAGGCCAATCGTGAGATACCCCATTTCGCCTATGTCGAGGAAATTGACATCACAACGCTGGAATCTCTGCGTCAGCATTTGAACGGCAAGAAAGCACCCGCAGAGGACAAACTGACACTTTTGCCCTTTATCGGCCTGGCATTGGCTCGTGTTCTGGAACAATTTCCGCAATGCAACGCCCTGTATGATCGTGAACGAAACATCATCAGCCAGTATCGCTCCGTCCACCTGGGTATCGCCACCCAAACACCGGATGGTCTTAAGGTGCCGGTCGTAAAAAACAGCGAATCGCGCCCCTTGAACGACCTTGCCAGTGAAATGCGTCGTGTATCAGCAGCCGCCAGGGCAAATACTGCTAAACGCGAAGAACTCATGGGCTCGACCATCACCATCACCAGCCTTGGCAAACAGGGCGGCATTGTCACCACACCGGTCATCAACCTGCCGGAAGTGGCCATAATCGGTGTCAACAAGGCGGTAGACCGGCCCGTTGTGGTTGACGGACAGATCGTCATCCGAAAAATGATGAACCTGTCATCTTCATTCGATCACCGATACGTGGATGGCTACGATGCAGCAATGATGATACAGGCACTGAAAGAAATGCTGGAACAACCGGCCACAATTTTCATCACTGAATAGGCATACTGTCAGGGACGCCATCGATCAGCATGGCGCCCGCTTTTGTGATTGCGAAGAACCTTGTTGAAACTCACCAGAGAGTCTCCTTCAAACGACGAATTTCAGCAGATGTTTCGAGCCCGAAGCGTTACAATTCACTATTTCTCAACAGTGTTAATTGACCATAGAGACTGAAGACAATGTTTGAAAAGCTTAACGCCATACCACCCGATCCGATACTGGGCCTCATCGCTTCTTATGCTGCTGATCCAAACCCCAAAAAAATAGACCTCGGCATTGGCGTTTACCGCGATGAACACGGTAATACACCCATGCTGGATTGCGTGGTTGCGGCGGAGAAAATTCTGATTGCAACCCAAACCACCAAGACCTACCTGGGTCCGCCCGGGGTCGTTGGCTTCAACGAGGCTATCAGGGAATTAATGCTGGGCGAAGACAGCGAAGCATTATCGCAGGGTCGTGTTCGCACGGTACAAACCCCGGGCGGAACCGGAGCTTTGAGAGTCGCCGCTGAGCTGGTCAAGGTGGCCATGCCTGAAGCCGAGCTTTGGGCCAGTGATCCAACCTGGGCCAACCACCTGGCACTGTTTCCCGGTGCCGGGGTCGCAATGCACAGTTATCCCTATTTCAATACGGACGATAGTAGCTTGCGGTTTGACGAGATGGTCCAGGCCCTGCAACAACGCGGGCCCGGTGACGTGGTGTTGTTTCATGCATGCTGCCACAATCCCTGCGGTGTCAGCCCCAACCCTGAACAATGGCAGATGATCGCAGATATTGCATCCGGGCGTGGTTTCACACCAATGATCGATATTGCCTACATGGGATTCGAGCGCGGTATTGAAGAGGATTGCCTGGCAGTGCGACTTTTTGCCGAGCAATGCCCCGAGCTAATCGTCGCCAGTTCCTGTTCGAAGAATTTTGCCATGTACCGTGAACGCGTCGGTGCGATTACCATCATCGCACATGATGCCAAAAAAGCCGCCGCTGTTGAAAGTGTGATACACAACATCACTCGCAAAAATTATTCAATGCCACCAACGCACGGCCCGGCCGTCATCGATATCATCCTGCATTCTGATGAACTGAAGGCGCAATGGGTTAAAGAGCTTGCCGGTATGCGATCACGTATCAATGGTCTGCGCAAAACAATGTCAGAGAAAATCGCGGCCAGCGGTATTCAACGCGATTTTTCATTTATTGCACGCCAGTCCGGTATGTTTTCATTTATGGGTTTGACTGTGGAACAGGTTCATCGTTTACGTGATGAATTCGCGATCTACACGGTCAATTCATCGCGTGTCAATGTGGCGTCATTTAATCAAAGCAACATGGATTATTTTATCGAGGCACTGGCGACCATCCTGGACGAATAAGGTCGCTCTGAGGACAGGTATTACCAATATAAACCGGCTGCTCTTTGTGTATTAATGACGCTTGAATATGATGCAGGCATTGGTACCACCAAAGCCGAAATTATTGCTCATGACCATATTGATATCGACATTTTCCTGGCTTTCCAACAGGACAGCCAGGCCCTCAGCGCTGGGATCAACTTCTGAAATATTGGCAGAACCTGCCATGAAATTATTTTCCATCATCAAGAGACAATGGATTGCCTCCTGTACACCCGCAGCACCGAGTGAGTGACCGCAAAGAGACTTGCTTGAACTGAATGGCGGTACCGCCCCTGCAAATACTTCGCGCATGGCATCAAGCTCGGCAATATCACCCACCGTTGTGCTGGTTCCATGGGTATTGATGTAGTCGATCGGCGAATCCACCATAGCAATGGCCTGCTGCATGCAGCGCACCGCGCCTTCACCTGAAGGGGCCACCATGTTGTCACCATCGGAAGTTGCGCCATAACCCGCAATTTCAGCATAAATTTTTGCACCACGGGCCCTGGCATGCTCCAGTTCTTCAAGAACCAGCATTCCACCACCGCCTGCAATCACAAAACCATCCCTTTCCGTGTCGTAGGCGCGTGATGCCTCGGAGGGCCTATCGTTATAGTGCGTAGACAAGGCGCCCATACCATCAAACATCATCGCAAGTGACCAATGGTTTTCTTCACCGCCACCGGCAAATATGACGTCCTGTTTACCCCATTGAATCTGCTCCATCGCCACACCAATACAATGGGTGCTGGTCGCACAGGCAGAAGTGATTGAGTAGTTGAGACCACGGATACCAAAGTGGGTTGCCAGACAGGCGGAAACGGTGCTACTCATGGTTTTCGGCACAACATAGGGACCGACACGCCGAATACCTCTTTCACGCAGTTTGTCCGCACCTATAACAATATTGGCGCTTGATGCCCCACCAGAACCGGCAATCAAACCTGTTCGAATATTCGAAACCTGGTCTTCACTCAATCCCGCATCGTCAATGGCTTTCTGCATTGATACGTATGCGTAGGCCGCAGCATCACCCATAAACCGCAAAACCTTGCGATCTATATGTTCACTGAGATCAATATCAACAGCCCCGCTGACGTGACTACGCAGACCTATTTCCTTAAAATCTTCATTGAAGCTGATACCCGACTTACCTTCACGTAATGACTCAACTACACTTTCCTTATCGTTTCCCAAACAGGAAACCAGACCCATACCCGTTACAACTACGCGGCGCATATGATTTTTCCTAAAAGTTGTCAGTGGAGAGGAACAGACCAACACGAAGGTCATCGGCTGTGTATATGACCCGGCCATCCACGGAAACTGATCCGTCCGTAATCACCATGCTCAATCTACGTGTGATGATTCTTTTTACATGTAAAGTATAGGTCACTTTTTTGGCTGTCGGCAGAACCTGACCGGTAAACTTCACCTGGCCGGAACCCAGCGCCCTGCCCTTACCCTTGCAACCGGACCAGGAAAGAAAAAAACCACTCAATTGCCACAAAGCATCAAGACCCAGGCAACCGGGCATCACGGGATCTTCTTTAAAATGGCAGTCAAAAAACCAAAGATCCGGATTAATATCCAGTTCCGCTTCGATGTAACCTTTACCGTGATCTCCTCCATCGTCATTGATCTTGACGATTCGATCGATCATCAACATGTTGTCGGACGGTAGCTTGGCGGTGTCTTTACCGAATAACTCACCCGTGCCGCAAAGCACCAGTTCGTCGCGTGTGTAAGATTCTTTTTTATTTTTGGGATCGGTCATATTCTTCTTATTAAATAATGGGTAAAGCGTGCTCTACGCTGAAGTGAGTCCAGTGTTCGGGTAATTCCGTATGCACTATAGCTGAATTCTCAAAGCAGTTAAAATGAAAGCACAAGGACTGCCGCACGAAAGCACAACTACTGTCGTAAAACCTGAGACTCGGGAACTGGAGTTCTCATTACACAAGAACTGTCCGATTCACCTTCAAAGTGCATAAAAGAAAGAATTCGTTGCTCCATATACGAGTAAAAAGGGTTATAGCGTAATCTCAGCATGGTGGAGGCCGGCACCTGCAAGACATTTCTTTCTCCCCGCAATGCAAGCAAACCCAGATCGACACCTGGACTTGGACCGGCCTCTTTACCACCGTAGACAGGATCATCCGGAGGAAAAGGTAATGCAACATGTGATAAAGAGTAAACATCATCCGGCCATTGCAGCCCCGTATCACATACTTCAACATCGGAGGACCCAGGCATTCTGCTGGCGGCTACTAATTTTTTATTGCTGCGATCCTTGTTACTCACCATGGTGAACAAAAACTCGTAATCCTCGTTCGCCAGCATCGGGTCAATCCAGGCCGTTGGATTCTCCTTCATCAATGGCTGTATTTCCGCATAGCGATTGATATCAAACAACACCAGTTCATGCAGGCTGTTCGTGTTGTCACCCGGACCTGGAGTCATCCGGGGTAAACGTTCAAAGAGATTGTGCACCAGCGCCGGGGCCGAAACCGTGGCATCAACCACTGACTGGAAAGCCAGGATGGGCGGCATCCGACCCAGGGTACCTGCCGCTTCCTGTTGACTAATCTGCTTTTGAATTGCTTGTGTAATCAGATATGCCTGTTTTCCGGCATTCAGGGCAAACGACCCATATTTCCAAGGATCATATTCGGGAAGCAAGTCATTCCAGGCAAGTTTTTCAAGACCTAAGAGGTGACCGAGTCGTTCCTGCCATTTGGCCAGCGCGGCCAGCCGTGTCACGCCAATTTCTGGTGACATCAAAATCAGACCGTCTACGGGAGCGAGCGTATTGTCTACCAGGGTATCCAGCGCATAGTGTACCGCCAGCGCCCCACCATTCGAGTAACCGACTATATACAGGGGACTGTTTGGGGATTTATCCCGCAACTCTGCCATGGCCAATCGGACCGCGGCAGCCATATCCTCCCACTCGATGTCGAGCAGGCCGGATGGGGCCTGTCCGTGCCCGGGTACCCTCAAGCCAATCACATAGGCATCGCGCTCGTCCAGAAATTGAGCAAAACTACGTATGCTGTAGGGCGAATCTGACATTCCGTGGAGCAATAGCACGGCAATTGTCGGATCCCTTTCAGGCAACACAAAGCTGCGGTTCCAATTGGTCGGCCAACGCCCTGGATCGGAGTAGCTACCGTGGTTGTAACGGTTGATGGCACTCCGGTCTTCCTGCTGAATTTTTTGATAGACAAGCCGGTCCAGTTGTTCAAACAGACGGTCTTCCAGC
>Ga0164313_10002225_pt1 | contig 17397 bp, 18 predicted proteins | sample GuaBasSedimGuay4_FD_113735 | JGI IMG/M metagenome (GOLD analysis project Ga0164313, IMG submission 113735) | Subseafloor sediment microbial communities from Guaymas Basin, Gulf of California, Mexico - Guay4, Core 4569-4, 0-3 cm | ecosystem: Environmental > Aquatic > Marine > Hydrothermal vents...
GTCAAAGCCACTCCAGAGAGTGGTTACCAGCACGCTATACAGCAGTATATCTATCCAGATCGCAGGTAGGGCCTGCACCCCCAGCGAGAACATCACGGCCAGTACCAGAAATATTTGTGTCGCCGTATTCAGCTTGCTGACTATGGTGGGCTCGGCCTCCTCCAGCCGTTCAATGCGCAAATGATAGAAAATCGCGCCGGCCACGATCACCAGATCACGCAGTATGACCAGCACCACCAGCCACACCGGTATCCAGCCAAGCCAGCCCAGCGTTAAAAAGCTGGACACCACTAGCAGCTTGTCGGCCAGCGGGTCTATCAAGCCACCAAGGCGGCTGGTCCAGTCATAGCGCTTGGCCAGAAAACCATCCAGCGCATCCGAGAACCCGGCCACACCAAACACCACCAGGGCCGCCGCAAAGCGATCTTGCAACATCAGGATTACCACTGGCGGTACCAACAGAAAACGGAATGCCGTAATGATATTCGGTATATCGCGAGCTCTCACTGGCGCAACCGGAAACTGCCGGGTGTAGCGGTAGCCAGGGGTTCAAGCACGGTCCCGATGGCCACCGTGTGGGTGAGATCCTGCAGACTGCCATTGAGTTGCAAGGCATACTGGATCTCGGTCCCCGCCACCCTTGCCACCTGCATGTCAACGACAGTCGTCAGGCCGGAAAGATAATTACTAAGCCGCGAGTAATCCGCCAGCGAAGCCACCCCCGTCACGGAAATATTCACGGCATCCAGATTGCCGCCGGCCTGTGACACCGCAAAACGTGATGCCAGAATATCCGCCGTGTCATCAATCCCCTGCTGCGCCAGCCGGTCCAGCTGCTGACGACTGTCTGACCAGGATGACGGCTGACCGGCAACTTCCAGATGCCAGCGTGAGGACCAGCCCCCGGACGGACTGCGGTTCAAACGGCCAATCAAAATGGCCTGCGGGTTATAACGTTTGGAGGCATCCATCACATTATCAAAGAAACCACCCCAGATATCCGAAAAGCGCACCTGCGACTGGTCCTCCAGATCCATCAACGGGAACAACACCGGCACACCGCGCTGTCTGGCTGCCTGCTCGATCTGCCGGTACACGTCGGTGCCGTCATCCGCGGCCACCACGTAGCGTTTACCTCGGTCTTCAACCGCCAGCCACAGCAGTGTATCCGGTCGTTCGACCCCCCAATAAGAAACCCCCTGTTGCTGCAAGGCCTGACGGATCGCTTCACCATCAAAGCGCACCCACAATTTCAGTACCGGTGGCTCGCTTTCCGGCACCGTGAAATAGCGGTACTGCTGTACCTGCTGCGCCGGATCCTTCAGCATTGCCATGGCAGGCTCGGTGGTGAGCACCGCGTGCTGACCGGCAACCCGCACCAGCACTTGTTGCAGCGCGGTTTTCATGGCATGCGCGCGCACCCCCGGTGACTGATTGGACACCACCACCTCAGATTCGAACAGTTTCTCTGCCGTGGCCTGCACCGCAGGTGCCGGCAGCAGCGACAGAACACCCATAAGAATGGCCAGAAAAGCACTGCTTTGTTGATATTTATCCATGCGTTATCACATCAGGTTCAGGAATGGTGTCAAGCATACGGGTATCTGCAGAATTTGACCATATCGGCAACCGCAAAGGCAAAGCACAATTCCGCGGTTTACACCGGTTGCAACCGACCGCTACCATAGCGCTCCTGCTGAGGAGAGAACCCGCAAGTGAGCACACCAGACAAATCACAGACCTTGAGCTACCGGGATTCCGGGGTGGACATCGATGCCGGCAGCGAGCTGATCGAGCGCATCAAACCGGCTGTCGCCAAAACCCGGCGACCGGGTGTACTGGCAGGACTGGGAGGCTTTGGCGCCCTGTTCGAATTGCCGCTGGACCGCTACCGTGAACCGGTACTGGTCTCGGGCACGGACGGTGTCGGCACCAAGCTCAAACTGGCCGTGGAAGCCGGGCGGCATGACAGTATCGGTATCGACCTGGTGGCCATGTGCGTCAACGATATCGTCGTTGCCGGAGCCGAACCGCTGTTCTTTCTCGACTACTATGCCACCGGCAAACTCGATCTCGATGTCGCCAGCGATGTCATCAAGGGTATTGCCGCCGGCTGTGAACTGGCAGGTGCCGCACTGGTCGGGGGTGAAACCGCAGAGATGCCCGGCATGTACAGCGAGGGAGATTATGACCTGGCCGGCTTCAGTGTCGGTATTGTTGAAAAATCGGCCATTCTCGACGGCACTGCCGTGACCGCCGGCGACACACTGATTGGCCTGGCCGCCTCCGGTCCCCACTCCAATGGCTATTCCCTGATTCGTAAAATACTCGAAGTCAGTGGCAGCAGGCTCACTGATGACCTGGATGGCCGTCCACTGGCAGAGTGGTTACTCGCCCCGACACATATTTATGTCAAACCGTTACTGTCCCTGTTCAACAAGGTCAGGGTACACGCACTCGCCCACATCACCGGGGGCGGCCTGACTGAAAATCTGCCCCGGGTACTCCCTGCAAACACCCGCGCCGTTATTGACACCGGCGCCTGGCAGCAAGCGGCGATATTTGACTGGCTGCAGCACACTGGCAATGTCGAGACCGCAGAAATGTACCGCACCTTTAATTGCGGCATTGGCATGGTTGTTTGTGTCGCCGCCGCCGAGGCACAGACGGCACTCGACCAGCTTGCCGATCTGGGCGAGGACGCGCGTATTATTGGTCACGTCGAGCAGGAAGCTGGTGAACCCGGGGTTGTTTACACCCGGTAATCACCCGTGAATGCGGACGCCTCACCACTCTCCATCGTCATCCTGATATCCGGGCGGGGTAGCAATCTGCAGTCCATTATTGACGCCGTTACCCACGACAAACTGCCGGTTGAAATCCGCGCCGTCATCAGTAACCGGCCGGCCGCTGCAGGCCTGCAGCGGGCTGCACAGGCAGGCATACCCACCGCCGTGATTGACCACTCCTTGTATTCGGACCGGGCCGCGTTCGACCAGGCATTACAGGAATGCATTGAACGCTGGCAGCCGGGGCTGGTCGTACTGGCAGGCTTCATGCGCATACTGACCGCCGGTTTCGTACGCCACTACCAGGGGCGGATGCTGAATATTCACCCTTCCCTGCTGCCGGATTTTCCCGGCTTGCATACCCACCGGCAGGTGCTTGAATCCGGCTGCAAACAGCACGGCGCCAGCATCCACTTTGTGACCGCGACTGTCGATGGCGGCCCGGTGGTACTGCAGGCACGGATAGCAGTGCAGCCACAGGATACGGTCACCACGCTCGCCGCCCGGGTACTGGAACAGGAACACCGCCTGTACCCGCTGGCGATCAGGTGGTTTGCCGAACAGCGGCTGCGGCTCGACAGTTCAGCTCACGCCGTCCTCGACGATAGAGTATTGACCGAACCCGTTATTTTTAAAAAGGAATCCGGGGAATTATGCTGAAATATTTTCTGCCGGGATTGTTGCTGCTGAGCACAACACTTGCAGCATCTGCATTGCAGGCCGCCGCCCTGCGTGATTTCGAGGCCACTTTTATACTCAAGCTCGGCAGCCTGCGCATCGGCACTTCAACCCTGACACTGCAAACCGAAACCAATGGCAGTTACCGGTACAAAGCACACAGTTGGCCAGTCCGCTGGGTATCCTGGCTACTGAAAGACCAGTTATATGAAACCAGTCGCGGCCACATTACGCCGGCCGGCATTCGCCCGGACAAATACCATTACCTGCGCAAGGGCGGCGACAAAAAACGGGAGGCAAAGCTCTCCTTTAACTGGGATGAAAACATCGTCAGAAACAAGGTCGAAGGCAGCCTCTGGGAAATGGACATACCGGCAGGCACGGTCGACAAACTCGCCTCGCAGCTGAGCATGATGCTGGCCTTGCAACAGGATAAAAAAGATGTGACCTTTAATATTGCCGACGGCGGTCACCTCAAGGAATACCGCTACAAGGTGGTCGGTCACGAAACCCTGGAAGTACCCGCCGGCACCTTTGAAACAGTAAAGATCACCAAGCTGCGCGACAATAAAAAGCGGCAAACCTATGTGTGGTGTGCGCCTGCGCTTAACTACCTGCCGATCCGCATCTGGCAGCGCGAAACCGACGATTCCGTGTATACCAGTGACCTGGAGAGTTTCAATGAAACGCTGCGGGTGACGCCGTAGGATGTGCTGAGCTTGCGAAATCATGTCGTGATCGATGCGCTTCGCAAGCTCAGCACATCCTACGTTCCTGGCTTTTGTGGGAGCGCCGTCCCCGGCGCGAATCGCGGCGAGACGCCGCTCCCACAGGTGAGTTGACCCAGGTCAGGTGTTCGGCAGAGTCAGGTCTTCGGCAGAGTCACACCCTGCTGCCCCTGGTACTTGCCGCCCCGGTCCTTGTAGGAGGTTTCGCAGACCTCGTCGGACTCCAGGAACAGCACCTGCGCGACACCTTCGTTGGCATAGATCTTGGCGGGCAAGGGTGTGGTGTTGGAAAACTCCAGGGTGACATGCCCCTCCCACTCGGGTTCAAACGGGGTGACATTCACAATAATGCCGCAGCGGGCATAGGTGGATTTCCCCAGACAAATCGTGAGCACATTGCGCGGGATCCGAAAGTATTCCACCGTGCGTGCCAGCGCAAACGAGTTCGGCGGGATAATACAAACATCTGATTTCACATCGACAAAACTGCTGTCATCAAAATTTTTCGGATCAACAATCGCCGAGTTGATGTTGGTGAAAATCTTGAACTCGTCAGAACAACGAATATCGTAGCCATAGCTGGACGTGCCGTAGGAAACAATACGGCCCGTGCCATTCTCCCTGACCTGACCCGCTTCAAACGGCTCGATCATGCCGTACTCGGCCGCCATCCGGCGGATCCATTTATCTGACTTTATTGACATGTACGAAACCTTAATACTCGCCAGGACGCAAAGATCGCAAAGATCGCAAAGTTAAAATCGTACTGTTCTAAAGGCATGTTAAATTTTTTCTTGGCGTCTTTGCGAGATAAATTTCGGTAATTATGGGCGGACACTATTCAGTCATTCTGAATAACGATCTGCGGGAAGCGTGCCGCATAATCCTTGGTCTTCAAGGACAGCTTGGCGGCCGTACGCCGTGATATTTCACGGTAGATCTGCGAAATACGGGAATCCGGGTCTGCGACCACTGTTGGCTTGCCGGAGTCGGTCTCTTCACGAATGCGTTTGTCGAGCGGCAAAGAACCGAGGAAATCAGCATTGTTTTCCTCGGACATGCGTTCACCACCGCCCTGTCCAAAGATATGCTCTTCATGACCACATTCACTGCAGATATGAATACTCATATTCTCGATGACACCCAGCACCGGCACTTCCACCTTTTCAAACATCTTCAGACCCTTGCGGGCATCCAGCAGCGCTATGTCCTGCGGGGTGGTGATAATCACGGCACCGCTAACCGGCACCTGTTGTGCGAGGGTCAATTGAATATCGCCGGTACCCGGTGGCAGATCGACCACCAGGTAGTCCAGGTCCTTCCAGTTGGTGTCATTCAATAACTGCTGCAGGGCCTGGGTCACCATCGGACCACGCCAGATCATCGGCGTTTCCTCGTCAATCAGAAAACCGATGGACATGGCCTGCAGGTGGTAGCTGTTCATGGGCTCCAGCGTCTTGCCATCCAGCGATTCCGGCTTGCCACTGACACCCAGCATGCGCGGTTGACTGGGTCCGTAAATGTCTGCATCCAGGATGCCCACTTTGGCACCTTCAGCCGACAGCGCCAGTGCCATGTTCACCGCGGTAGTTGACTTGCCCACACCGCCCTTGCCCGAGGCAACTGCAAGAATGTTCTTGATCCCCTCGATGTGCTTGACCCCCTTCTGGGCCGAGTGCGCAGAAATCTTGGTGGAAACATCAACCTTCGCGGTATTGATGCCGTCGATGGACTCGACCAGCCCCTTGAGCTTTTCAGCAAGTTCTGCATGGTAACCACCGGCCGGGAAACCCAGCACTACGCTTACCGAGACGCTATCGCCATCGACCGAGATATCCTTGATACACTTGGTCGAAACCAGGTCCCTTTCCAGATAAGGGTCTACATAGGTTGCCAGTTTTTCTTCAATCTGGGCTTGGGTTACTTCAGCCATTGCGCTACTCCTGAGAATCCAGCCGCCGTTTGTTCTGACAGCCTGGTAAAATTGACCGCGAATTGTACACGATCTCATCGTGACCGTCCCACTACTCAGCGTGACAATCCCCATGTCTCGCTGGTCTATGGCATACTAAGCGCCCGTATAATCGCACCAATATTCATACTAGTATCAGGGTTTTAATCCGGACAGCAGGCGCATGAGTCAAAAAAACCGCACAATTCTGGTCACCAGTGCCCTCCCCTATGCCAATGGGCCTATCCACATTGGCCATATGGTCGAATATATCCAAACGGATATCTGGGCACGTTTTCAACGATTACGCGGCCAGCATTGCACCTATGTATGCGCCGATGATGCGCATGGCACCCCCATCATGCTGCGTGCCCGCCAGGAAGGCATCACACCCGAGGCGTTAATCGCCGCCTCTGCACTGGAACACCAGGCAGATTTTGCGGCGTTCAATATCAGCTTCGACAACTATCACAGCACTCATTCGGACGAAAACCGTCTGCTGGCTGCACAGGTGTTCGAACGTAATCAGGCGGGCGGTCATATCACCTCACGCACCATCACCCAGGCCTATGACGCACAGGAAGACATGTTCCTGCCGGACCGATTCATCAAGGGCGAATGCCCCCGCTGCGGTGCCGCTGACCAGTACGGTGACAACTGCGAGGCCTGCGGGGCCACCTACGCACCCACTGAATTAAAAAATGCCGTATCGGCAATTTCAGGCACCACCCCCGTCGAGAAGGAAACCGAACACCTGTTCTTCAAACTGACCGACTTTGAAGACCTGCTGAAAACCTGGATCAAGGCGGGGCACCTGCAAACAGAAGTCGCCAACAAGGTAGAAGAATGGTTTGAGGCCGGCTTGCAGGAATGGGGGATTTCCCGTGACGCCCCCTACTTCGGCTTTGAAATCCCGGGGCATCCGGACAAATACTTCTATGTATGGATGGATGCCCCCGTCGGGTACATGGCCAGCTTTAAAAACCTCTGCGAGCGCAGCCCGGAACTGGATTTCGACCGTTACTGGAACAGTGACGCGGATACCGAGCTCTACCATTTTATAGGCAAGGACATCATCAATTTCCATGCCCTGTTCTGGCCCGCCATGCTCAGTGGCGCAAATTATCGTACCCCCACGGCGATCTTTGCCCACGGCTTTCTGACGGTTGACGGTCAGAAGATGTCCAAGTCACGGGGCACCTTTATCAAGGCACGTACCTACCTGGACCACCTGAACCCGGAATATTTACGTTATTACTTTGCCGCCAAACTGGGCAGCGGCGTTGATGACATCGATCTTAATCTTGAAGACTTTATATTGCGGGTCAACAGCGACCTCGTCGGCAAGGTGGTCAACATTGCCAGCCGCTGTGCCGGCTTCATCAACAAACGTTTTGCCGGTCAACTGTCAGTGCAGTGTTCCGAACCCGACCTGTACCAGTCATTTGTTACCGAGGGCGATGCGATTGCCGCCGCTTACGAAGGGCGCGAGTTTGGTCAGGCCATTCGCAGGATCATGGCACTGGCCGACCGGGCCAACCAGTATATTGATGCCAACAAACCCTGGGTGCTGGCAAAAGAGGCCGGCAAGGAACAGACGGTACAGGACGTCTGCAGTGTCGGCCTCAATCTGTTCCGGGTACTGGTGACCTACTTGCAGCCGGTACTGCCGGCCATGGCGGCCGAGGTGGAAACCTTTCTCAAACTGCCGGCCATGACCTGGGACAGTATCGACACACCCCTGACCGCTCACGGCATCAACAAATTCAAACCGCTGATGACGCGCGTTGAACAGGAGAAAATAGACGCCATGCTGGAAGATTCGAAAGACACTCTCGGCACCACGACAGCCGCACCCGGGGCAACTGTGAGTGCACCGCCAGCAACAGACCCGATTGCCGCAACCATCTCCTTCGAAGATTTTGCAAAACTCGATCTGCGCATTGCCCGCATCAGCAAGGCGGCACATGTTGAAGGCGCCGACAAGCTGTTACAGCTGACACTGGATATCGGTGGCGAAACCCGCAACGTCTTCGCCGGCATCAAGTCTGCCTACGAACCGGAAGCACTGGAAGGCAAACTGACCGTTATGGTCGCCAACCTCGCCCCGCGCAAGATGCGTTTTGGTATCTCTGAAGGCATGGTGCTGGCCGCCGGGCCAGGTGGCAGCGACCTGTTTGTACTGCACCCGGATGAGGGCGCAGAGCCCGGCATGCGTGTCAAGTAGGTTTTGCATCTGATCTATTTACAGGTTTCCCGGACTCTTAATGAACAGATAACCAATGACTGAACTTGCACTGATCCTTGTCAGCACCGTACTGGTCAATAATTTTGTCCTGGTAAAATTCCTGGGACTGTGCCCGTTTATGGGTGTATCCCGCAGTGTTGATACCGCCACCGGCATGGCACTGGCCACCACGTTTGTACTGACGCTGTCATCGATCTGCAGCTACCTGGCAAACGAATACCTGCTGCTGCCATTCGGTCTGGAGTATCTGCGTACCATTACCTTTATCCTGGTCATTGCCGCCGTGGTGCAGTTCACGGAAATGGTTGTGCATAAAACCAGCCCGCTGCTCTACAAGGTACTGGGGATATTTCTGCCCCTGATCACGACCAACTGCGCAGTGCTCGGTGTCGCCTTGCTGAATGTGCAGCAACAGCTGAACTTTATCGAATCGGCTGTCTACGGCTTTGGTGCAGCCGTTGGCTTTTCGATGGTATTAATCCTGTTCTCATCCATCCGTGAACGCGTTGCGGCCGCCGACGTGCCAGAGCCGTTTCGTGGTTCGGCGATTGCATTGGTAACAGCCGGTCTCATGTCTCTCGCCTTCATGGGCTTTTCCGGCCTGGTCAAGGGTTAACCTGCCCCTGCGTTAATGTCATGCTGACCGCGTTAATAACATTCGGACTCCTGGCTGCAGTGATTGGCCTGGTACTGGGTTATGCCGCCATTCGTTTTCACGTGGAGAGCGATCCGGTCGTGGACCAGATCGACGCCCTGCTGCCGCAAACACAATGCGGCCAGTGCACCTATGCCGGCTGCCGTCCCTATGCAGAAGCCATGGCGGCCGGTGAAGCCGATATCAACCAGTGCCCGCCGGGTGGTGAAACCACCATACAGGCACTGGCCGACCTGCTGGGAGTGGACCCCAAACCACTGAACCCCGAGCATGGCGAGCACAGTACAAAAACCGTGGTTATGATCGATGAACAGGTATGTATTGGCTGCACCCTGTGCATACAGGCCTGCCCGGTAGACGCCATTCTGGGCGCCGCCAAACAGATGCATACCGTAATCACCAGTGAATGCACCGGCTGTGATCTCTGTATTCCACCCTGCCCGGTCGAATGTATCCATATTGTCCCGGTAAAGACGACGGCAGGCGGCTGGATCTGGCCGCAACCGGACACACTCACGCCGGAAGTGAAGGGTCATGACTAACTCCAGCGCCAGTTTTCCGCGACCGCAGCCGGCATTATTCAACCGGCTGCATACGTTCCACGGTGGTTTGCAACTGCCCGGGCATCGGGACGTCACGGCAGCCACCCCGATTGCTGCTGCCGGCATCCCGCCGCTACTGATACTGCCACTGCAGCAACACATTGGTGAACCCGCCGAGTGCCGGGTCAAAGCAGGTGACTACGTTCACAAGGGACAGATCATTGCAACGGCACCCGGGCCGGTCAGCGTACCTGTACACGCATCAAGCTCGGGTACCGTCATCGCCGTAGAGGAACGTCCCGTCCCGCATCCCTCGGGCCTGCAGGCAGACTGTGTCGTGATCGAAACCGATGGCAGGGACAGCTATCAGCAAACAGATCGTACCGCCATTGACTACCGGCACACGGAACCGGCCAGCCTGTGCGAACTCATCCAGCAGGCCGGCATTGTCGGTCTGGGCGGTGCAGGCTTTCCGACCAGTATGAAGCTGTGTACCCGCAGCCAGCGCATAGAACTGCTGGTGATCAATGCCGTCGAATGCGAACCCTATATTTCCTGCGACAACCGGCTGCTGCAGGAGCGGGCGGCCGCGGTTGTCGAAGGCGTGAGAATTTTGTTCCATATCGTACAACCGGATGCCTGCATTATCGCCGTTGAAGACCATATGCCGCAGGCCGAGCAGGCGCTGCGGGCTGCGCTGGATGCCGTGAATGCAGCCGGCATTACCGTGACGCGGATTCCGGATATCTATCCCAGTGGTGGTGAGCGCCAGTTGATCAGGATACTGACCGGACGCGAAGTACCCAGCCAGGGGTTTCCCGCCGACATTGGCATTATTTGCCAAAACGTCGGCACCGCAGCGGCAGTCTATGATGCCATTGTCAAACAGCAACCGCTGTATCACGCATCGTGACGGTAACCGGTGACGGCATCGCTCGGCCGCAAAATATGGACACCCTGCTTGGTACCCCGGTCAGCCACCTGATAGCAACGGCGGGTGGCTATACAAAAGATGTTGAGCGGCTGCTGATCGGTGGTCCCATGATGGGCTATACCGCGCATACCGACGGCGTACCGGTCATCAAGACCACCAATTGCGTGCTGGCCGTCAGCCGCGAGGAAATGCCGGTGCCACCACCAGCACAAGCCTGTATTCGTTGTGCGAAGTGCACCGATGTCTGCCCGGCCGAGCTGTTGCCGCAGCAACTGTACTGGTATGCGCGCAGCAACAATTACGATGCCGCACAGGATTACGATCTATTCGACTGCATTGAGTGCGGCTGCTGTGCCTATGTCTGCCCGAGCCACATACCCCTGGTGCAATACTATCGCCATGCCAAGGCAGAGATCTGGACCCAGGAAGTACAGAAAAAGGCCTCCGACACCGCCCGCAACCGGCACGAAGCCAAGCAGCAGCGGCTGGCACGCATCAAGCAGGAACGTGCCGAGCGCATGGCACGGAAGAAACGGGCCTTGTCCAGCGATGGTGGCGGTGAAGATGCCAAGAAGGCGGCCATACAGGCCGCCCTGGACCGCGTAAAACGCAAACAGGAGCAGGCAGGTACGGCGCCGAAAAACATCGACAACCTGACGGTTGAGCAACAACATTTAATCGATGCAGCTGACCAACGGCGCCAACAGCAACATCCCGGGAGCAAGACGACAGACTGATGGAATTTAAAACCTACAGCTCACCGCACCTGCCGGTATCGAACAGTGTATCTGTCATGATGCAACGGGTATTGCTGGCATTACTGCCCGGCAGCATCTGTGCGTTCTGGATCTTCGGCTGGGGTATACTTTTCAATATCCTGCTTGCCGGCATCACCGCCCTCACGGCAGAAGCGGCCATCCTCAAGCTGCGTAACCGGCCAGCATTCACCACCCTGCTGGATGGCAGTGCCCTGGTCACCGCGGTACTGCTGGCACTGGCATTGCCGCCACTTGCACCCTGGTGGATACCGGTCATTGGCAGCCTGTTTGCCATCGTGATCGCCAAGCAACTTTATGGCGGGCTGGGTTACAACCCGTTCAACCCGGCGATGGCCGGTTACGTGGTACTGCTCATATCATTCCCGCTGGAACTGACGCTGTGGTCAGCGCCCGGTACCCAACTGAACTTTAGCGACACCCTGACACTGGTATTCACCGGCAACCTGCCCGTCGGGCAGTCGCTGGATGCCATCACCCTGGCCACGCCGATGGACAGCATAAAAACCCGGCTGGGCCTGAGCGAAACACTCAGCGAAATTCATGACAGTCCCCTGTTTGGCCACTTTGCCGGTGCCGGCTGGGAATGGATCAACCTGTGGTTCCTGCTGGGAGGTCTGTGGCTGCTGCAGATGAAAGTGATTCAGTGGCAGATCCCGGCAGGCATGCTGGGCGGTCTGGCAGCCATTGCCTTTGTGTTCTATGCCTTCAACCCGGACAGTTATTCGACACCACTGTTCCAGTTGTTCAGTGGCGCCGCCATGCTGGGTGCCTTTTTTATCGCGACCGACCCGGTTTCGGCCTGCACCACTCCACGCGGTCGCATCTATTATGGCATCGGTATTGGCCTGTTGACCTACATTATTCGCACCTGGGGCGGTTACCCGGACGGTATTGCCTTTGCCGTGTTACTCATGAACCTGGCAGCACCCACGATTGATTACTACACCCGGCCACGCGTGTTCGGGCAGGGTGATCAGGAATAACCCGTGAATTACCGCCAGATCATCATCACCACCATCATCCTGCTACTGTTCGCGCTCATTGGCACGGCACTGGTGGTCACTACCTTTGATAATACCCGTGAGCGCATTGCTGCCAACGAACGTGCCACCCTGTTACGCAAACTGCACCAGCTGATTCGACCGGAACAGCACGACAACACGCTGCTGGAAGACACGTTAACCGTCACCAACCGGCCATTGTTGGGCACCAGCAAGCCGGTCACGGTTTACCGTGCCAGAAAGGCATCTCAGCCGGTCGCACTGGTCATTACACCGATCGCACCGGACGGCTACAGCGGGTCCATAAAACTGCTCGTTGGCATTAATGTCGATGGCACATTGAGTGGGGTCCGGGTCGTTGCCCACCGCGAGACGCCGGGACTGGGTGATGCCATTGATGAAACCCGCTCGAACTGGATACACATATTCGATAACAGGTCACTGGAAGCCCCGCCACTGGAACGCTGGAGAGTCAAAAAGGACGGCGGTGATTTTGATCAACTGACCGGCGCGACTATCACCCCGCGTGCGGTGGTCAAGGCAGTCCGGCAGGCCTTGCTATACTATCGTAACAATCAGGAAGCGTTATTTGCCCGCAGTGAACCCGGCATGCCTGCCCCCGATGAAAGTGATGATTAACCGGACAGCACGCCCATGAATGACCCGACCTATACCGATATCCTGAAAGAAGGCCTGTGGCTGAATAATCCCGGCACCGTCCAGTTACTTGGCCTGTGTCCCCTGCTGGCAGTCACCACCACCGTTATCAATGGTCTGGGTCTGGGCCTGGCGACCACACTGACCCTGGTCGCCTCCAATGTCTGTATTTCACTGATTCGCAAACTGGTGCGGCCGGAAATACGCATCCCGGTGTTTGTGCTGATCATCGCCTCTATCGTTACGGTGATTGAACTGTCAATGAATGCCTGGCTGCATGATCTCTACCTGATTCTGGGGATATTCATTCCGCTGATTGTCACCAACTGCGCCATCATCGGACGCGCAGAATCCTTTGCCTCGAGACAGAGCGTTGATCGTGCCCTGCTGGATGGACTGGCCATGGGTATCGGCTTTACCCTGGTGCTGGTCACCCTCGGCGGCATGCGCGAACTCATCGGCCAGGGTACCCTGCTGGCACAGGCAAACCTGATGTTCGGGGCATTCGGTGAGCATTTGACCCTGACGCTCATCGAGGACTACCGGGGCTTTCTGCTGGCCATATTGCCACCGGGCGCCTTCCTCGGCCTGGGCTTCCTGATTGCCGGCATCAATATCATTAACGCGCGACGTGAAAGGAAGGCGGTCCTCAGGACCATTCCCGTCAGTCAACCGGCGCAGGCGTAATGACCGCAGACTGAACTGTGAACCGCAACAAGCGCCAGGAAATTTTCACGCGACTGCGTGCTGCCAATCCTGAACCCACCACCGAACTGCAATACGGTAATGCCTTCCAGCTGCTGATCGCCGTCATCCTGTCGGCCCAGTCCACCGACGTCGGGGTGAACAAGGCCACCCGGCCACTGTTTAAAAAGGTCAGGACACCACGTGCCATGCTGAAGCTGGGTGAAGCCGGCCTCAAGGAGCACATAAAAACGATTGGCCTGTTCAACACCAAGGCCAGCAACATTATCAAGACCTGCACCCGCCTTGTTGAGCAGCATGACGGCAAGGTCCCGGAGGAGCGTGCCGCACTGGAGGCACTGTCCGGTGTCGGCCGCAAGACCGCCAATGTGGTCCTCAATACCGCCTTTGGCCAGCCCACCATTGCCGTGGATACCCATATCTTCCGGGTATCCAACCGCACCGGCATCGCACCCGGCAAGAATGTGAACGAAGTTGAACAACGGCTGCTGCGGCTGGTGCCGGATGAATTCATGCTGGATGCCCACCACTGGCTGATTCTGCACGGACGCTATACCTGTATTGCCCGCAAGCCACGCTGTCAGTCCTGTACGATTTCCGATTTATGCGAGTATCGGCATAAACAAATGGATTAATTTAACCACCCAGAAAAATTATAACATACTGTGTTTTATACAGATTAACACCAAAAGCCAAACGGGAGCCCACAGACCCTTGTCCCGCAAGAGCAATCCAGAAACTTTTTGATTGAGTCAAGGTCGTATTCATTGACACAACATCAGGTCGTGGAAAACGACCAACACTACCCGGGGCACCCGCCCTGTTTTTTTATAAACCACATGGAGGCATTTCCAAATGTCACAAAAATCTACAAAGAACTCCCTGGCTATCGCTCTTGGTGCCGCGTTCGTAACTTCTCTGGCCGCCGCCCCGGTTGCCAATGCAGCAGAGAATCCCTTTGCCATGTCCGAGCTATCCAGCGGCTATCAGGTTGCCGAAATGGCTGAAGGCAAATGCGGTGAAGGCAAGTGCGGCGGCGACAAGATGAAGAAAGAAGGCAAGTGCGGTGAAGGCAAGATGGACAAGGAAGGCAAATGCGGTGAAGGCAAGATGGACAAGGAAGGCAAGTGTGGTGAAGGCAAGGTGAAGAAAGAAGGTAAATGCGGTGAAGGCAAGTGCGGCGGTAGCAAGTAATCACTGTCCGGACTTGCTGTGAGCACTAACAGCTATCCTGTCACAGGAGCCGGTCTTGGCCTGCGGCGGACCCTGATGGGTCCGCTGCGGGACAACCCGCCGGAGCCGGTTGATTTCTTTGAAGTGGCTCCCGAAAACTGGATTGGCATCGGCGGCAAGCGGGGCAAGGACTTGCGTTACTTTACCGAACGTTATCCATTCGTCGCCCACGGTCTGTCGCTTTCAATTGGCAGCCCTGCCCCGCTGGACGAGACCTTTATTCACCGGGTCAAACGCCTGCTTGATGAACATGATTTTCGATGTTATTCCGAACACCTGAGCTACTGCAGCGATGACGGCCATCTCTATGATTTAATGCCGATCCCTTTTACTGCAGAAGCCGTACACTATGTCGCCGGCCGTATCCGGCGCGTGCAGGACATTCTGGAACGTCGCATTGCGATGGAAAATGTGTCCTATTACGCGGCACCGGGCAAGGAAATGGAAGAAATAGACTTCCTGAATGCCGTACTCGAGGAAGCTGACTGCGACCTGCTGCTGGATGTCAATAACATCTATGTCAACAGCATCAACCACTGCTACGATGCGGAAACATTCCTCAAATCATTACCGGCAGAACGCGTTGCCTATTGCCATATTGCCGGCCATTACGATGAAGCCGATGATCTGAAGGTCGACACCCACGGCGCGGCGATTATTGATCCGGTCTGGTCGTTACTGGAAACCGCCTATCAGCATTGCGGCGTGGTACCGACACTGCTGGAACGCGATTTCAACATCCCGCCACTGCCGGAACTCCTTGCTGAAGTCAGTCACATTGCACGGCTGCAGAATCAGTGGAATGACGGTCAAATCGAAAACATCGCACATGGAAACCACGCCTGAATTTACCCGTCGGCAGTACGAATTTGCCGCCCATATCCGCGGCCCTGAACATCAACCGGCGCCTGGAGGAATTGAAGACCGGCGCATGGCAATTTATCGCGAACTGTTCTACAACAATGTGGAAGGTTTCCTGAGCAGCACCTTTCCCGTCCTGCGCAAACTGTATAAAGACCGGCAATGGCATGCCATGGCGCGTGACTTCTTCGCTCATCACCAGTCGCAGACGCCATTATTTCTGGAAATCCCGCGTGAATTTCTGGGCTGGCTGGAGCATGAACGAACTGCACAGACTGATGACCTGCCGTTTCTCTATGAACTTGCCCATTATGAATGGGTTGAACTGGCACTTTCAATATCAGAAGAAAACCTCAACCAGCCCGGCGTTAATCCGGAAGGAGACTTCCTGACCGGTATACCCGCGTTCTCACCGCTCGCCTGGCACATGAGCTATCACTACCCGGTTCACCGCATCGGGCCGGATTTTCTGCCGAATGAACCGGGCGAGGCTACCACCAATATTGTGGTGTACCGGAATCGTGAAGACGATGTAGGCTTCATGGAAATCAATCGGGTGACAAAACGCCTGCTGGAACTCGTCAACGCGAACGACACCGAAAACGGTGAACAATTATTGAACCGCATTGCTGCTGAAATGTCTCACCCGCAACCTGATGTCGTTGTAAACGGCGGCATTGAGATACTCAAGGGTCTGCTACAGAAAGATATTATCCTGGGCACAAAAACCAACACATAAAGAAGCGTATCCACATAACGGTATTACTTCACTACAGGGAGAGAGACATTCATGATCGGTCTGCTGAACTTTTTCCAGAACCTGCTCGACAAGACACGCGCCATTGATTTTCTGGGGCCACTGGCACTACGTCTGTACCTGGTGCCTGTTTTCTGGATGGGCGGTACCAACAAACTTAATAATGCCGGACTTGATTGCATGAGCAATGCTGCCGGCGGTTGTAACTTTGCCCCCAAGCAGGACATTATTGACTGGTTTGGCAACCCCGACTGGGGACTCGGCCTGCCGTTCCCGGAACTCATGGCCTACCTCGCCTCCTACACCGAATATTTTGGCGCCATCCTGCTGCTGATCGGACTTGCCGTGCGCTGGATTTCAATACCGCTGATGGTCACCATGGTGGTTGCTGCAGTGAGTGTTCATTTACCAAATGGCTGGTCGGCCATCGCGGAAGGTAGCGGCATGTTTGCCACACCACGCACAGAGGGTGCCATTGTACGACTGGACAAGGCCAAAGAAGTATTACAGGAACATGCCAATTACGGCTGGTTGACCGAGAACGGCAGTTTCGTCGTGCTCAATAACGGCATCGAATTTGCTGCCACCTATTTCATTATGTTGCTGGCCCTGTTGTTCATCGGCGCCGGCAAGTACTTCAGTGTCGACTACTGGATTGCGCAAAAATGGCGGCGCCAGGAATAAACCTTAAACCGGGTATGCAGCTTACACCCTGATACATAACCATATATAACCGCCTGACGGGGTACGTGACCTTGAGGGTAACCTGGATGATGACAGGATTCGTGAAATCGCTGCACATGACAACGTACGCATGTTCGAGATCAAGATGAGTCAGGGTGCAAAACCCGGCAAGGGTGGCATCCTTCCAGGCGGCAA
>Ga0164313_10002226_pt1 | contig 17394 bp, 15 predicted proteins | sample GuaBasSedimGuay4_FD_113735 | JGI IMG/M metagenome (GOLD analysis project Ga0164313, IMG submission 113735) | Subseafloor sediment microbial communities from Guaymas Basin, Gulf of California, Mexico - Guay4, Core 4569-4, 0-3 cm | ecosystem: Environmental > Aquatic > Marine > Hydrothermal vents...
GAAACTCGGCCTCGACTTCGACGGTGCGAGCCTGCTTTTCCAGATCGAGTACGTAGGGGGCAATGCGCCGCACTCGGCCGGAAAAACGTTGTCCGCGAAAGGCGTCGAGGGTGATGATGACTTCCTGATCCAGACTCACCTGCGGCGCGTCGACTTCATCAATCGGTGCGCTTACGTAGAGGCAGTCGTCGTTGATCAGGTCGATTGCCGGCAGGGTGGCGATCCCGGTGGGTGAGGGGGTCATGAACTCGCCAATCTCTGCATTGACCTCGGCAACAATGCCATCAAAAGGGGCCTTTAAAATGGTGCGGTCAATGGCGGTCTGGATGACTGCGAACTGTGCTTTGGCCGCGGTGACGCTGATGCGATCAGCCCGGCAGGCACTGGCGCTGGCGTCAGCTTCGCTGATGCGCCGGTCGAGTTCTTCTTCGGAGATGAAATTATCTTTTTTCAAATCCTTACCGCGCTTTGCATCGTGGCCGGCGGTCTTGGCACGCACGCAGGTCGCGATGGCTCGTTGCTCGGCGCTGCGGGCTCGTTCGTGGCTCAGTTTTAGCTGGGCATCCAGGTCCTTGTGCCACAGCTCCATGAGTACATCGCCGGCTTTCACCAGGCTGCCCTCGGTGACGTTTAGCGCAGTCACCTGACCGCTGGCGTTGGGCGACAATCGGGCGCGCTGGCAGGCCTTAACTGTGCCGGCGCGGGTATTCGCAACAGTAGCCAGCACCTCGCCAGGGCTAACCGTATATACTTCAACGGCTATCGCGTCTTGATGGGTCCACCGCCAGCCGAGGGCGACAACGATTCCAGTTAAAACTAGAACCGTCAGCGTTTTTGACACTCGACGCATATTGAATCTCTCCTGAACGGGTGAGGCTGACATTCTAAACGAAGCTGCGGTTTATCTCGGTGAGCTAAACAAGTAAAGCACGACGCAGCTCAATTACTGAACTAACTTTGGACAACAACGCTTATGAGTGCAGATCATCTCAGTGACGTAACCTTCGATCAACTCGATCTTCATCCGTGGCTAAAAGAGAATATTGCCGCTATTGGCTTTGACCGCTGTACGCCGATTCAGGCGCAGGCGTTACCTGTATTGTTAGGGGGCAGTGATGTCGCCGGACAGGCGCAGACAGGTACCGGCAAAACCGCTACTTTTTTGCTGGCGGTGTTGAATCTACTGCTTACCCAGGATCCGAAACCCGGGCGAGAACAGCGCCATGTGCGGGCGTTCATCATGGCGCCCACCCGTGAGCTGGTGATTCAGATTCATAAAGATGCCGTGCAGCTGGTGGGTGATCTTGATATCCGCTTGGGCCTGGCTTACGGCGGGGTCGATTATGAAAAGCAGCGCGACTCGATTGCTGCCGGCGTTGATATTCTGATTGGCACTCCCGGTCGGTTGATCGATTACTGTAAGCAACGAGTATTCAGCCTGAGTAAGCTCGATGTGGTAGTGCTGGATGAGGCCGACCGCATGTTTGATCTGGGCTTTATCAACGACGTGCGCTGGCTCTTGCGCAAAACCCCACCGGCTGATCAACGGTTAAACATGCTGTTCTCGGCGACCCTTTCCGGACGGGTTACCGACCTGGCCTATGAGCACATGAACGACCCAGTAGAGGTGAAGATCGAGGCGGAGAGAATGACCGCCGATAAGGTCGAAGAGCGCATCTACCATGTTGCCAATGAAGAGAAAATCCCGCTACTGCTGGGTCTACTAAAGCAACATGATTTTCAGCGCACCATGGTGTTTGCCAACACCAAACGTACTTGCGAAAAGGTTTGGGGTTACCTCGCAGGGTCAGATTTTAAAGCCGGGTTAATGACTGGCGACGTGCCACAAAAAAAGCGCGAACGGTTGTTGAGCGAGTTTCAGGCGGGTGAGTTGGATATTCTGGTGGCCACCGATGTTGCCGCCCGCGGGCTGCATATCAATGGTGTGAGCCATGTCATTAACTACGACCTGCCAGACGACTCTGAGGACTACGTGCACCGCATTGGCCGTACCGCCCGCGCTGGTGAGTCTGGTGATGCGATCAGTTTCGGCTGTGAATCCTATGTATATGGGTTGCCGGATATTGAGAAATATATCGGCCATAAAATACCCACTGTGGCGGTGGAGCCTGAGCTGTTGGCGGAACCGGGTAAGCGCATTTATCTGAAACGGGCTGATCCACAGCGAGGTAAAAGCCAGGGCAGATCGGGTAAACCCGGGCGTCGTCCGCCGCGGCGTTAACAATTATTCTTTACCCTTTCAATATCGAACAGGAATAATCATGTTTATAGCAATGAACCGTTTTCGTATTACTCCCGGCCGCGAGCAAGATTTCGAGCAAATATGGCGTGACCGCGAGAGCTACCTGGACGGTGTTGAAGGTTTCCAGGAATTTCACCTGGTGCGCGGCCCGCAGGCCGAAGACCATGCCCTTTATGCCACCCATGTGATCTGGGAAGACCGGGCAAGTTTTGAGGCCTGGACTCACTCCGAGCAGTTCAAAAAAGCTCATGCCGGCGCAGGTGCTAATCGCGATCTCTACCTGGGCCCCCCTAATTTTGAAGGCTTTGACGTGATTTTGCAGCAGACGCGAAAATAGCGCGGTTTAACGATTCTATTTTGGCCCCAATTCGTTTGGCGCTGATCGTGGGGAATCGACAGTCACTGTCGATGGTGGAGGGGAGCAGGGACAAGTAAATTCTCCAGCTACTTATCAGGAAATAATAAATGAAAATATCCAGCTTTATCAATGGTGTATACGTTGACTCTAAAGAACAACGTAACATCAAGAGCCCGGTTACCGGCGAGCTCATTACCCCTTATTCGGTCGCTACCGATGCGCAGGTAAACGAGGCCGTTGAAGCGGCAAGGGCAGCGCTAAATGGTCCCTGGGGATCAATGGGAATTCAGGAGCGGGTCGATATCCTCTATAAAGTTGCTGATGGAATTTCCGCCCGGTTTGACGAATTTCTTGAAGCGGAGTGCCTGGATACCGGCAAGCCTTATTCGCTGGCTCGCCACATTGATATTCCGCGTGGTGCCGCCAATTTCAGGATTTTTGCTGACACCATTAAAAATGTTGCGGATGAGGCTTTCCACATGCCTACGCCGGATGGCACTGGCGCACTTAATTACACGGTACGTAAACCCAAGGGCGTGATCGGTGTTATCGGGCCGTGGAATTTACCGCTGCTGCTGATGACATGGAAAATCGGCCCGGCGCTGGCGTGTGGTAACACTGTCATTGTCAAACCGTCGGAAGAGACCCAGCTGACCATGACCATGCTGGGAGAAGTGATGAACGAAGCCGGCGTGCCGCCGGGAGTATTTAATACGGTGCTAGGGCCAGGGTCACGAGTGGGGGATAAGCTGATTAGCCATCCGGGTCTCGACGCGATCACCTTTACCGGCTCAACTGCAACCGGTGAGCGGGTGGCCGAGGCGGCTTCGGTTGGTTTGCGTGATGCGTCACTCGAATTGGGCGGCAAAAATGCCGCAATTGTTTTTGCCGATGCCGATATTGATAAGGCGATCGAGGGCACCGTGCGTTCGGTGTTTGTGAACTGCGGCCAGGTTTGCCTGGGCACCGAGCGGGTTTACGTTGAGCGGCCGATATTTGATGAATTTGTCGCCCGGCTAAAAGCGGAGGCCGAGAAGTATAAGTTTGGTCGCCCGGAAGATCCCGAGACCACCATGGGGCCATTAATCAGTGCTACCCATCGCGATAAAGTGCTCAGTTATTATGAGAAAGCGGTTGAAGCAGGCGCCACCGTAGTCATTGGTGGCGGTGTGCCTGATATGCCTGCAGAGCTAGCCGGTGGTAACTGGGTAGAACCAACTATCTGGACCGGTATGGCCGAAGACGCGATCCCAATGAGGGAAGAGATCTTTGGGCCCTGTTGTCACATTACGCCTTTCGATACCGAAGAAGAGGCGGTGCGCATGGCCAACGACAGTCCGTATGGTCTGGCCTCGGCAATCTGGACCGAGAACGCTTCGCGTGCTCATCGGGTTGGGGCGCAGATGGAAGTCGGTATTAGCTGGGTCAATAGCTGGTTTCTGCGCGATCTACGTACGCCGTTCGGTGGCGCCAAACAGTCGGGCATCGGTCGCGAAGGTGGGCACTACTCGCTGGAGTTCTACACGGAACTGACCAACGTCTGTATCAAGCTTTAGCCCTCCGGGCTGGTTTAGGGTAACCCGGTAACTCACCGCTGGGTTCGCTTTATTCGTTCAGCTTCCGTTCAGCCTCACTTCGATAAGCTACTGGCAACCCGGTGTTCCGGTGGCTTATCAAGAGGTGAAAGCTGATGAAGATCAACACGGATTTCAGGCGGTTCGACATTATAAAGACTGTAGTCAGCGGGTTGCTGATGCTTGGGGCAACCTTGTTGTTAGTTCCTGGTACGAGCACCGCCGCTGATTACCAGGTCAATATAGGTTACGGGAGTTACGGCGGGCACCATTCTTCACGAGTGCAGGTCTACGGTTTTGGAAGCTCCAACCCTTATACCGTTCGGCGCTATAGCAACCACAATTATGGCGGCTACGGTAATTATGGTCATCACAGCAATCGCCACGGCTACCGCAGGGCCTATAAAAAGGGCTATCACCAGGGTCGCCAGGATGCCCATCACGATGGCCTTCGTATCAACCGGGGGTGGTCTCATGGCAAAAAACGGTCCCGTCACCATTCGGCGCGTGGCGGACATGGCAGCCACAACAACAAGCATAATGCGATCCGATTGACGAACAACCATAATGATCGCCGAAATGATCGACACTAACGATCTATCTGATTCCGAGTTGAGGAGGCTCCGTTCCATTGCCCAGTTTACAAGTTTCTATTAACCGTAGATGAAAGGACTCTCTATAAGCCGGGCACAAAAGTGGGGTGTGCTGCTGGTCGGGTTGAGTCTGCTGTTTGTTGGCGGAGTTGGGGCAGCTGATCAGTCGTCGAGTAAATCCTCGACGGGTTCGGGTAAAAGCCAATCCCAAAAGAAATCTCAGAGTCGGCCCGCAGCGGACTCCCGGGTATTATCGACTAAGCCGGCTGGGGGTAACGGGGTCAAAATGCGGGTGTTGACCAAAGATGGCCGGGTCCGCGATGTGGTTGTTAAAGATGGCCAAAACCGCTGAGTTTAACCAGCGGGTTCGGCGCAGTGACTCGTTATCTCTCGGGGCTGTTTCATGAGAGTGCTGGTCGTCGAGGATGAGTCTGTTCTACGCGAGCAACTCAGTAGCGCGCTGATTGCCGCCGGGTTTGTAGTCGATCAGGCCATCGATGGCGACGAAGGGCTGTTTTATGGCCATAACTATCCCTGCGATGCGGTCGTACTGGACCTGGGGCTGCCGGGCAAAAACGGAATGGAACTGATAGCCGAATGGCGCTCGGCGGGCGTTAATGTGCCCATTCTGATTCTCACCGCGCGCTCAGCCTGGCAGGATAAGGTTGCTGGCCTGGAGGCCGGTGCCGATGATTATTTGGTCAAACCTTTTGTGATGCAGGAGTTGATCGCTCGACTGCACACCTTGATTCGCCGCGCCAGTGGCTGGTCTCATAACCTGATTAAATGTCCGCCCTATGAGCTTGACCGAAGTGCAGGAACGCTCGCTATCGAAGGGGTTGGCATCGAGCTAACCCGCTATGAATATCGCTTGCTGGAATACCTCATGCTGCATGCCGGTGAGGTGCTGTCAAAAACCAGCCTGACGGAGCATCTCTATGCAGATGAAGCGCAACGCGATAGTAATGTGATTGAGGTGTTCGTGAGGCGTTTACGCAGCAAACTCGATCCCGACTCGACGCGCCTGCCCATTGAAACTGTACGCGGCGCGGGCTATCGATTTGTCACCCCGAAGCAGCAGTAATTCCCACTCGATTCGGGTGCGCCTGCTTGGCGCTACCCTGATCGCGCTGCTGCTGTTTTTCACGGCTATTGCTCTGGTAATGATCAGCGCTTTTCGGCACAGCGGGGAACAGGCCCTTAACGAGCGCTTGCTCAGTGAAATCTATGGCTTGCTGGCGGCGGCAGAGGTCAGCCTGCAGGGTGAGATCCTGTTTCCCGAGCAGTTTCCCCAGTTCCGTTTTTTGCAACCAGACTCCGGGTTAGTCGGAGAAGTGTTTGCCGAGGGTGGCCGTTCCCTCTGGCGCTCAGCGTCGATGGGAAGCCGTGAGTTAACCGCCCCAGCCTGGTTAGCGCCGGGCGAAAGCGGGTTTGATTCGCCCGTGATCGACAGCGAAACCTGGTATCGGGCCACGCTGACCGTTGACTGGGAGTACGCGGGCGAGCGTTCGTTTCTGCTGCAGTTCGCGGTGGCAGAAGAGGCTGCAGTGTTAGAAGCCGAGGTTCACAATTTTCGTAACCAGGTTATTGCCTGGCTGGGGGTAGCAGGCGTGGCTCTGTTGCTTATCCAGGGTCTACTGATGCGTTGGGGGCTTGCGCCGTTAGGCCGTGCGGCACGTGAAATTGATCAGGTGAAAGCAGGGCGGCGGCAGGTGCTGGGTGAGGATTACCCAGTAGAGCTAATGTCGCTGACACAGAACCTGAATTCACTGCTCGAACAGCAAAGCTCTCATTTGCAAAGATATCGAAACGCGCTGGCCGACGCCGCCCACAGTATAAAAACGCCACTGACCGCGCTCAAAAATAGTCTGGCGGGTGACAGCGAGAGTTTGCGCCAGTTGGATGCAGTGGATCGGACAGTGGAATACCACCTTAAAAAGGCGGCAACGGGTGGCCCGATTGTCATGCGTGCGCCGGTTGCAGTGGAACCGCTGGTTAACCAGTTAGTGGCGAGCCTAAAAAAAGTCTATGCGGATAAAAACCCGCATTTCAAGGTCGATGTTGAATCCGGCAGTCAGTTTGCCGGAGACGCTGGGGACTTTCTCGAACTACTGGGTAACCTGCTGGACAATGCCTGTAAATGGGCTGCCACAGAAGTAGGTTGTTCAATTAGAACGGTGGCTTCGTCGGGTAACGATTTGCTGCAAATGGAGATCGTTGACGACGGCCCCGGGGTCGACCCGGCCATCATCAAGCTGATTGTGCAGCGCGGGGTTCAGGTTGATTCTCAACACGGTGGGCAGGGTATTGGCCTTGCAGTGGTGCGCGGAATCCTCGATTTTTATAGGGGAACCCTGGAGGTATCACAGACGCCGGGCGGCGGCGCCCTGTTTGTGATTCAAATTCCTCTGAATTAGGTTTAATTAGGGGTGCGGGCCAGGTAAACCGTGTTAGTTGATTCAGCATCGGTGTAGGGATTTTCAAAAGCGACCTCGTGGGCTGAGACAGTGTGGAACACGCTGCTGAGCAACTCCATGAACCGGTCGTCGTCGGGGTCGTCGGACCAAAGCCCGAACACGCCGCCAGGGAGTAATTTTCTAGCGATGCTGCTGAGCCCCACAGCTGTATAAAATGTGCCATTGCCGGGATTAAGCCAGCGGCTCGGCGAGTGGTCGATATCCACTAACACGGCGTGGACGCGCGAGTTTTTGGCGCTGCCATCAAAACCAATGTCCGGGTTAGTCGAGACCGCAAAAAAATCAGCCTCAATGAGCTGGCAGCGGGGATCATCAGTAAGGGTTTTCCCCAACGGCACCAGCCCCCGGCGGTGCCAGTCAATGACCGGGGCCATCACATCAATCACGATTAATGAAGTAACCGCCGAATGTTCCAGCGCGGCGGCAGCTGTGTAACCCAGTCCAAGACCACCGACCACTACCTGCAGGTCATCGCCGTTTAATTCAGCCAGTGCGAGATGAGTCAGCTGACGTTCGGCTTCGGTGAACAGGCTAGACATTAGGAACTCGTCGCCAAGTTTTACTTCATACAGCACCCGGTCGTCGAGCCGGGGTTCTGATCGCCGCCGCAGGCTGATGTCTCCAAGCGGCGTTTTCTGGTAATCGAGTTCTTTAAAATCGATAGACAAGGCATTAATCCTGTGGAAAGCGTGTCGATGAAAAGGGGGTTTTACACTGTGATTTTTAATAGTTTTACTATGAGGTTTTACTGGTTTTAGGCCGAGTTGCATTGAGGCTATGCTCAAGTGATTACTGTCCGAAATATTGAGTGGTAAGCGGCGATAATCCCCGATCAGAGCCGACTGTCCATCGCCGCACCCAGGGTTTGTAAAGCTTGCTTAACAGTTTATCGGGTTTTGTTTCCCTGGTTGGGTGTCACTTGGCAGAGGACTGGTATATTGTGAAGATAGTAATAGTTATCATTTGCATTTACTGGGCTGAAGGGAATACCAAGTTGAGACTAAAGATCCAAAGGGTCGTAACCATGGTTGCTGGGTTAATCGTACTTGTTTCAGTTACTCATGCAGAGGGAGTCGATTCACCAGAGCTAACTATTGGCGCGGAGACCCAGAAAGCTGAGTCTGGCTTTCCAGAGTTATCTGCATCTGCTTTGACCCACGGGGATGAAGACGGTTCTCTGCAGCTATCTGCTTCCTCGGGATGGCAAAGCAAGTACATTTCAGAAGGGAGGGACAACATTGATGGTAACAGCATGTTTACCGCTGAAATGGTCGCTGTGTGGAAGCAATTTTCCATCGGCGCCTGGTATGGAATAGGTGATAGCAAGCAGTATCAGGAGCTAGATCTGTTTGTTGAATATGGGTTTTCGGTGAGCAACCTGGATATCGCTCTTGGCTACGCGCGCCTTGAATTCATGGAGGATGGGACTTTCGACAATGAACTCTTTACCAGTCTGGCTCTCAGTAACTTGCCCTACGTGGTGCCTGGACTAGACGCGGTGTACTCAACCGAGGCAGACGGCACTTTCGTGGAGCTCTCGTTGCGTTCTAAATTTGGTTTTCTGAATGAGCGCCTGTTTCTGGAGCCGTATGTCCTGCAAGGGCTGGATTACGGTTACGCCAGTGATGATTACGATGGGTTTAATAATACGCAGGTTGGTGTGGGGCTGAGCTATTTAGTAGCAGATCGGTTTCATGTTGTCGGTTCACTTAACCAGAGCTGGGCCAATAAAGGCGTGAGGCAGGATGACGGCGGTGACGAGACCTGGGTAAGTGTTGGCCTGGCGATAGATTTCTAGCCTGGACTGAACAGTCTTCCTCTGCGGCGGTGTGTTTCCCAACGCCGCAGAGTTTATGAGTCGCTTAATTCCCCCCGAATCGCTACTGGCACTGCCCTCCGCAGCGGGGGTTGATCCGTCAGGCCGAATCAAACAATCAGCTCAGCAATCCCCAGGCCGGTGATCAGTTCGGGCATCGGCTCGTAGCAGTAGGTCTTGCCGGTAAATCCGGGCAGGGCAGACATGGCACAAACCCAGTTTTTTATTTCCAGAGCGCCATTGCCGCCGTGCTCGAGAATGTAACTGTCTTCTAGCGCCATCAGCGCCTGCAGGTCACCCTTTTCGGTCAGGTCAAGAATCTGGTAGTCGAACTCGGGATTGACTTTGCCCATTTCGCGGGTGCCCACCCAGTGGCTAATGCCGCCGGTGCCCAGAATTACCACGCGCTCGTCTTGTGGCCAGGCACGTACTGCATCACCAATGCACTTGCCGAGTTCGTGGCTGCGTTTCATGGAGATAAAGGGTTCGAGGGTTGAAGAGATGTAAACCGGAATGTTTTTGATCTGTTTACCGGCCGGGGTTACGGCCAGTTCGATCGGCAGTATGGTGCCATGATCAAGGCACATGGTTTTGGATGCGGCCCAGTCAAAGCCGTGAGCGGCGCCATACTGCAGAATATGCTGGGCCATTTCGCGGTTATCGTTGACGACCTGCTCTTTAACGCCCATCCATGGCTCCATTGGACCGGTGATGTCACCGATACCAATCGCGTAGGCGGGGATCAACTGCGGGCCGAACATGCAGTAATGGTCAGAGCCGATGGTGATCACCGTAGTAGTTTTAAGCTCGGCAATGCGATCGGCTACGCGGGCAAAGGCTGCGCGCACGTTCCCTAGCTGCTCCTGATTGGTGTTGGGTGGGGCCGCAGTGATGTAGGGATCGTGGGGCATGCAAAACGCACCGACTATTTTAGCCATGGTGATTTCTCCTCTATTGCGAAAATAATGTTGTAAAAACGGGTCTGCCTCAGGCCGGCACTTCCTGGCCCATCTTGCGCAGGTAGTCCGGAAAACTCTCGGTGCCGCGGATCATGATCCAGACCATGAGTGTCAGCAACGTGCTTACACCGTCGTCCGCCATTTCGTCCACATCCAGATTAACCACCTGCTTGCGCTCGCGTTCGGTGAGGATGTAATTGTCGAGGTAGGCATCGGGATCGGTGTTAAAGGCGGCAATTTTGTGGGGGTCGTCGCCCAGGTCCCAGAGTGCTTTTTCAAGCATAAAGGTGCTCATCGTGGGTGCTCCTGCGGGTTTCATGTAATGGACCTCCATTGTCTAGCCGTGCCGCAGCGGGGTATTGATTCAGGTCAAGTTAGTAGTAACAGGGGGTCTGAGGGTTTTGCGTCGATTGGGTTTGCTGGCGTTCGTCAGCATTCGCCACGATTCGTTAGAATAGGGCTTGCCGAGCGTTAGTAATTTCGGCTGCTACTTCACTCTTATTCGAGAACTGGACCCCCGATGACCGACGCCCCGACTTCTAAACCGACTTCTGACCAGGCCTCTGAACAAGCTCCGACCAGCAATTTTATTCGCCAGATTATTAATGCCGACCTGGCAGCGGGTAAACACGCAGGCAAGGTGGTGACTCGCTTCCCGCCGGAACCCAATGGCTACCTGCATATCGGCCACGCCAAATCCATTTGCCTGAACTTTGGCATTGCTCGTGATTACGCCGGTGCCGTGTGTCATTTGCGTTTTGATGACACCAATCCGGCGAAAGAGGAGCTGGAATTTGTCGACGCAATCAAGACCGACGTTGCCTGGCTCGGTTTCGACTGGCAGCAGAACCTGTTTCATTCGTCTGATTATTTTGAGCAGCTCTATCAATTTTCGATCAAATTAATCGAAATGGGCAAAGCCTATGTTTGCGATCTTAATGCCGAGGAAATTCGCGAGTATCGTGGCACCCTGACTGAAGCGGGGCGCGACAGCCCCTGGCGTGATCGCACTGTTGAAGAAAGCCTCGATCTGTTGCAACGGATGCGGGCGGGCGAATTTGCCGACGGCAGTCGGGTACTGCGGGCCAAAATCGATATGGCTTCGCCGAATATGAACATGCGCGACCCAGCGCTCTACCGAGTCAAGCATGCTACCCATCCCATCACCGGCGACGCCTGGTGCATCTACCCGATGTACGATTTCACCCACTGTTTGTCGGATGCGATTGAGGGCATTACCCATTCGCTCTGTACGCTGGAGTTTGAAGACCACCGCCCGCTGTATGACTGGCTGCTTGATACCCTCAATACCGATCACCACCCGCAGCAGATCGAATTCTCCCGGCTCAACCTCGACTATACGATTATGAGCAAACGTAAGTTGCACACCCTGGTTGCCGAGGGCAAGGTATCTGGCTGGGATGATCCGCGAATGCCGACCATCTCCGGTCTGCGCCGGCGCGGTTATACGGCAGCGGCGATCCGCGAGTTTTGTCAGCGCATCGGCGTTACCCGTCATGACAACATTATCGAGATGGGGGTGCTGGAGAGCTGCATACGCGAAGACCTGGAAGCCGCTCCACGGGTGCTCGGCGTGGTCAATCCGCTGAAGCTGGTGATCACCAACTACCCGGCGGGGCAGGTCGAGCAGTTGACTGCACAGAACCATCCGCAACGGCCGGAGATGGGCAGCCGCGACCTGCCGTTTAGTGGTGAGCTCTATGTAGAGCGCGATGACTTTATGGAAGAGCCGCCAAAGAAATTCTTTCGCCTTGGCCCAGGTCGTGAAGTGCGCCTGCGTTACGGTTATTACGTCACCTGCACCGATGTTATTAAAGACGCAGCCGGCGAGGTCATCGAGATTCACTGCACTTACGATCCGGCGACCCGTGGTGGTAGCTCCCCCGATGGCCGCAAAGTGAAGGGCACCATTCACTGGGTCTCCGCTGCACACGCTCTTGACGCCGAGGTGCGCCTCTACGACCGGCTATTTAATGAGCCCAATCCGGCAGCCGCTGGTGATGATTTTCTGCAGCTGCTAAATCCTGATTCATTACGGGTGATGGGCAATGCCAAGCTCGAACCGGGTCTGGCTGAGGCCAAAACCGGTATCGGTTACCAGTTCGAGCGGCTCGGTTATTTTTGTGTTGATAAAGCAGCGGCAGGGCAGCCGGTGTTCAACCGCACCGTCACCCTGCGGGATAGCTGGGCAAAAATGAAGCGGTAGGGTTTTTTGGTGGCCTCCCAAACAGGATTTAGTCATTGTGAAGAACCGTAGAGCATAAAGTGCTAATAATCGGTGAGTGCTTTTGCGCAGAAGTGAAATACCAGGTCGATGGAACGCTTCGTGATGCGAGATCCTGCCATTGTTCCCGTTGTCGCAAAGCATTCAGCTCTCAGGCATCAGCGTATGCACTTGTTGATCCATCTGAGTTCAGGTGGTTATCTGGCGAAGAGTTACTGACATCTTATGTAAACACCCAGGGTTTCGGGCTTCAGTTTTGCAGTAAATGTGGCTCGACGCTTGCGGGCATTTTTAACGGTGTTGCTCACGGTGTGACGTTAGGTTGCATAAATGGTGACCCGGGAGTTGAGATAGGTAAACATATTTACGTGGGTTCTAAAGCTGCGTGGGAGATAATCCGGAGGGCGTGTGGCGATTCGACGATAGTGCATCGCAAAAAGGAGGAGAGGGTAAATGAGTGATTCATGTAGTAACGAGGCTGGGCGGGTGTTCCCGGACATCAACCGTAACAAATGTGAGGCGAAGGGCGATTGCATTGATGTGTGCCCCTATAACGTCTTTGAGATTCTGCCGCTGAAGTCTGAAGATAAGGTGGAGCAATCGTTCATCGGCAAAATCAAAACCTGGGTTCACGGTGGTAAACAGGCTTATGCGGTACGCGCTGAAGATTGTCACGGGTGTAATTTGTGTGCCCGGGCCTGTCCGGAAAAAGCGATAACCTTACGCGCGGTTAGCACTTAGTGTTGTTGCCCAGGTGTCGGTAATGGTTGGAGTTCGATGGTTCACCGGCGTGGCTTTTTCCAGAGAAGGGTGAGCAAGGAACAATCAGCGAAGACATAAAAAAGGCCGCTATTTCTAGAAATAGCGGCCTTTTTTATGTGGGATAAACCCCGGCGTTATCTGATGAACAGCATCTCCTGATACTTGGGCAGCGGCCAGAATTCATCGGCTACTTCTGTTTCAAGTGTATCCGCGTGGCCTCTAACTTCTTCCATCAGACCGCAGAGTTCATCGGCACAGTAGTGCATGTGTTCTTCGATTGATGCGAAGCCGTCCTTTGGCAGAGCTTCGCTGAGCCGGTTGACGGCGTCGATCATTGCACTGCTTTCCGCAGCAATGCTTTGGGCGATGCTGGTGTCAACTTCAATGCCCATGTCTGTCATGCCGGCGCTGGCCATTGAAAGCTCGGAAAGATACTGCATGGCCGCCGGATAAAGCCGGGTTTTAGCTATATCAACAACCAGTTTGGCTTCGACTTCGATTGACATCACATACTGCTCGGAATAAACCTCGAAACGACTTTCCAGTTCGAGGGGAGAGAGCACGCCCGTTTTTTCAAACAGCGCTTTAACGGATGCTTCACGAAAAGCGGGTAGTGCGTCGGCAGTGTTGGGAATGTTCTTCAGGCCGCGCTCTTCAACCGCGGCGGTGTGCCAGCCAGTTGAGTAGCCGTCACCACCGAAGATCACGTTGCTGTGGTCTTCCATGATTACTTTGAGCACGCTCAGTACCGCGGCAGATTCATCTTTGCCTGCGCCCAGTTCTGCTTCGAGTTTGTCGGCAATGTGATTGAGTGAGTCCGCAAGCATGGTGTTCATTGCAATCAGCGGGCCGGAGACCGACATGGCTGAACCAACGGCGCGGAACTCAAAGCGATTACCGGTAAATGCAAACGGTGACGTGCGGTTGCGGTCGCCCGGGTCACGTTCAAAATTGAGAATCTGATCGATGCCAAGGTCCATTTCGCCACCGGTTTCGCTGGTGGCTGTTTTGCCGTCGAGAATGTTCTGAAATACCTGCTCGAGTTGCTCACCCAGATAGACAGATAAAATTGCCGGTGGCGCTTCGTTGGCGCCAAGACGGTGATCATTGCCGGCGGAGGCAACGACTGCGCGCAGCAGTGGACCAAACAGGTGTACACCGCGGATAACCGCGCCGCAGAACAGCAGGAAATTCAGGTTTTTGTGCGGGGTGTCACCCGGGTCAAGCAGGTTGCCCTGAGTGGCATTGCCGACGGACCAGTTGACGTGCTTGCCTGAGCCGTTGATGCCGGCAAAAGGTTTTTCATGTAGCAAACAGAGGAAACCATGCTTTTTAGCAGTTGCCTTCATCAGGGTCATCATTAGCTGCTGATGGTCGGCAGCGACGTTGGCGGCCTCAAAATAAGGGGCTATTTCGTACTGGCCGGGGGCCACTTCGTTATGATGGGTTTTGGCAGGAATACCCAGCCGGTATAGCTGGTCCTCAAGATCCTGCATGAAGTTCTGTACCCGCGCGGGGATGGCGCCAAAATAATGGTCATCGAATTCCTGACCTTTGGCAGAGGCAGCACCAAACAGTGTGCGCCCCGCCAGTAGCAGGTCGGGACGGGAATTGGCAAAATTGAGGTCGATCAAGAAATATTCCTGTTCTGCACCGCAGCTGGCGTTGAGCGGCGCTATATCGGTCTCACCCATCAGTGATAGCACTCGGCTACCGGCTTTATTCATGGCGTCGTTTGATCGCAGGAGTGGAATTTTTTTATCCAGCGCGTCGCCGGTCCATGACATAAACACGCTGGGGATCATCAGCGTAGCGCCGTTGTCGGTGTGCATGATGTAAACGGGGCTGGTGGGGTCCCACGCGGTGTAACCGCGGGCAGCGTTGGTGGCGCGAATGCTGCCATTGGGGAATGAGGAGCCATCTGGCTCGCCCTTGATCAGCAGACTGCCGGTAAATTCGGTAATTGCATGGCCATCGGAGTTGGTGATGATGAAACCATCATGTTTTTCAGCAGTGATATTGGTGAGCGGATAGAAAATGTGCGAGAAGAACTTCGCTCCCTTGGCGATCGCCCAGTCTTTCATTGCGGCGGCAACGACGTCGGCGGTGGCAGGTTCCAGTGGTGCACCGGTCTGAACGGTTTTTTTGATTGCTTTGTAGGCGTTTTTGGACAGAGCTTCTTCCATGGTTGCCAGGCTAAAGACGTCGCAGCCCCAGATATCACCGAGTGGCTCAGTCATTTCTACCGACGTTGACGCGCGGTTGGTGATTTCAAGAATTGCCTGGGTGCGGGATGCGCTTTGACTCATTTCTTTGTTTCCTCAACATTGAGTGAATGGGTGTAGCCGGACAGTCTGGTGTTCCAAAAAAAGTAGTACGCTGATCAGCGCGTTTAGATCATCGATTACCACTGATTACAGCGGGGTTATGCCACTGTGCTGCAAGCCACGATAATTTGCCTGCCCCACAGTTCGAGTTTCTTCGAATTTATTTAGGCAATTATCGTGCCGAAGATAAGAGTGCCGCCCTGCAGGACGTCATAGCGATAGAACCGAGTTTAGATTACTTTAAATTGCTGAAAAAAGCAGAGCGCTACCGCGAGCTAGTGGGGTCGGTGGGGAGGCAGTTGTTGTCAGGAAGAGCAGGTTTTGCACCAGGATAGTGCGGTAGCTGCTGTTACGCATCATTATGGACGTTAAGCACCAGTCAGGTGCTTGCGGGAGCAGCGGCGCCTTAAAGACTAAAAAAGCTGCGCCGTTTAGATTAACGGCGCAGCTTTAAACAACAGGTCAGGACGACAGGTAACGTCGCTGCAGTTACGCCATTGCGGGCATTTTATGGCCCCAGTCGCTGAGCTCGGAGTAACGAGCAACTTCCCAGTTGTCATCGTCGATGATGATGCCACCCCAGCCGTATTCACAGGCGAATCCGGACGGCGTGATCATGTAAAAGGAAGTCATCTGGTCGTTGGGATGATGGCCAATGCCCATGCGAATAGGCACGTTGGCGGCCATGCAGCGATCCAGTGCCAGGCCGACATCATTCAAATCGTTGACCTGCACCATCATATGGTCGATTCGTTGAGGCACCGGTGCTTCAGCAACTGCAATGGAATGATGTCGGCCGGTGCCGACATGGTAAAAAGTGGCGTCCAGCACGGGGCCTCCGGGGGCAATTTCGCCTTTGATGTAATCACTGACGGTGAGCCCCAGAGTTTGCTGGTAAAAATTGTTGGTTTCCTGCGCGCTTTTGGCAATGACGACTAAATGACCCACACCGAGTTCATCGGCTAGAAAGCCATTAGCAACCACCGGCGAACTAAAGCGCTTGCTCAACGCAACCATGCGCGGGCTGAAGTAAAACTCGTGGTGCCAGCCATTGGGGTCCAGGCAGGTATAAAGCTTATCAACTCGGCGTAATTCGGCGGTGGCGTCGTCACCGGCGGTGACTTCCACTCCGCACGAGCGTAGCTGCTCAACATAGACTTCGAGTTTCGTTTCGGTATCAAATTCCCAGCCCAAAGCCAGCAGGTCGTCGCTGCCGTCTTCAATCAGCAGGAATCGCTGCTCGTAGTCGTCGAGCCGTAACCCCAGGCTGTTGCTGTTACGAATGCCGACCTGGGTGCCGAGGATGTTGACGGCGAAATCTTCCCATTTAGCTAAATCAGCCACCCCATAGATCATGTAACCGAGTGATGAAATAGGTGAAAGTGCAGCCATTGTTGTTGCCTCCGTTGCTTCCTGCGACCCGTCTGTGGGCCTGAAAATTAGATTGATAAAGTCGTGCAGTCCATTATTGTAACTGCTGCCTTCTCTTATAGATTTCTGCTGGTGGTTATTTCCGTGGTCGAGGAGCGCTAAAATAGGCTATTAAGTATTTACCCTAGAACGGCTTGCATGGCGCTAAAAATTTCCCATAACGTCTCCATCCCTGATGCTGAAATTGAGCTGACGGCTATTCGTGCCCAGGGGGCAGGTGGTCAGAACGTCAACAAGGTGTCGTCGGCGATTCATTTGCGATTTGATATTAACCACTCGTCTCTGCCCGCTTTTTACAAAGAACGTTTGTTGGCCCTGGGTGATCGGCGCATCAGCAAAGAGGGGGTGATTGTGATCAAGGCGCAGCAATTTCGTACCCAGGAGAAAAATCGTGAGAGCGCCCTGATGCGATTGCTCGAATTGATCAAAGGGGCCACGGTTGTGCAGAAAGCGCGCCGACCGACCAAAGCGACCCGTGGTTCGCAAACCCGGCGCATGGACAGTAAGACCCGGCGGGGAAAAACCAAAGCGCTGCGCGGTCGGGTGGTTGAATAAAGGGTTGACCCAAGCGAAATTCTTAATTTAGGAA
>Ga0164313_10002227_pt1 | contig 17391 bp, 17 predicted proteins | sample GuaBasSedimGuay4_FD_113735 | JGI IMG/M metagenome (GOLD analysis project Ga0164313, IMG submission 113735) | Subseafloor sediment microbial communities from Guaymas Basin, Gulf of California, Mexico - Guay4, Core 4569-4, 0-3 cm | ecosystem: Environmental > Aquatic > Marine > Hydrothermal vents...
ATGGAGAGACCATGCGCACTGTTCTCGTGCTCCTGATCCTGTTTGTTGCGTCTGCGGCGTCGGCGCAGTTCGAGGACGTGGTCATCAAGACCACGCCGCTCACCACCTCCCTGCACATGCTCGAGGGCTACGGCGGAAACCTCGTGCTCAGCAGCGGCGAGGACGGCGTCTTCCTGGTCGATGACCAGTTTGCCCCGCTCACCGAGAGAATCCTCGCCGCCATCGCGGAGATAACGGACGAAGACGTCCGCTTCGTGCTGAACACGCACTGGCACGGCGACCACACGGGCGGCAACGAGAACATCGGTCAGACTGGCGCAGTGATCGTCGCGCACGACAACGTGCGCGAACGCATGAGTGTCGAACAGTTCAGTGCCTTCCTCGACCGCACCACGCCGGCGTCACCGTCGATCGCCCTGCCGATCGTCACCTTTTCTGAGGGTATCGCCTTCCACCTCAATGGCGAGACGATCGAGGTGACGCACATCGAGTCCGCGCACACCGACGGCGATGCAATCGTCCATTTCCACACGGCCAACGTGATCCACACCGGCGATGTGGTCTTCTGGGGTCTGTACCCGTTCATCGATGTCGAGAGCGGCGGCTCGGTCGACGGCGTGATCGCTGGCTGCGAAGTGCTGCTCGAATTGGGAGACGCCGACACGCGCTATGTGCCGGGGCACGGGACGATCATTGGCCGCGAGGAACTCGCGAACTACCGCGACATGCTCGTCCAGTTCCGCACCGCCATCGCCGCGCTGATCGAGCAGGGCAAGAGCCTGCAGGAGGTACAGGACGCTGCGCCCACCGCCGCCTACGACGAGGCGTGGGGCCAGGTCTGGATCGACGGGGACCAGATGACGCAGAGCATCTACAACAGCCTCACCCGCTGATCAGGCGGCACCGGCCCGATTCGGCCTGCTGCGGGCGCTGTGCCGTCCATCACGACCGAAAACTGCGCGGCCGCGCCTGAATGCGCGTGGAGACTCTCCGCGCCCTCTACTAATCGCGTGCCAGAAAACGGCTTAGCGCCCTCCGGGACCGGGCAATTCCGTGATTACACCTGATCTATCTGCACTATTTTTGGCCCACTGGATGTTCCTGTGGCGTGGAAAGTCGTGAATCTCTATGATCCCGCGCGGCAAACTACCGATTCGTCTCTTTCAGCGATCCCCGTCGCTGACCCCGACCCCGCCTGAGGCTTGCGCCCCGAATCCTGGTGCGCGCAGGCACTCGACGCCCCCTTGTGACGGGCGGAGCGGGCCGGCTACGGGCATCCGCGCCGAAGGCCTCGACCATGTCGCAGCTTTTCCACCGGAGCACCAACGCTCTCGCGCGCGCTTCTCTGTTTGGCGGCATCCTGATCCTCGGCGGCCTCGGCTACCTCGGCTGGGTCTGGGCCCACTCGAGCTATATGACCGGCGAGGATATCGTCCTGCCGCAGCCGGTGCCGTTCAGCCATGATCACCACACCGCCGGCCTGGGCATCGACTGCCGCTACTGCCACAGCTCGGTCGAGGAATCGGCCTTCGCCGGTATCCCGCCCACGCAAACCTGCATGAACTGCCACAACATCATGTGGGAACGCCAGGACATGCTCGAGCCCGTGCGTGAAGCCTGGCGCACCGGCGAAGCACTGCGCTGGAACCGCGTCTACGACCTGCCCGACTACGTCTACTTCGACCACAGCATTCATCTGATCAAGGGGATGGGCTGCGAAGTGTGCCACGGCCGTGTGGACCGCCAGCCGCTGATCCGCCAGGAGGCCTCGCTGCAGATGAAGTGGTGCCTGGAATGCCACAAGGATCCCGGGCGCTTCATCCGCCCGCGCGAGGAAGTCTTCAATTTCGGTTACCGGCCTGAGGGGGATGCGAGCGCGCTCGCTGCCAGCCTGATCGAGAAATACCAGGTCGACCCCGGCACCGACTGCGGTGTCTGCCATCGCTGATCGCACGCCCACGGATCGATGACCATGCACCGCAACGAAAGCCCAGCGGAGATGTCGATGACAGAGTCCAACCCCTCCGGGGGCCTGACCATGGAGAAGGTCCGCCAGCGCTTGCAGTCCGGCGAGGGGCCGGCGCACTGGCGCAGCCTGGATGAACTCGCGCAGACCGACGAGTTCGCCGAACTCGTGCAGCGCGAGTTCTCGCACATGCTGCCGCTCGAGGGTGCGGGCTTTGATCGTCGGCGCTTCCTGCAGCTGATGGGCGCCTCGATGGCCATGGCCGGCCTCAGCGCATGTTCGCTGCAGCCCGAAGAGCGTATCCTCCCCTACCGCCAGCAGCCCGAAGAGATCATCCCGGGCAAGCCGCTCTACTACGCATCCACGCACCCCAGGAATGGCTTTGGGCGCGGCGTGTTGATCGAGAGCCACATGGGACGCCCGACGCGCGTCGAGGGCAACCCCGATCACGCCAGCAGCCTTGGCAAGACCGACATCTTCGACCAGGCAGCGATCCTTGGCCTCTACGATCCCGATCGTGCGCAGTCCGTACAGTACCTGGGCACGCCACGTTCGTGGGAAGCTCTCGCGGAGGAGATGGGTAACCAGCTCTCCGCACAGGAAGGCCTGCAGGGTGCCGGCCTGCGCTTCCTTTTACAGAACACGACCTCGCCTACGACGATTTCCATGCTCGAACGAATCAAAGAGCGCTTCCCGCAGGCCACGCTCCACCACTACGAGGCGAGCAACGACGACCAGGCCAGGCAGGGCTCGCAGATCGCCTTCGGACAGCACGTGCACGTCCACTACGACCTTGCCGAGGCCGACGTCATACTGACCGTTGATTGCGACCTGCTCAACGATGGCCCGGGTGCAGTGCGCTACACGCGTGACTTTGCCGATGGCCGGCGCGTGGTCGAGGACGACCACGAGATGAAGCGCCTGTACTCGGTCGAGAGCACGCCGACCAATACCGGAACGCTCGCCGACCATCGCCTGGCCCTGGCACCAGCCCGCCTGGAGTCCTTCATGCTGGCGCTGGCCACGGCAGTCGGCGTGCCCGGCGTGCAGGCGCGACCCGAAGCCGAGCTGGAGAACTGGGTCTGGGCCATCGCGCGTGACCTCGGCGCGCATCGCGGACGCAGCCTGGTGACCGCGGGCGACGCCTGCGACCCGGCCCTGCACGCGCTGGTCCTGGCCATCAATGACCGCCTCGGCAATATCGGCCAGACGGTTCTGGTCGGCGATGCCGTGCAGGCATTCGAGGACTCGGGCACCGAAAGCCTGGCTGCCCTGGTCGACGACCTGAACGCCGGCAAGGTGGACCTGCTGGTAGTGCTTGGCGGCAACCCCGTCTACGACGCCCCCGCCGAACTGGACTTCCTGGCCGCGATGCAGAAGGCAGAAACCCGTGTGCGCGTCGGCCACTCCTTCGACGAGACCGGTCGCTGGTGCCAGTGGCAGGTGCCGGTCAGCCACTGGCTGGAAGCCTGGGGCGACGTGCGCAGCCACGACGGTGCGACCAGTCTGATCCAGCCGCTGATCGAGCCGCTTTACCGCACGCGTTCGCTGGACCAGATCCTGGCCCTCTTCACTGGCGACGATGCCGCATCCGATTACGACCTGGTGCGCGAGACCTGGATATCGCGCGCGCAGATGAGCGAGAAGCAGTGGCGTCGCTGGCTGCACGATGGCAGCGGTCAGGCGAGCGTGGCATCGCTGGACGTCAGCGTGGATACGGACCGCGTTCGGCAGGCTGCATCGACACTGGGACGCACACCGGGCCTCTGCGTGCTGCTGCGACCCGACCCCACGATCGGCACCGGCGAGTGGGCCAATAACGGCTGGTTGCAGGAGTGCCCCAAGCCACACAGCCGCATTACATGGGACAACGCCGCGTTGCTCAGTCCGCGTACGGCCGAGTCGCTGGGCGTTTCCAACGAGGAAATGGTGCGCGTGAGCTCCGGCGAACGCAGCGTCGAACTCGCCTGCTGGATCCTGCCCACACAGGCCGACGACACGATCACCCTGCACCTGGGCTACGGGCGCACGCACGCCGGACATGTCGGCAACGGCAACGGCTTCGACGTCAACCCGCTGCGCACCAGCCAGGGACAATGGCTGCTCGAGGATATCAGCGTGACACCGCTGGGACGACGCTACCGCCTCGCCTCCACGCAGCTGCACGCGAACATGGAGGGTCGCGAACTCGTTCGCACCACCACGCTGGCCGGGATGCACCACGGCGACGAACACCACGAGTCGGGCCACCACCTGAACCCCGACGATTCGCTGATGCCCGGCTTCGAGTACGACGGCTATCGCTGGGGCATGGCGATTGACCTCTCCACCTGCAGCGGTTGCAACGCCTGTGTGATGGCCTGCCAGTCCGAGAACAACATCGGCATCGTCGGCAAGGATGAGGTGCTCAACGGTCGCGAGCTGCACTGGATGCGTATCGACCGTTATTTTGAAGGCGATCCCGACCAGCCGTCGACCTACCTGCAACCAGTCATGTGCCAGCACTGCGAGCAGGCACCCTGCGAAGTGGTCTGCCCCGTGTCGGCCACCGTCCACACGGACGAGGGCCTGAACACCATGGCCTACAACCGCTGTGTGGGAACCCGCTACTGCGGCAACAACTGCCCCTACAAGGTCCGGCGCTTCAACTTCTACCACTACTCCGACGACACCACAGAGGTGCTCAAGCTGCAGCGCAATCCGGACGTCACCGTCCGCCACCGCGGCGTGATGGAGAAGTGCTCGTACTGCATCCAGCGCATCAACCACGCCAAGATCGAAGCCTCGGTGAAGGACATGCCGCTTGCAGAGACCGGACTCGTTTCTGCCTGCCAGCAGGCCTGCCCGGCTGGCGCGATCGAGTTCGGCGACCTCAACGACCCGTCCGCGAAGGTCTCGCAATGGCAGTCATCGGATCTGGCCTACGGGATCCTGACCGAGCTGGGCACGCGGCCGCGGACGCTCTACCTGAAGCGCGTCAGCAATCCCAATCCCGAACTTGTGAGGAGCTAGCGTGCCCGACGCGAATGCCACGCCGGACGCAGCCAAGATCTTGTTGCGCCCGCCCATCATCGCCGCGGGCCATACGCCTGCAACGGTGACGGACAAGATTTCAGCGGTGATCACCGACGCCACGCCGAAATGGTGGTACGGCGGGCTGGGCATGTCGCTGAGCCTGCTCGGGATCTTCGCGATCTCCGTGGCCTGGCTGCTCTTCAAGGGTGTCGGTGTCTGGGGGATCAACAACCCGGTCTACTGGGGCTTTGCGATCATCAACTTCGTCTGGTGGATCGGAATCGGTCACGCCGGAACGTTGATCTCGGCCATCCTGATGCTGCTCAAGCAGGACTGGCGCAACTCGATCAACCGCTTCGCAGAAGCCATGACGATCTTCGCCGTGGCCTGCGCCGGTGTTTTCCCGCTGCTGCACCTCGGCCGTGTCTGGCGCTTCTACTACCTGCTGCCCATCCCGAACACCTTCGAGCTGTGGCCGCAATTCCGCAGCCCGCTGATCTGGGACGTGTTCGCGGTAACCACCTACGCGCTCGTTTCGATCCTCTTCTGGTACGTGGGGTTGATCCCGGATCTGGCCACGCTGCGCGACCGCACGAAGAACCGCGCCGTCGCCTCAATCTACGGAATCCTGGCCGCCGGCTGGCGAGGCTCGACCAAGCACTGGCACCAGTACGAAGTGGCCTCGATGTTCCTGGCCGGGCTGGCCACACCGCTGGTCGTCAGCGTGCACACGGTCGTGTCCTTCGACTTTGCCACCGGGCAACTACCGGGCTGGCACACCACGATTTTCCCGCCCTACTTCGTGGCCGGCGCCGTGTTTGCGGGCTTTGCCATGGTGATCACCCTGACCATCCCGCTGCGCCATCTCTTCGGCTTGCAGGACTTCATCACCATGCGGCACATGGACAACATGGCCAAGGTGATGCTCGCTACAGGCCTGATCGTGGTCTACGGCTATGCTGTCGAACTCTTCATCGCCTGGTACAGCGGCAGCCCCTACGAACAGTTCATGGTGATCAACCGCATGACCGGGCCCTACAAGTTCGCCTGGTACGCGTTGATCCTCTGCAACTTCCTGGCGGTACAGTTCCTCTGGAGCTCGAAGGTGCGTGGCTCACTGGTCGGCCTGTTCATCGTCTCGATGTTCGTGAACGTCGGGATGTGGCTCGAGCGATTCGTGATCGTGGTCACCAGCCTGCACCGTGACTTCATGCCGAGCAGTTGGGGCATGTACACGGGTACGATCTGGGACTGGGGTACGTATATCGGGACCATCGGTCTCTTCCTGACTCTGGTATTCCTGTTCATCCGCTTCCTGCCCATGATCAGCATCTTCGAGATGCGCATGATCGTGCCGGAATCGGCCAAGCTGAAGAAGGAGCACTGATGGCGCGCCAGGCAAAACTGTGCGGCCTGCTGGCGGAATTCGAGGACCCGGCGCTGGTCGTCGAGGCCATCCATCGCACGCGCGAGGAAGGCTACTCGGAATTCGACACCTACTCGCCCTACCCGATCGAGGAGTTCGCGGATGCGCAGGATGTGCACCACTCGCGACTCCCGCTGATCGTGCTCGGTGGCGGCATCACGGGCGCCCTCACCGGATGGGCCCTGCAGTTCATCACGTCGACACAGGTCTATCCGATGAACATCGGCGGCCGGCCCTACAACTCCTGGCCTGCGTTCATCGTTGTGATCTTCGAGTGCACGATCCTCTTCGCGGCTTTCGCTGCGGTGTTCGGGATGCTGGCGCTCAACGGATTGCCGCGCCCGCACCACCCGCTGTTCAACGTGCCGGGTTTCAAACGCGCCAGCCAGGACCGCTACTTCCTGTACATCGAATCCGGCGACCCCAACTTCGACGCCGGCCGTACCCGGGACTTCATGTCCGGGCTCGGCGCCAGCGAGGTGAGCAACGTTGAAGACTGAGTTCAAGCGCACGCTCGCGGCTGTGATGGCCATCCTGACGATGGTGGCCCTGGCCGGATGCGCGGACATGAAAGACCAGGCTCGCTACGAGCCGCTCGAGCAGAGTGCCTTCTTTGCCGACGGACGTGCATCCCGGCCGCTAGTCGAGAACACGATCGCGCGTGGTTTCCTGCGCGAGGACGACGCCTTCTATCGCGGGCTGAACAGCGAAGGCAACTTCGTTGCGCGTATCCCGGTCCCCGTCGATGCCGCCATGCTCGCGCGTGGCAAGAACCGCTACGACATCTACTGCGCGCCCTGCCACGCCCGCATCGGCGACGGCATGGGGATGATCGTGCAACGCGGCTACAAAGAGGCCGCCAGCTACCACACCGATCGCCTGCGTGCGATCGAGGACGGCTACATCTACGACGTCATCACCAATGGCTTCAGCAAGATGCAGGGCTACGCCAGCCAGGTCAGGCCGGCCGACAGATGGGCCATCGTCGCCTATGTACGGGCCCTGCAACTCTCGCGCATGGGTGAGCTTGCCGGCCTGCCGGCCGAGGCCCGTGCCGGGCTCGAGCACGATGGCAAGTACGACCCCGCTGCCAGTGATCATGAAGGAGTCGAGCATGGATCCGCGCACTAGCGACTGGGCCGCCCCCAAGCAGCTTCGCTCGTTGCGTACGAGGGCTTTCGCCGTCGGTGCGGTAGCCACGGTCGTGTCGGCAATCGGGCTGTTCACGGACCACGGGCGCTTCTTCGACAGCTACATCACGTCGTGGATCTTCGTACTGTCCGCGCCGATCGGCATGCTCGGCCTGCTGCTGATCAACCACGTAACGCGCGGCACCTGGGGCGTGATCGCTCGTCGTGTCTTCGAGGCCGGGGCACGCTCTTTGCCCGTGATGGCGCTGCTCTTCATCCCGGTCCTGATCGGAATGCGCGAAATCTACACCTGGGCCGATCCCGAGATCGTCGCCAATGACGCGCTGATCCAGGAAAAGACACCCTGGCTGAACGTTCCGTTTTTCATCGGGCGGGCTGTCGTGTACTTCGTGGCCTGGATTGCCCTGGCATTCAGCATTTCCCGCCTCTCGCGCCAGCAGGATGACAACGCCGATCCCGCGCTGGCGCAGCGCATGACATCAATCGCAGCAGGTGGTCTCGTCCTCTACGGACTGACAGTCACCTTCGCGATCTTTGACTGGCTGATGTCGCTGGACCCGCACTGGTTCAGCAGTATCTACGGCGTCTACTACTTCGGCGGGGCTGCCCTCACCGCTTTCTGCCTGCTCGTGCTGCTGATGGTCTGGATGAGCCGCTTCGAACCTTTCAACGAGGTGCTGCGCCCCGCTCACTTCCATGACTGGGGCAAGCTGATGCTCGCTTTCACCATGCTGTGGGCTTACTTCGCGGTCTCGCAGCTGATCATCACCTGGTCGGGAAACCTGCCCGAAGAAGTGCCGTGGTACATGGCGCGCACCACGGGCATGTGGAAGATCTTCCCCTACCTGATCATCATCCTGCACTTCTTCGTGCCCTTCGTGCTGCTGCTCAGCTCCGATCTCAAGGCCGACCGGCGGCGTCTGGCAGGCGTCGCGGCGTTCATTCTGGTGATGCGTTTCATCGACATCTACTACCAGGCCGGGCCGTCGCTTCACTTCGAGTCCTGGCACTGGCTGGACTTCGCTCTGCCCGTGGCAATCGGCGGGCTCTGGCTGGGCAGCTTCGCGTCGCTACTCGCTGACCGACCGATCCTGCCACGCAACGATCCCTTCTTCGACGAGGCTGTGCATCACAATGGCTGAGCAACTGCCCAAGGCCGCCGACCAGTTCGATCGTGAACTCGATTTTTCGTGGATTACGAAGTTTATGGTCGCTCTCGTACTGGTCACCGTGGGTGCATTCGGGACCATGTGGCTGATGTCGACTTTCATCGACGACCGCATGGCCGCATCACAGCCGGAGGGCTCGCCCCTGCTCGAGCCCGGGCAGACGACCACTCCCCCGCTGCCGCACCTGCAGGTCAGTTCCTACACCGACTGGACCGAGATGAAGGCCGCCCACGACCACGAGCTGGCCACTTATGGCTGGATCGATCAGAGCGCGGGGCGTGTTCGCATCCCGATTACCAACGCGATGGACGACATCGCCGCGCACGGACTGCCCGTGTTTGAGGCGACCGGCGACGGCACACTGGAGACCGGGGGCGCACGATGAAACAGATCCCTCAGATCCTCGTTGCCACACTGCTCCTCTGCAGCATCGCAATGCCCACACTGGCGGAAGATCCTGGCAGCCTGCCCTCGCCCCTGCGTGAGGTCGGGTTCGAGCAGCGTCTTGGTGAAAGTATTTCGCTGGACCTGCCCTTCGTCGACAGCGAGGGCAAGTCAGTGCTGCTCGCCGATTACTTCGTGGCCGACCGGCCGGTCGTCCTCGCACTGGTCTACTACGAGTGCCCCGTGCTCTGCAGCATGGTCCTCAACGGTCTGGTGAGCAGCCTCGACGTGCTGAGCTTTCAACCAGGGCAGGACTACGAGGTCATCGTGGTCAGCTTCGACCCTGGCGAGGGGCCTGAACTTTCGCGCATCAAACGCACCAACACGCTCGATCAGCTCGGACGCGAGGGCGCTGAAGATGGCGTGCACTTCCTCACCGGCGACCCCGCCTCCATCGACGCTCTGACCACGGCGATCGGTTTCAGCTACGTCTACGACGCGGAGAAAGACCAGTACGCCCACGCCAGCGGCGTCACCGTCCTTACGCCGGAGGGCCGCATCTCGCGCTATCTCTTCGGTGTGGAGTACGCACCCAAGGACATGCGCCTGGCACTGGTGGAGTCGGCCGATCTGAAGATCGGCAGCGCCGTCGATCAACTCCTGCTCTTCTGCTACCTCTACGACCCCGCCACCGGCAAGTACGGCGCGGCGACGATGAATCTCGTGCGGCTCGGGGGCGGAATCACCGTGCTCGGGGTCATCGGATTTATCGCGCTCTCGCGACGACGCGACCGCCGTCTGGCTGCCCACCCGAACCAGGGATCCAACCCGTCATGATCCTGGCCAACTTGCCCTTCATGCCCGAGCAAGCGTCAACGATCGCGCACGAGATCGACGAACTCTACGTGTTCACGGTAGTGCTCTCGACGGTGGTCAGCCTGCTCATCGTGGCGGCACTCATCTGGTTCATGGTGCGGTACAAGCGCCGTTCAGCCGATGAGATCGGCCACCGCGAAACCGCGGGCGACTGGCTGGAGATCACCTGGACGGTGATCCCCGCCATAGTCTTCCTCGGTCTCTTCTTCTGGGGCGCGAAAGTCTACTTCGATACCTACCGGGTGCCCGAGGGTGCAGACCGCTACTACGTGGTTGGCAAGCAGTGGATGTGGAAGTTCCAGCACCCGGCAGGTAACCGCGAGATCAACGAACTGCACGTGCCTGTGGGTCGTCCGATCGAACTGGTGATCACCTCCGAGGACGTAATCCACAGTTTCTTCGTGCCGGCTTTCCGCACCAAGCGCGATGCCGTGCCCGGTCGCTACAGCACGGCCTGGTTCGAGGCCACGAAGACCGGCACCTACGACATCTTCTGCGCTGAGTACTGCGGCGCCGAACACTCGCTGATGATCGGCAAGATCACGGTGATGGAACCGGCAGACTACGAGGCCTGGCTGGTGGACAAGCTGCCCGAGCGCACGCTGGCGGCCAGCGGCGAGGAACTCTTCCAGGAGAAGTCCTGCAACACCTGTCATCGCGCAGACTCCGACGCCCGCGCCCCCATCCTGAACGGGATCTACGGTTCGGAGGTGGCGCTGCTGGGCGGCGCGCGCGTGACGGCCGACGACAACTACATTCGCGAGTCGATCATCAACCCGGCTGGCAAGGTCGTCGCCGGTTACCAGCCGATCATGCCCACCTACAAAGGGCAACTGACCGAAGAAGAGATCCTTGAGTTGATGAGCTATATCCAGTCCCTCGAAAGCGCAGGCCATGAGGGCGAAGGCGCAGAGGGCACGATGTGATGAACCCCGGACCTGGCCAGAAAGAGCAGGACATGAGCAGCACGGCCGAGCATCAGACGGACGCCCCCCCCGACTACCTGAACGACGGTTACGGGCTGCGTTCCTGGTTGCTGACCACCGACCACAAGCGCATCGCGATGCTCTATCTGATGTCGGTGACGATCTTCTTCATGATGGGCAGCTTTTTTGCGGCCCTGATCCGCGCGGAACTGGTCACGCCCGAGGGCGACCTGGTCACGCCGGACATGTACAACCGCCTGTTCACGATGCACGGCGTGATCATGGTCTTCCTGTTCCTGATCCCGACCATCCCGGCGGTCTTCGGGAACTTCTTCGTGCCGATCATGATCGGCGCCAAGGACCTGGCGATGCCACGGCTCAACCTGGCCAGCTGGTATGTGTTCAACGTGGGCGCGGTGCTGATCCTCTATTCGATCTTCGCCGGCGGCCTGGACACTGGCTGGACGTTCTACGTGCCCTACAGCTCCAGCTACTCGGCCACGAACGTGGTGACTGCCGCGGTGGGTATCTTCATCGCCGGCTTCGCCTCCATCATGACCGGCCTTAATCTCATGGTCACCATCCACAGGATGCGCGCGCCGGGCATGACCTGGTTCCGGCTGCCGCTCTTCGTGTGGGCAAACTACGCGACGAGTATCATCATCCTGCTCGGCACACCGGTCGTGGCCATCACCATTCTGATGGTCGGCGCCGAGCGCATGTTCCAGCTGGGGATCTTTGACCCGGCCTACGGCGGCGATCCGATCCTCTTCCAGCACCTGTTCTGGTTCTATTCCCACCCGGCCGTCTACATCATGGTGCTACCGGCCATGGGCATCCAGTCCGAGCTGATGGCCGCCTTCGCGCGCAAGCGCATCTTCGGCTACCGCTACGTGGTCTACTCGTCGCTGGGCATCGCGGTGCTCGGCTTCCTGGTGTGGGGCCACCACATGTACACATCGGGCCAGTCGGCCTACGCGGCCGCGGTGTTCTCGATCCTGACGATGCTCGTGGCTGTGCCCTCGGCCGTGAAGACTTTCAACTGGACGGCCACACTCTACCGCGGCTCGATCAGTTTCCAGACGCCGATGCTCTATGCCCTGGCCTTCATGGGGCTCTTCCTGGTCGGCGGGCTCACGGGCGTAATGCTGGGCACACTGGGCATCGACGTGCACGTGCACGACACCTACTTCGTGGTGGCACACTTCCACTACGTGATGGTCGGCGTGACGGTATCGGCCTTCATGGGTGGCCTGCATTACTGGTGGCCCAAGATGACCGGGCGGCTGTACCCGTCCTTCCCCTCGAAGATCTCGGCCATCCTGGTCTTCCTCGGCTTCAACCTGACTTTCTTCCCGCAGTTCCTGCTCGGCTTCATGGGCATGCCGCGGCGCTACCACGCCTACCCGGTGGAAGACTGGCAGGTGCTGAACGTCCTCTCGAGCGCCGGCGCGACGGTACTTGGCGTGGGCTTTCTGCTCCCGGCCGTCTATCTGACCTGGTCGCTCTTCCGCGGCAAGCGGGCGCCGGCCAATCCGTGGGGTGCGGTGGGCCTGGAGTGGGATATCCCGTCACCGCCCACCAAACACAATTTCGAGGAGGATGTCGTGGTGACCCACGAGGCCTACGACTACGACGCGCGCCGTGACGCGATCGCCGCGGCCGCTGCAGCGAAGCAGGAGGCCGACCTTGTCTGAGGCCGTCCAGAATTCCCGCCTCGCCCACTGGTACCGCAGCTGGGAAGAGCAGACTGAGTCGGTAACACTGGCCATGTGGTTCTTCCTGGTCACCGAGGTCATGTTCTTTGGCGGGATCTTCACTGCCTACCTGATCTACAGGGCGCAGAACCCGGAGGCATTTGCCGCCGCCAGCCACCACCTGGACATCGTCATGGGCGGTGTGAATACGGCGGTACTGATCGGTTCCTCGCTGACGGTCGTGATGTCGGTGTGGGCGGCCGAGCGAGGCAAACAGAAGGCGCTGGCCACCTGGCTCTTCCTGACCATGCTGCTGGGCCTGACCTTCCTCGTGATCAAGTACTTCGAGTACTCCGCCAAGTTCGAGCACAACCTGGTGCCCGGCGCGAGCTTCGAATTCCACGACACCAGGGCCGGCGAGCACGGCTATGTAGATCCCAGCCGCGCGCGGATGTTCTTCCACCTGTACTTCTTCATGACCGGGCTGCATGCGCTGCACATGATCATCGGCCTGGGCATCTACGGTGTGCTGCTCTTCAACACGCTCAAGGGCAAGTACAGCGTGCGCTGGCATGACCCGATCCCCGTGGCCGGGCTCTACTGGCATTTCGTGGATCTGGTGTGGATCTTCCTGTTTCCCCTGCTCTACCTTATCGGGCGCCACTAGGAGGCCGGGATGTCTACCGAGAGCGAACACCACATCGGGCTGCCGCAGTACTTTTCGGTCTTCGGTGCCCTGATGGCCCTGACTGGGCTGACCATCTGGATTGCCTTCCAGGACTTCGGCTGGCTGAACAATGTCTTCGCCGTGGGTATCGCGGTGATCAAGGCCACGCTCGTCATCCTGTGGTTCATGCACCTGCGCTACAGTTCGCAGCTGACCAAGAGCCTGCTGTTAGTGAGTCTCTTCTTCTTCCTGCTCCTGGTGGCCTTTGTCTTCGCCGACACGCTGACGCGCGGCATGCTCGAGATCACGGGTCGTCCACCGGTAATCGGCGGCTAGTGATGAACGGGCACGAGCAGGGAACCCGAGGCGCCCGCGGCAATCCAGCTGCGGGCGTTTCTCTGCTGCAGAAACTCGCCGCGGAGTGGCAGGGGCTGATTTTCTGCCTGGTCGTGGCCGTCATCGCGCGCGCCCTGGCGACGGTACTTCCGCAGGTCAGCGGCGCCGCCCTGGCCATCGCCCTGGGACTGCTGGCCGGCAACCTCCTGCCGATGGGCGCAGCGCGCGAGGCCGGGCTCAAACGCGCCGCCACCAGCGGGCTGGAGATCGCCATCGCCCTTCTGGGGCTGACCATCCCGCTCTCCGGCCTGCCCTCCAGCGGCGCACTTGGCGGCCTGGTCGTGATCATGCTGGTGACCCTTGCCGCAGGCGCCCTGAGCGGTCGCCTGCTGGGTCTGGGAGCGCATGCCGGGCTTCTGGGCGGCATGGGCAGCGCCGTCTGTGGATCGGCGGCCATCGCCGCCTCCGCGCCGCTGCTGCGCGTGAACGCTGCCGTCGTGGCAGCCGCACTGGCCTCCATCAATCTGCTCTCGGCCGGTGGGATGATCATACTGCCGGCCATCGCCGCCACACTTGGCATCGACGACAGCACTGCCGGCTGGTGGACCGGCGGCAGCCTGCAAGCGGTCGGACAGGCCGTCGGCGCGGGCTTTGCCGTCTCGCCGGGAGCTGGAGAAACGGCCACCGCGGTGAAGCTCTTTCGCGTGGCAATGCTGGTTGGATTACTTCCTGCGCTCGGACTGATCGCGCACGAGCGCGGGCGCGGGCGTCTGCCCTGGTTTGTAGTGGGCTTTGTGCTCAGTACCGCGATCAGTGGTTGGCTGGGACCGGTGCAACAGGTGCGCCCCGTTGTGGCCTTCCTGCTGGCACTGGCACTGGCCGGGATCGGTGCGCGGATCCACCCGCGTACGTTACTGGCGCAAGGGCCGCGCATGTTGCTGCTCTGCGCGCTGTTGTTCCTCGTACAGTTCGGCGGCGTCCTGTTGCTGATCCGGAGCGGGCTGACCGGCGCTGGTTGATCAGGATCCTGTTCAGCTGTCGAGCAAGGGATGATCGCGGAACAACTTGAGTGCCTCTGGATTGGTGTATTAGTCCAGCGACTTCAGCGGCCTCGCTTGAAGCCGAAAACCAGGCTCTTGAACAGCCTCTCGGACACGAGATGAATCGGCCGCGCCAGTCAGGACCGGCTCGTTCAGCGCGTAGTGTCCGAAAACTCGAACGAGGCCATTACGCCGCCCTCCGGTGGTAATAGTTGAGTAGCCCGCCGAGCCGTTCCTTAACTTCGATCTCCCCAACTCGCTGTGGCGCAGTCCCACTGACAATCTGATTGCCGATCCCCTGATGACTGCGCTCCTCATGGTAGTGAGCCACGTACTCGGCAATCGCCCGATCGAGCGATGCTTGCCCCACGAACACCATCTGGCTGAGACACTCCGACTTGATCGACCGTACGAACCGTTCGGCGAAGGCATTCATATTCGGCGCTCGATGGGAGGTCAGCAGAATCTCGACGCCCGAGTTTTCCAGGATTGCCTTGAACCCCGGCGAGAAGAGCGCATCTCGGTCGATGATCAAGAATCGCTTGGCTGTAAGGAACCCATCTTGGCAGTCCGTCAGATTGCGGGCGATCTGTTCCATCCACTCGGACGTGGGATGCGTCGTCGTACCCGCGATGTGAACTCGGCGCGTGGCGGTATCAATCACAAACAACGTGTAGTGAGTCACCAGGCCGCAAGCTGTCCAGATCTCGGTCGTGAAGAAGTCGGCGGTAGCGATCAAGTGGGCGTGTGAGCGGATGAATGTTCTCCAGCTCATGGGTCGTTGAGAACTCGGTTCTCTTCGATCAGGTAGGAGATCGCGCGAGACTGGTGAAGTCCTGCCCAGCCAGCAAACGTGGCCAGGAGGAGCTGCAATTGGATTGTGGGCGTCATTCTGGCATTCTATCAGACGTGCTGTAAGTGCCGATTCAGCAGCTCGATCGAGCTTTTGGACACTACGGGCAGGTCAGTAGGGACAAGGGACACTGAGAAATGCGATCGCAATCGCTTGTCCATGTACCAAAATATGGTACAATATGACCATGAAACTGTCGCATTCCAAAATCGACGCGCTCTGCCAGACGCAGGGACGCAACGTCAGCCAGCTGCTGGACGAGGCAGGCGTGAGTCGGAACTCGTACTACTCACTCGCGCGCAAGGAGGTGGTCGTGCCCCGGTCAGTGCTGAAGCTCAGCGCGGCACTCGACGTGCCCGTTTCCGCCTTGCTCGACGACATCCTGCCCGTGGGGGAACGGATGCGCCGCAGGCAACGGGCCGTCGAATCGATCGTCGCGGACCATCCCGATCTCGACCGCGACAACGTGCGCCACACGCTGACGCTCCTCGACGAGGATCCTCTGACCCGCATCCGAAGGGCGTTGCGCCGTGGCCGAGCACGAATTCTTCGGTGACGCCGAAACCCGGTTCCTCCAGGAGCTGTCACGACACGATGTCGCGTTCATGATCGTTGGCCTGTCGGCGGCGGCGCTGCAGGGTGCCCCCGTAGTCACGCAGGATGTCGACCTGTGGTTCCGCGAACTCCCCAATCCCGGTCTGGAAGAGGTGCTCCGCGAGCTGCATGGCGTGTATGTACCGCCGACGATGGCGACTCCGCCGATGATCGGTGGCGAGGGAATCGAGCTCTTCGACCTCGTAACGCGCATGGATGGCCTGGAGAGTTTCGACGACGAGCTCTCCCGGACAGTCCCGCTGCGTCTGGGGCGATTCGTGGTCCGCATTCTGAGCCTGGAGCGGATCATTGCGAGCAAACGCGAAGCGAATCGGGAGAAGGATCGGCTCGTACTGCGCGTGCTCGAAGACGCACTGGCGACGATTCGTGCGCGTGAGGAGGGTTCGGACGAAGGGAATGACGGTGAGAAAGATCACCCAGGGTGACTGTCCCGAGTCGGTCTGGTCTCGTCAATCACGTTCCTGCGCAGGGCCAGTGCGAAATCGTAGTGTCCGAAAACTCGAACGACGCCATTATGCCGCCCTCCGGTGGTAGTAGTTGAGAAGGCCGCCGAGCCGCTCCTTCACTTCGATCTGCCCTAATCGCTGTGGCATCGCCCCGCTGACAATCTCATTGCCGATCCCCTGATGACTGCGCTCGTCATGGTAGTGGGCCACGTACTCGGCAATTGCCCGATCGAGCGATGCTTGCCCCACGAACACCATCTGGCTGAGACACTCCGACTTGATCGACCGTACGAACCGTTCGGCGAACGCGTTCATGTTCGGCGCTCGATAGGCGGTGAGCAGAATCTCGACGCCCGAGCTTTCAAGGATTGCCTTGAACCTCGGCGAGAAGAGCGCATCTCGATCGATGATCAAGAATCGCCTTGCCATGAGGAAGCCATCCTGGCAGTCCGTCAGATTGCGAGCGATCTGCTCCATCCACTCCGATGTGGGATGCGTCGTCGTGCCCACGATGTGAACTCGGCGCGTGGCGACGTCGATCACGAACAGCGTGTAGTGCGTCACCAGGCCGCGAGCTGTCCAGACCTCGGTCGTGAAGAAGTCGGCGGCGGCAATCAGATGGGCGTGTGAACGGACAAATGTCCTCCAACTCATGGGCCGGTCAGGCGCGGGCTCAATTCCGTACTCCTTCATGATCTTGGCGACGGTGCTTCGAGCGACACGATGGCCAAGGTGCCGAAGTGCTCCCTGGATACGGGAGTAGCCCCAAGTTGGGTTGTTCTCGGCCATCTGAAGAACCAAGCGCCGGATCTCCTTCATAACAC
>Ga0164313_10002228_pt1 | contig 17391 bp, 16 predicted proteins | sample GuaBasSedimGuay4_FD_113735 | JGI IMG/M metagenome (GOLD analysis project Ga0164313, IMG submission 113735) | Subseafloor sediment microbial communities from Guaymas Basin, Gulf of California, Mexico - Guay4, Core 4569-4, 0-3 cm | ecosystem: Environmental > Aquatic > Marine > Hydrothermal vents...
GACGGCCGAGTACTCCATGCTGCCTCGGGCGACACCGCAGCGCCGAAATCGAGACGGCCGCCGGGGCCCCCTCGATGGGCGTTCGACGGAGATTCAGCGGCTCATCGGGCGCTCCCTGCGCGCCGCCGTGCGCATGGACAAGCTCGGTGAGCGCACCATCAACATCGACTGCGACGTCCTCGACGCAGACGGAGGCACCCGAACCGCTGCAATCACCGGGGGGGTCGTTGCCCTGATGATCGCCCTCGACGGGCTGCGCAAGAAGGGCCTCGTAGACCCCGGAGTCCTCCGCGAGCCCATCGCTGCGGTCAGCGTCGGCTACCTCGATGGACGACCGCTCCTCGACCTGAACTATGTCGAGGACGCGGCCGCCGACGTCGACCTCAACGTCGTCGCCACCGCCTCCGGGCGCATTGTCGAGGTTCAAGGGACCGCCGAAGGCGAGCCCATCCCGCGCGAGCATTTCGACCAGATGCTCGACCTGGCCCTCGCCGGCATCGCCGACCTGATCGAGGCTCAGAAGAAGGTCCTCGCTGGGGCCGGGGTCGACTGGAAGAGGCTGCTCGCATGAAGAAGCTCCTCGTGGCCAGTGGTAACGCCAAGAAGCTGGTGGAGTTGCGTCGCATCTTCGCCGAGGTACCGGGCCTCGAGGTCGTCGGGCCGGCTGATGTCGGCGGCATCCCTGAGGTCGAAGAGGACGGCGATACCTTCGAGCACAACGCGCGGAAAAAGGCGCGGGAGATAGCCCAGGCGACCGGGGTCATGACCCTCGCCGACGACTCCGGCCTCGAGGTCGACGCCCTCGGCGGTGCTCCCGGGGTGTACTCCGCTCGCTACTCGGGCGACGAAGGGGCTAGCCACCCCGGGGGCCAGGTCGGCGCCAACAACGACAAGCTCCTCCGCGCCCTCGCCGACGTGTCCGCCGAAGAGCGCACTGCGCGCTTTCGGTGTGTGCTCGCCGTCGCCGACCCTCGCGGCCCCCTCGGGGACGACGAACACGTCTCCGCGGGATCCGTCGAAGGGATCATCGCCGTCGCGCCGAGGGGCGACGGCGGTTTTGGCTATGATCCTCTCTTCCTACCCGAGGGGCGCCAAGAGGCCATGGCCGAGCTGACGGCACCCGAAAAGGACGCGATCAGCCACCGGGCCCGCGCCGCGTCCGCCCTTTTGCCCTTTTTGCACGGCTACTGCGGAAAAGACGCCTGAGCGAACGACCAATTGATGTGCTTTTAGGCTTTGGCACCCGGCCATCGCCGAGAGCCGCGTTAGAGGCTAGAATTCCCCGGCGTCTCCCATGCTTAAGAAATCCCTCCCTTGTTCTGTCGTCCTTCTCCTCGTCGTCTTTGCCACGGGGTGCAGCGTCTATGACCCGTCCCTGGTCAACCGAGGCGACAGCAGTGTCTCTCCTAGCTTTCAGCCCCCGGCGCGCCCGGACGTCGACGATGAACCGGACATGCCCGAGATGGTCTTCGCCCTTCGCGACGTGCGTCTCGACCAGCGCGGTGGCGACTGGCGTGGAATCGGTTTCGACCTCGATCATCTGAACACCGTCGAGCCTGCCCGTGCGACCACCTGCAATCCGCCTTCCGGGTCGCTGCCACCCGTGGACGGAAACGAAGGGCGCGACAACGTCTTCGGAGAGACTCTCTCCCCGACGGTCTTGAATGTCCTCCCCGACCTACAGCGGGACGCGCGGGCGGCTCAGGATTTCGGCACCGGCGTGATCTTGGTAATCATCAGCGGCTACGACGGGACAGAAAACGACCCTCACGTCGACGTGAGTCTGGCCGTCTCGGTCTACGGCACGACCCTAACCGACTACCCCAATGTCGAGCTCGTCGACGGGGTACCGCGCGTCGATACTCGGGCTGCGGACGAGCCCGTCTGGGAGGGGACCGACTATTTCTGGGCGCGAGAGGACAACTTTAGCGGCGGTGATCCGAAGCTGCCCAGGATTCATGATGACGACGCCTACGTCTCCGGTGGCTACCTCGTCGTCAACGTTCCAGCTCTTGCGGAGTTCCCCTTTCCTGGCCAAGAGATCGGCATCCTCGCCAAGCTTACCGAGACAATCCTCGTCGGGAAAATAGGCAACAACCGCATGCAGCTCCAGGATGTCACCCTCGCTGGGCGCTGGGGGCTCTTGGACTTGAGGGAAACAGTCAACGCCCTTGCGGCATGCCCGGGTATCGACGATTCGGGGGAGGCTGTGTCCATCCTCAACCGCCTCCTCAACGATATCGCCGATGTGCGGGCCCACCCACCCAGCGCCGGGCCGGCGGCGGACTGCAATGCCCTCAGCATCGGTATCACCTTGCAGGGTACCCGCGCGAACATCGGCGGCCTCGCGCCGGGGCCGTCGCTGGACACCATCTGCCCACCCTGAGCACCTAGCGCAGTTCAGACGAGGTCTAGCGCGCGGGCGGCTTCGGCTACCAGCATCTGCATCGCCACCAGGAAGAGCAGGGCCCGGGCGAGGAAGACGAAGCGCTGGGTCGAGAGCATGCCGAGCAAGCGCTTGCCGAGGAAGGTCCCGGCGACGACCGCGACCATCATCACCGTGAGGGGCAGGGCGTACTCGGCGTAGTCGAAGCTCAGGGCAAAGCCGAAGAGCGGGACCTTGATGAGGTTGCTCGTCGCTTGGATGGTGCTCTTGGTGGCGATGTGCTCTTCCTTGACCACGCCGGCGGTGAGCAGCGCCTGGGTGACGATCGACCCCGCGGCCCCGACGATGATGCCGAGCACGCCGACGAGCATGCCGACGGACACGAAGAGCAGGCGGTGGCTGGTGACGGCCGTCGCCGCTTCGCTTTGGCCGCCGCCGACGAGGGCTTGGGCTGCCGGGCGCGTCTGGCTCGTTTTGGGGCGCACCGTCAGGCTGAGCAAGATGGTCACGGCGATGAGCGCCTTCAGCACGCTCGGCGAGATCGCCGCGAGCCAGGCGACCGCGCCGATGCCGACCAGTGAGCCCGGGAGGAGCCCCGCCATGAAGGGCAGGGCCACGTCCCAGCGGATGTGCTTGCGAAAGCCGAGGACCCGGCTACCCCCGGCCGCCAGCTGCACCGCGCCGTGGAGCGGCACCACCGCGACCGTCGGCACGGCCACCAGCAGCCCCGAGAGCAAGAGCACCCCGCCGATCCCCGTGACCGCCGAGAGCGTCGCCGAGCCGAGGGCCAGGAGCGCCAGGGCGGCCAAGACACCGGCGCTCATGAGCCCACCCCACCGCGGTGAGTGCAGTACGGACTTTTCGCAGATTGTGCGTGGCGCGGGGTTGGGGTGAAGGAAGCGTTCATGGGAGGTCTGAGAGACGAGGCACAAAGCCTGCGGTTCACGTTGCCGGAACCCGGGAGTCACGTGTCTGTTACATTACTGTCACAGAGCATGCAAGGCGCGTCAAGAATACGGGGATCGCGGAGCCCGTTGGAATTGCTTCTGATCAGGGGAGATGCGGGCTACTCGATACGCCGCGCAATCCTTACGTCACTGAAATCACAAGGGAAAGCCCGGTTCGCGCACGTCACTTTGTGACATACGGGTGTCTGTCGGAGGCTGTCACGAGTCACCCAGGGTCGGCGGGCCGTCGGCGGGCCCTCGGGGCCGATTCGCCAGTCGGGGCCCGTTTGCGGGCCGCAATCGCCGGGGCAGTCGGGGCACAGACACCATTGACCCAGAGGATCCCTTGGCTATCTTCCCGCTGTTCGGGGTGTAGCACAGCCTGGTAGTGCGCAAGCTTTGGGAGCTTGAGGTCGTGGGTTCGAATCCCGCCACCCCGACTAGTTATGTGCCCGTAGCTCAGCTGGATAGAGCGGCGGCCTTCTAAGCCGATGGTCCCTGGTTCGAATCCAGGCGGGCGCGCCATCTCCTGAGGACTTCCGGAACGAGTGGTGGATTGATGGCGGCCAACCGCGGATCTCGCTCGATTCTGAACACCGAGATCGGGTTCATGAACGCTGAGAGCGGCGATTGTGAAGAGGAAGCGCAGCCCAAGGATCAACTCAGCGGCTGGGTGATGGCGTCGGCGATTATCGTGTGGGCCGCAGGCGGGGTCCTGCGCGGCGACAGCCTCCTCTGGTTCCTCGGCGGCGTCGGGGCCATGGGCGCGTTCTGGTTGATTTGGCAGGCCACGCACCGGCACTGAGCGCCGAGGGAGCCAAATGGCGCGGGTGGCGGTCACCGTCGTCGACTCGATGGAAGTTGCGAGCAGCCTGGCAGAGGGACCGTCCCGGCCGGTGGAACTTCTGGTCTCGCCGAGTGATGCGGCGAGGGCCAGCGAAGTCATCGAAGACCGACTCCTCTAGGCCATGGAGGAGGACCCAGGCGATCATCGTCTGGCTTGACTCTCGAGGAAGGCGACTTAAGTTGCTTCACGTCGCTATCCGCCGCCGTCGAGACGTGCTCGAGAGCACGCGATGGAATGCGAGGCCGCGACGGCCACAGAAGACAGCGTGAGAAACGCGTTCATCGAAGTGGTGAGCTCAGGCGACCACGCCGAGCGTCGCCACACGTCGCAACACCTCTTCCCAACACATCTTCCAACAAGGAGTCCACTTGCCCGAAAGCGCCATTGCCCTCGCCCCGACCTGCATTCCTGCCCACTTCGAGCGTTACGATCCGCGGCAGCCCAGCCCGACGCTCTACCGCTGGGAGGCGCTGTGAAGAGCGCCCGCTCACAAGCCTCCGGGCCGCTCCACGACGAGTGCTCAGCATGCGCAGGCAGACCCATACTCGACCCGGAGGACCAGCCTCTCTTCTGTGACGATTGCTGCGAGCGCGCCAACGCAGGCCTCGATGATTTCGACATCGGACGCGGGGGGCCTTGAAAGGGCTGTGCAATACAGTGAAGGAGCATCGTGTCCCCGTAGTCGGAGACAGCCACTCGCGCAGCGATTGGGGGCGGAGTAGTTCGTAGCGAACGACGGCCGGCCTGGCAAACATGGGCATGGAGCCCTCGACGACCAACTCCGCCGGTCGCACGGCGACGGCAACTCCAAGCCCGATCGAACACACGACGAGGGCAGCGGCGACGAAACGAACGAGCGTCTTCGTGTGAGTATGTTCACGGGCGCTGGCTCGATCAATCTACGTTGGCTCGGGCACCTCGACAGCGCTCTCGGGGTGTCTACCTCACGATCATGCGAGCGAACTGGGGCATCATCGTGCTCTTTCTCCCACTGGCTTTGGCCTGTACGGGAGGTGGCGAGGGCACTGCAGCGGACACGCAGATCCTCTCCTGGACGCGTTCGTCCTACACGACCCTCGAGGACGTCCAACTCGAGGACGATGTGGGAGATGCCACGTCCGAGTCGAAGGTCATCGTCTTCACACCCAAGAGTCGCGGCATGTGCGACCCGTCCTACGACGACGTTCGCCTGCGACTCGACTTCGAGTGTGGGGAGGTCGGGCTGCTCTTGAAAGAGGGCACGCACGTCGTAGCACGCAAGATCGAGGCGACTCTCCTCGACAATGATGCCTGGGACGTCGAGGGTGAATGCGAGCCGTCGGTGCTCATCCCCCTCGACGAACGGATCGGCGCCGTCGATGCGGCGCTCCCCCGCGTGTTCGTCACCCAATGCCAGGTGACGCTCCGAAGAGGCGAGGACGCACGCATCGTGTCCATCCGGGTCTCTGGGGACCGCCAGGTCGAGGTATCCGCCGGCTTCGACGAAGCCCGGGTCGAGTGAGAGGCTAGCTCCTAGCCAAGGGAGCTGCGGATCGCCTTGGCGTTGTCGTGATAGGTCTGTGCCAAGACATCGTCCCCAGCAGCTTCGTAGCTACGGGCGAGGAGCTCGTGGAGGGCCGCGTTGCCGGGCGCGGCCTGGACCGCATCGCGGCCGCGCTCGATCGCCGCCCGGACGTCACCCTGCTCGAGCAGGCGCTCGGCGTCGCCGCGCAGGGACGCGACGTGCGAAACGAAGGCCTCGCGGGCCTCGACGAGCGGGTCAACGTCGCGGACGGTGATCACCGACGCCCCCGCGGCTCGGAAGACCTTCTCTGCGACCCCGCCGAACGTGGCCGGAAGGAGATGGTCAAAGCTGCTGCTGCCCAGCACGACGAGGTGCGCATCGCGCGACGCGTCCAAGATGCCCGACACCGGCCGGCCTCCCACGACGTTGAGCTCCAGCTGTACGCCTGAATCGTCGTGTCCAGCGACGAGCTGCGCGAGGGTCTCTCGGACCCGGTCCTCGACACGATCGGCGGCGTGGTCGAGTCGCTCCTCGCCGTAGAAGAGCGCACCCCCCGCAGGAATCACCGTGACGACCCGATAGGGGGCGCGGAAGAGGCGTGCCATTCGCAGCCCGAGTTGGAAGGCGAGGTGCGATTGCGGCGAGAGATCGACCGGGCAGACGATGGGCCGATCCGGCCCGGGGAACGTACCTCGGGCCACGAAGACGGGCCTGCGCGAGTGTCGGACGATGCGCTCGGTGACGCTGCCCACCAACCACTGCTTGATGGTCTGCGCTTGTCCACCGCCCACCACGATCATCTGCGCGCCTGTTGTCGAAGCGGCTCGGAGAACGAGCTCAGCGGGGTCCCAAGGCTCGATGACGGGCTCGATGACGGTCACGCCCTGGTCGATCGCGGGCGCGAAGTGGGCGAGGATCTGCCGTCTCGCCGCCATGGCATTTCCCTCGTCGCTTCCAGAGCGGATGGGGAGGGCATGAACGGGGATAATTGGCCCGCCTGTGAGCTGCGAGAGCCGGAAAGCGGCCTCCACCACGTCTGCTGTGGGCAGATCGAGGCCGACGGCCGTGACGATGGGTGCGCTCTCGAGGTCACTCATGGTCTCGACGTACGCACGACGGGCGGGGATGCCAGGCAGGCCCCGCTCGACGTTTCCGAACCGTTCAGTCACTCGTCGACGGTCAAGAGTAAGGGGGGGGGGACCGGGAGAGCCGCTCGACGTCCACCGAAGTCTGTCCGCCTCAGAAGCGACACGGGCTCACCACGGAGCAGCGTTCGCACGGTCTTGTCCGAAGCGGCGCCCAGCCCGTCCCACTGCGACCGCTCCGCCCTCCGGGCGACCATCGATCGCCGTCGATCGTGGGCAAACGAACGTGCCTACTTGCCGCATCGCGGACCGTTGGTCCGTACGCGGAACGCTCACGACCGAGACGATCGTGCGCACTACGCACGGACCCCAGACAGATCGAGACTGAAGCGCTCTGGCAGCCTGGTGACGTCTGTATCAGCCGTTGGACAGCCGGAGCTCAGTGAGTCGAACGCCGTCATTCTCGGAGCGGAAGCAAGCCTCGACGAAGTTCAAGAAATTGTCCCCCGTACCGAACTCCTCGTAGTCGCCTCGGCAGCAGTTGCCTTCACAGTGGATGACGTCCGGATAGCTAAACGCGAACCAGTTGCAGCGCGGGTAGGTCGCCTCCGGGAGCGGGGGAAGCCCGCAACTGTCCTCTTCGGAACTAAAGGACGCTTGCATTCCCCTAAACCAATTCTCCAGCTCCGACGCCGCGACGGTGCTCCGCCTTGGTGCCCCCTCATCACAGCCGCCGCACTCTACTACCACCACCAATGAGCTGCTTGTTCTTGCAGCGAACGCTTCGTAGCTTCCTTCTTGGATGATGCGGAGAAGCTGAGTCACGGCTCCGGGCGAGAGATGGAGGTCTTCTGGCGGATCGGCCGGCGGTGCCGGCGGCTCCTGCGTGGACGTCGGGGGCGCCGGCGGTTGTCTCGAGGACCGTGAAGGTTCTTCACCGGGCTGGGCCTGCGAGGGGGCCCGTCTCTGGGAGTCGTCCGTGCCCGACGCAGCACCGCACGCGCCCAGGACAAGTAGCAGCAGTGGCAGGAGTCGCATTTGCCGAACACTCGCACGGCGGCAACAGTCAGACCAGCGCCAGGTGCGCTTCGTTCCGGCGCTCAGAGCTGCGCGGTTCGCCTTGTGGACACCCTCTGCGGGCCATTGTTCGGCCCTGCCGCGTCGCCATCAATCCGACTCCGCGCCGCTCAGCACGAGCGGTAGTTTCTTGGGCACCACGGCGAAGGGCATCCGCATCACCCACTCGCCCTGCCCGAGCGTCGTAAGGATCACGGTTGGTCTACGAGGCAAAGCCGGGACGGGGTCAGCGGCCGTCGAAATGAGTCGAGTTGGTTGCTCGGGGCCGCTGTCAGGGCGAGGCTTTGACGTAGGCCGCGAGCTCATCGAGGTGGGCTCGTTTGTCGGCGTCAGGCAGGAACGACGCCCGAAACGAGGCCGCGGCGAGCTCGGCTAGCTGCGACCGGTCGAGTCCGAGGGCGTCCGCGATGGAAGCATAGTTCGCGTTCACATAGCCGCCGAAGTACGCGGGGTCGTCGGAGTTGATGGTGACTACCAGGCCGGCGGCGATGAGCTCCGGGAGGTTGTGCGCCGCCATCTCGGGGAAGACCTTCAGCAAGACGTTCGAAAGCGGGCAGATGGTGAGAGGGATTTGCTCGGTGCGCAGTCGCTCGACGAGCTTTGCGTCCTCGAGGGCCCGGACGCCGTGGTCGATGCGCTCGGCGCCGAGTAGATCGAGGGCCTGCCAGATGTAATCCGGCGGGCCCTCTTCGCCGGCGTGGGCGACGACCCGGAATCCCTCGGCCCGGGCACGTTCGAAAACCCGGACAAAATCCCGCGGCGGATGGCCCTGCTCCGACGAGTCGAGGCCAACCGCCACGATGCGGTCCCGGTAGGGCAGGGCGGCCTCGAGGGTCGCCATGGCCGCCTCCTCGGGCAAGTGGCGCAGGAAACTCAGGATGAGCCCACAGCTCATGCCGAGCTCTTCGCGTCCCCAATCGAGCGCTGCCGAGATGCCGTCGATGACCGTCCCGAAGGGCACCCCCCGGTCGGTATGGGTCTGAGGATCGAAAGAGATCTCCACATGGCGCACGGTCTCGGCATGGGCCCGCTCGAGGTAGGCCCGGGTCAGTTCGTAGAAATCCTCTTCGGTCCTCAGGACCGCCGCGCCCTCGTAGTAGATATCGAGGAACGACTGCAGGTCATCGAAGGCGTAGGCCGCCCGCAACGCCTCGATGGACTCGGAGCGAAGCGCGTGCCCGTTCCTGCGTGCCATCGCAAAGAGCAGCTCCGGTTCGAGGGTGCCCTCGATATGCAGGTGAAGCTCTGCCTTCGGCAGACCAGCGATGAACGCACGCACGGACTGCTGACCATGCCACGAATAGGGACGTTTCCAAGTCGAGGCGTAGCGCTGGAACGTGCATACTCGCCGGCCATGTCGCCCTCTACACCCCGCGTTCGGCCCGAGTTCGAGATGGTCGCGCCCTTTGCGTCCGAAGAAGTCGTGGCGCGGGTGAAGGGGGCCCTCGCTCGGGACGGTGTGGACGTGAAGGGGCTTTTCGCGAAGGGGCGCATCGAGCTCGTCCCAAATCCGGCGACTCGCCATTTTTGGTCACCGCAGCTCACTGCCGACATCGAGACCCGCGAAGAGTCGGCGGACGAAAAGACGGACGAAAAGGCGGGAGCCTCCACGCATATCCGGGTGCGCTTCGGTCCGCATCCCCACGTCTGGACCTTCTACATGGCGGTCCACGCCGTCGGTGCCCTCAGCACGATCGGCGCCGCCGTTTTCGGCTTGTCGCAGTACCTCGCTGGTGGCTCGCCTTGGGCTCTCTGGGCGCTGCCCGCGGCGCCGATCCTCGCTGCCCTCGTCTGGGCCCTCGCCTTCGTGGGCCAGGGCCTCGGCGCCGAGCAGATGTACTCTCTCCGCCGCTTCCTCGAAGAGGCCCTCGAAGAAACGTGATCGGCTCTGCTCGGCGGCGGGGGCGCCCGACCGCCGGCGCTACTCGAGCAAGCCGGTGCGGCCGTTGAACTCGGTGATGAGCGCGTCGAGTTCTTCGGCGACGTCGGGGATCGAGGTCCAGTAGCTGTCGTCATACCACTGGCGCTGAATCTCCTCGTAGCTCTTCTCCTGCTGCTCGACCCAGGTGTAGTACTTGAGATTGTGTACCCGCTTCCGGGCCGGGTAGGTCAGCTCTTCGACGTGGTCCGTCGAAGCGCCCAGGATCCACCGTTGGTGGGCAGCCGCCGCGTCGGCGTCGCTGAACTCGCCGCGCTCGGTATTCAGCTCGGCGAGGCGACTCCGGTACATCTCGATGGAATCGGTGAGCACCGTCACCAGGACGTCGCCCTCGCCCATCTCGTACCACTTGGCCATCTTGATGGCCGATATCATGTTGGCCGCGCCGGAGATGCCGAAGTACTCGAGGTGTCCGATGAAGTCGTCCGAGAGCCCGAGGCCCGCGAGGTAGCGTTGGCCGGCGGGTTCGTTGAAGAGGCGCATCGCCGAGATCGAGGCCTCGTCGTCGATGCCGATCAGCATGTCCGTGTTCTTGACGTTGTGGACCCACGGGATGTGCTTGTCGCCGATGCCCTCGATGCGGTGCTCGCCGAAGCCGTTCGAGAGCATGGTCGGGCACTGGATCGCCTCACTCGCCGCGATCTTCGCGTGGGGGAAGAGCTTCTTGAGGTAGTCGCCGCTGGCGATGGTGCCCGCCGAGCCGGTGGTCAGCGCCACGCCCCGGAAGGTCTCGCCCGCGCCCATGTTTTTCTCGAGGACTTCGGCCATGGCCCGGCCGGTGACCTCGTGGTGCCAGAGGTAGTTCCCCAGCTCGTCGAACTGGTTGAAGATGACTAGGTCCTCGCCGGACCGGCGCAGCTCCCAACACTTGTCGAAGATCTCCTTCACGTTGCTCTCGGTGCCGGGGGTGGTGATGACCTCGCCGGCGACGGTCTCGAGCCAATCGAAGCGCTCGCGGCTCATGCCCTCGGGGAGGATGGCGACGGACTCGCAGCCGAGCAGCGCCGAGTCGTAGGCGCCGCCTCGGCAGTAGTTGCCCGTCGAGGGCCACACGGCCTTTTGGCTGGTCGGGTCGAACTGTCCGGTGACCAGGCGCGGGGCGAGGCAGCCGAAGGCGGCGCCGACCTTGTGGGCCCCGGTCGGGAACCACTTGCCCACCAGGGCGAAGATGCGCGCCTTGGTGCCGGTGAGCTCCGAGGGCAGCTCGATCATGTTGACCCCGCCGAAGCCGCCCCCCGAGGCCTTCGGCTCGTTGTGCCAGGTGATGCGGAAGAGGTTCGCGGGGTCCACGTCCCAGAGGCCGACGCCTTTGAGCTTCGAACGGACGGCGTCGGGAATGAGCGTCGGGTCGGCCATCTGGGCCAGGGTGGGGATGACGATGTTGCGCTCGCGCGCGAGGCCGATGGTCTTCTCGAGGGCGGCTTCGTTTCGGGTCAGGTCGATCATGTTGCTCATCTTGCTCAACTCGCGGCCGAGGGGTCGGTCCCGAGGTCAGTGGGGGGGGGCGTTGGCGGTCAGTTGCAGGTCAGTCGCAGGTCAGTCGCAGGTCAGTCGGAGGCCAGCTGCTCGCGCAGCGCTTCCATGGTGGGGTCGATTACGGTGGGAGAGGTGTTCGCCGCCTGAATGGCGGCGTCGATGTCTTTGAGGCCGGTTCCGGTTACCAGGATCACGACCTCCTCGTCGCGGCCCACGGTGCCATCTTCGAGGGCGGCTGCGAGGCCCGCGTGGGCGGCGGCGGCGGCGGGCTCGGCGAAGACCGCGGCGCCGCGGCCGAGGTGGGCGATGGAGGCGATGATCGCCTCGTCGGAGACGGACACGTAGGCCCCGCCGGAGTCGCGCACAGCGCCCAGCGCCCGGAGGCCGTCGCTCGGGTCTCCGGCGGAGATGCTGTCGGCCCGCGTATGGGCGGCGACGGGGTCGATGGTCTCGGCGCCTTGGGCCCAAGCTCGGGCGATGGGGCTCGAGCCCTCGGCCTGCACGCCGAGGAGCTTGGGCATGCGGTCGATCCAGCCGAGGTCCACCAGTTGCCGGAAGCCGCGGTGCACGCCGGTGATGATGTTGCCGTCGCCGACGGAGACGACGACCCGGTCCGGCGCGCGCCAGCCCAATTGCTCGGCTATCTCGAACGCCGCGGTCTTCTTGCCTTCGACGGTGAAGGGGTTCTGCCCCGTGTTTCGACAATACCAGCCGAGCTGCTCCGCCGCCTCGGTGGAGAGCCGGAAGGCGTCGTCGTAGCTGCCGCGGACCAAGAGCAGACGCGCCCCGAAGATCTGCAGCTGGGCTATCTTGGCTGGTGGGGCGCTCTCGGGCACTAGGACGATAGCTTCGGTGCCGGCGGCCCGGGCCATGGCGGCGAGGGCGACCCCGGCGTTGCCGGTTGACGCGGTGATGATCGGAGAGACCCCGAGGTCTCGGGCCCGCTGGACCACGACGGCGCTGGCCCGGTCCTTCAGAGAACCCGTCGGATTACGGCCGTCGTCCTTGATCCAGACGCGCGAAAGCCCGAGCTCTGTCCCGAGGGCGTCCGCGCGGAAAAGCGGGGTGCCGCCGACGGTGCCGAGGGCTCCCGCCTCGGGCCCCGGGGGCGCCACGGGCAGGAGCGGGGCGTAGCGCCACATCGAGGGGTCTCGGCTGGCCTCGACAGCTTTCCGGTCCACGCCCGCGAGGTCTTGGGTGACGTCGAGATTGCCCGCACACCGGGGGCAGGTGTAGGTCGCCTCGGCGGGGCCGAAATCGGCGCCGCAGGCCGAGCAACGATAACCAGAAAATGCCATGCGGCCGGCATAGTGCCACGGGTGGTGCGGATGTAGTATCCGCCGTTATGGCGGAGCTCGTACCTCACCCCTTTGGCCGGCTCGTGACGCGGATGTTCCGCGAGCTGAAGCAAAACAACTCGATCTTCGACCTTTCGGCGAAGCGTTTCGTGCGCGGCCGGGCTGATCGGGATACATCCGTGACCTTCCACGGCCACGTGGCGAGCACGCCCCTGGGGCCGGCGGCCGGGCCTCAATCCCAGCTCGCCCAGAACATCGTCCTGTCGTTCCTCGGGGGCGGCCGGATCATGGAGCTCAAGACGGTCCAGATCATGGACGAGCTCGACCTCCCGAGGCCCTGCATCGACATGCAGACGGTTGGCTACAACGTCGAGTGGTCTCAGGAGTTGAAGCTCCAGGAGTCCCTCGAGGAGTACGTCAAGGCGTCGATGCTCATCGACATGCTCGTGGTGAGCGGTGTCCTCGACCTCGCCCCGGGCTTCGAGCACGTGGTCTACGACATGAGCGTAGGCTACGACCTCGAGGGCATTCAGAACCCACGGGTCCAGGACTTCATCCGCGGCATGGTGGACGCGAAGGACCTGGTGGAGCGTTTTCGGGCCGAGATTCCGGAAGCGTATGCGCAGTACCGCGACCTCGACTTCCGCACGCGGCTTTCGGACACCCTGACGCTGTCGACCTTCCACGGATGCCCCCCGGACGAGATCGAGCGCATCATCGAATGGCTGCTGCGCGAGAATCGCCTGCATTGCATCGTGAAGCTCAACCCGACGCTCCTCGGTCCGGCGCGTGCCCGGGAGATCTTGAACGATGTGCTCGGCCATGAGGATCAGATCCCCGACACCGCCTTCGAGCAGGATACGAGCTGGCAGCAGGCCGTGGACTTCACGAAGCGCCTCGGCGAGACGGCTGCGGAACTCGGCATCGGCTTCGGAGTGAAGTTCTCGAATACCCTCATTGTCGAGAACGAGCGCGACTTCTTCCCCGAGTCGGAGAAGGTCATGTATCTCTCTGGCAAGCCGCTCCACGTGCTGGCCATGAACCTGGTGCAGAAGTTCCGGCAGACCTTCGGGGATGCCTATCCCATCTCGTTTTCGGCGGGCATCGACAAAGACAACTTTGCCGACGCGGTCTCCCTCGGGCTCGTGCCGGTCACCGTGTGCAGCGACCTGCTGCGTACCGGCGGCTACGCACGCATGACCAAATACTTCGATTCTCTCTACAAGAAGATGGATGCCGTATCTGCCGCGGACGTCCCGACGTTCGTGATCAAGGCTCGCGGTCACGGAGAGGCGGCCCTCGACGGGCTCGGCCTCGACGCCGACGTGGCGGCCGCCTGCCGAGCGGCCCTCACCGAAGGCGGCGACCTCCGAGCCGCGGCCGGGGACGCGTGGGAGCGATGGGTCCGCGCGGCGACACTGCTCAATACCGAGAGCTACGTGGCCGGTCTCGAGGACGACGCCCGCTATGCGAGCGACGCCATCAAGGTGCCCAAGAAGGTGGGCTCGGTCCTCGAGCTCTTCGACTGCCTCACCTGTGACAAGTGCATCCCCGTGTGCCCCAACGACGCCAACTTCACCTTCGTCTTGCCCCAGGTGGAGATCCCCACGGCCACGCTGCGCCGGGGGGAAGGCGGCGCCTTCGTCGCCGAAGCCGGAGAGCCCCTGCGCATCGAGAAGAAGCACCAGATCGCGAACTTCGCCGACTTCTGCAACGAGTGCGGCAACTGCGACGTGTTCTGCCCCGAAGACGGCGGCCCCTACGTTCTCAAGCCGAGGTTCTTCGGCTCCGAAGCCGAGTGGACGAAGTACCCCACCCACGACGGTTTCTTCGTCGAACGCACCGGCGGAGGGGATCGCGTCCTCGGACGGTTCTCGGGGAAGGGCTTCGAGCTACGCCTCGAGGGGGAGCGCGCGACCTTCGAGGGTGAGGGCTTTGCCCTGGGCTTCGACGAAGGCGACCCCGCAGGCACGGCCGAGGGGGACCTCGACGGAGCGGTCGACCTCACCTACTTCCACATCATGAACTGGTTGCGTAAGGCCGTCCTCGACGGCGACCAGGTGAACTACGTCAACGCTTGAGTCGCCGATGAATGAGAAGGAGCAGCGCCACCTCATGGTGGAGCGCCAGATCGCGGCCCGGGGGATTCGCGACCAGGCGGTCCTCGACGCGATGCGGGATGTGCCCCGAGAACGCTTCGTCGCCGAGCACCTGGCCGAGTTCGCCTACGACGACACCCCCCTCGGCATCGAGGAGGGGCAGACCATCTCGCAGCCCTACATCGTGGCGCTGATGGCCGAGGCCCTCGAGCTGACGCCGACGTCCCGCGTGCTCGAGGTCGGCGCGGGCTCCGGCTACGCCACTGCGGTGATGAGCCACTTGGCCGATGCGGTGTATGCGATCGAACGGCACGAACTGCTCGCACACAACGCCGGCGTCCGGCTTCGAAACCTCGGCTACGGCAACGTTCAGATACGCCATGGTGACGGGACCCTCGGCTGGGCCGAGCACGCCCCCTACGACGCCATCGCCGTCGCCGCCGGGGGCCCTGATGTTCCTCGGAGCCTGCTCCAGCAGCTGGCGGTCGGCGGGCGCCTCGTCATGCCCGTCGGCCCCGATGAGCGCGTGCAGGAGCTCGTCCGCGTCCGCCGCCTCTCGGAAGAGCGCTATGAGCGCGAGTATCTCGGCCGAGTCTCGTTCGTGCCGCTCATCGGGGCCGATGGGTGGTGAGACACCCCACAAGGTAGGCGCCTGCGCCGCTCGACTTCTCCGCCATTGGCCCCAGGGTTCCCCGTGTATATATCCCGGCGAACCTGGAGGTAGTGATGGAGTTGACGACGGTGGTGAGTTGGAAAGACGGGATGGCCTTTGACGTCGAGATGGACGGCCACCACGTGACGATTGACGCTCACGAAGAGTTTGGCGGTCGTGACCTCGGCCCCCTGCCCAAGACGTTGCTCCTCGGCTCCCTCGCGGGCTGTGGTTCGATGGACGTCGTCGCCATCCTCGGCAAGATGCGGGTTCCATTCCGCAGCCTGGTGGTGGATGTCGCCGGTCAGATTACCGACGACCACCCGAAGAAGTTCACGAACATCGTGCTCAACTACCGCATCGAGGGCGATGACCTGCCCCTCAACAAGGTCCGCCGGGCCATCAATCTCTCCGAGGAGCGGTACTGCGGCATCTGGGCAACCCTCGAGCCCAGCGTCGAGCTCTCGAGCGTGCTCTTCGTCAATGGCGAGGAGATGCCGGCGCCCCCAGAAGAAGAGTAGACGAAGACTGGGCGAAGAGTAGACGAAGAGCAGACGAAGAGCAGACGAAGCCCGGGGCCCGCGCCCTCGTGCTAAACGTCGCCGGCGATGATCGGCGGCGTCGAAAAAGCCCTCCTGGCTCTCCTCCTGGTCGTGCTCATGACGGGCATGGGGGCGACCCTCACCTTTCGCCAGTTCGGTGAGGTCGTCCGGCGGCCGAAGGGCGTCCTGGTGGGCCTCGCCTCGCAGTTCGGGTGGATGCCGCTGGTCGCCTTCGGCCTGGCGACGGCTCTCGACCTGCCGGCCGAGCTCGCCCTCGGCCTCATCATCATCGGTTCGACGCCCGGCGGGACGACCTCGAACCTCTTCACCTATTACAGCGGCGCCGACCTCGCGCTCTCCATCTCGATGACCGTCGTCTCGACCCTCGTCGCTGTCGTCGTGATGCCGCTCTTGCTCCTAGTCTACGCGGCTCCGTTCACCGGGGACGAACTCGAACTGCCCCTCGGCAACATCGTCACCACCCTCGCCCTGGTGCTCGTGCCTGTCGGTCTCGGCATGGCCATCCGCCGCCGGAGCGAGCGCATCGCGAAAATGCTCGAGCGCGCCGGCTCGTATAGCGGAGTCGCCGTTCTCGTCCTGCTCATCGCTTCGAGCGTGGTGCGCAACAGCTCCCTCTTTGCTCAAATTCCCGGCGCCGGTTACGCCGCCGCATTCTGCCTCGGCGTCGTCGGCATGGGCCTCGGCTACGGCGTCGCCCGCGGCGTCGGCCTCGGTCTTCCGCAGCGCCGCGCGGTGGCCCTCGAGACGGGCATCCAAAACAGCCCCCTGGCCTTCGGCGTGATCCTCGCGAGCTTCCCCGACGAGCTCACCGACCGCATGCTCTGGCTGCCCATGCTCTACGCCCTCTTCGTCCTGGTCAGCGCTTCGGTTGCGACGCTCATCTTCCGTCGCTCTGCTGCGGGTGCCGCTCCCAGGTAGAACGGCGCCCGACAGCCCTTCGACTACTGCCGACGACGCGGCCAAAGCACGAGCGCCCCAAGAGCCCCGAGAGCCCGAAGGGCGCGCGGTTCGTCTTTTCGCTATTGAGGTCATCCGACCCACGGGGCCATCTGTCCCCATTTGGAGAAGTGCTCAAATCTAAGCGATTTCTACTGCACTGCCTGTGTATCGAGGGGGCTGGCTGGGGCCCATGACTCCACCTCTCGACTTCGCAGGACGACGTGGCTTTCTGTAAGCATCGGAAACGACTGCCGTTTTTTCTGTGGCACGTGAAGCCCTGATGGCGTGGCACGACCGTTGCGACGAGGCTTCGTGCAATGAGACGAAGTGTTCCGAACGCTCGAAAACCCCCTAGATATGGTGCTTTTGTACCAGAAGGTCGGAGTCGTAGATGATTGAAAAAGCCAGGCTCATCACGACGGTCGGTGTCGTCTTTCTCGGGTTTGTCGGCGCGTCTTGCGCCGGTCCCGTCGTCTCCGACTCGGCGGTGGTCTGTGACATTGGCCAGACTCGGGAGTGTGTCTGTTCCGGCGCGCTACCGGGGGGCCAGGAGTGTCTCGGCGATCGCACCGGTTGGGC
>Ga0164313_10002229_pt1 | contig 17385 bp, 13 predicted proteins | sample GuaBasSedimGuay4_FD_113735 | JGI IMG/M metagenome (GOLD analysis project Ga0164313, IMG submission 113735) | Subseafloor sediment microbial communities from Guaymas Basin, Gulf of California, Mexico - Guay4, Core 4569-4, 0-3 cm | ecosystem: Environmental > Aquatic > Marine > Hydrothermal vents...
ATATCGTCGACCGCCTCGATGCGGATGTCATCGAACCAGGCGGTGCCGCGGGCGGTGCCGTTGTAGCCGAGGTGGAGCCGCACCCGATCCGAGGCCGCCGTGGCAATGAAGAGCTGGTCCACACGCGCCCAGGCGGAGTCGCCGCCCACCGCGGGAGAGTGAATAGTGAAGGGCAACGCCTCCATGCTCAGGCAGGCGGGAACGGCAGTCGGGTACTTCGACATCGGGTCGGAGACCGCGCCTTCGGTGCGAATCCACCCGCTCAGCCGATAGAGCTCGCCGACCTCGAGAGCGACGGGATCGGATTCCACCGTGGCGGTCCCGTGGCCCTTAACGCCGACCTTGGCGCTGCCGATGCCGCCGTGGGCCACATCACTCTCGCCGGCAAGCGAGACGCCGTCACTCGAGATCTCGGTCACCAACCGCCACCCGACCACTGTGCCACCCGGCTCGAGCTGCTCGAAGCCGGGATTGGTCATCGTGACCTCCTGGTCCGCATCTGCAGCCAAAGCTACCAACACGACAATGGCCGAAGCCGTCAGCACTCTCGAATCCATTCCAAACAGATGACACATACGAGACCCCTCCGAGGTGGCATTCTACCCAATCCGCCCGAGGAGATTTCGAATTTCGAATTTCGAATTTCGAATTTTTCACCCCCCTAACTTGGCGAATCTTCCAGCTACCGGAAAGCCCTCGATTTCCTTGGTCATCGTGGTCGCGGGCCCTAAAGGACCCGCCTACAAATGCTGCCAGGAGACCCGTAGGCGGGTCCTTTAGGGCCCGCCACCATCTGCTGTCAATATTCCCCTGCATTCCCCCGGCATGGGAAACCCGAGGTTCTCGCCACGCGAACTGTCTCCAGCGCCGTCGACGCCCCACAATCAGCTGCGATGACATATTCACTCCCTCCCCTCGGAAAGTCGCGGCGGGCTCGGCCCGACGGGGCTTTCCGAGGGCGGGTGGGCGGGGGGTGGGGGCGGGAAAATGGAGCTTGAGGGCGTCCCCCCGCTCGAACGCAGCCCACCGGCGCGCCGCAGGCGCGCAGCGTTGGAGGATGGCGGGACCGAGGAACACTTGTGTTCCGAGGGCACGCCTTCCGAGAACGCGTGGCCGCGGGCGAAGACCGCGGACGGTGGGCGTGTACGGAGACGGGTGGTACCATATCGCCTCGAGTTCACGTGAGCGTTTTGGAGTAGAGATGAATCCCTGTGCGAAAGCCCTGCTTGGCGGCATCATCGACTACGCCGGCCTCTTCCCGCCGGCGCGGTTGCCCATGAATGAAGCATTCGAGCGATTTCTTCGGCACCGCGGTGAGGCCGATGGCTGGATGTTGGCGCGGTTTGTCTGTCCGGCCGCCCGTCTCGAGGAGCTAGAGCCGTTGTTCGCCCAGGGCGATCCACCGCAGGTGCCGATCTCTATTTCGGTGCTGGGGCGCGGCGGCGACACGCTCGAGGATTTCCTTGCAGCGATTGATCACGACTCTGCGACAATCACCGCGTTTGCCGCCCGTCAGACCGACCGGGCCGTCGTTGACGTCTTCGAGGTTCGCCTCCCGGAAGCCGGCGGTGCGGCGGTAGCGGTCGAAAAGGCGTGGCGGCGATTGACCGGTGGCGGTTCGACTCCAATGACCCCCTACTTCGAGGTTTCGTTGCTCGGTGACTGGCGGCCGCGGCTGCCGGCCGCGGCGGCGGCGGTGCGCGACACCGATCGCAGCGCCGGTCCGGCGAACCGGGCCGGCCTCAAGATCCGCTGCGGCGGCCTCGACGCGGCGGCGGTCCCAGAGCCGATCGCGGTAGCCGCGGCCATCGCCACCTGCCGCGCAACCGGCGTGCCGCTCAAGGCAACCCAGGGGCTGCACCACCCCTTCCGACACCACGACTCGGAGCTCGACACCGTGGTGCACGGCTTCCTCAACCTCTATGTGGCGTCGGTTCTGGCGCATGTTCACGACCTGCCGGTCACCCGCCTCACCGAGATCGTGGCCGAGGTCGAACCCGAGGCGTTCGCGATCGAAGACAACCGCCTTGCGTGGCGTGATCTCGAAGCCTCATCGGAGGAGGTGGCGGCGGCGCGCGATCACCTGCTCACCACCTTTGGTAGCTGCAGCTTCTCCGAGCCGCGCGATGACCTGTACCACCTCAACATCATAGGAGACGTGTCGTGACCCCTCTCGATCCCAACCTGCAGTCGTTTGTCGACGTTCCCACCGGCTCGGACTTCCCGATCCACAACCTGCCCTATGGCGTATTCCGGCCCTCGGCCGGGACGCAGCCGCGAATCGGGGTGGCTATAGGCAGTGAGGTCCTCGATCTCTCGGTTCTCGCGGACCGTGGTCTCCTCGCGGGTACGGCGTTTCGTGAGCCGACGCTCAACGCCTTTATGGCCCTCGGTCGCCCGGCTTGGCGGGAGGCACGGCAATCTCTCACGCGGCTGCTACGCCACGACGAACCGACCCTACGCGACGACTCCGGGCTGCGCGATGCAGCGTTCCATTCCATGGCGTCGGTCGAGATGCTGCTCCCCGCGGCGATCGGCGACTACACCGATTTCTACTCCTCGCGTGAGCACGCCACCAACGTCGGCACCATGTTTCGCGGCCCCGACAACGCGCTCCAGGAAAACTGGCTGCACCTGCCGGTGGGCTATCACGGCCGCTCGAGCTCGGTGGTCGTCAGCGGCACCGATGTGCGGCGGCCCAAGGGCCAAACCAAGGCGGACGATGCCGACAGCCCCAGCTTCGGGCCCAGCCGGCTGATGGACTTCGAGCTCGAGATGGGCTTTTTCGTCGGACCCGGTAACGCCCTCGGTGAGCCCATTCCGATTGACGAGGCGTCCGAGCACATCTTCGGTATGGTCCTGGTCAACGACTGGTCGGCGCGTGATATTCAAAAGTGGGAGTACGTTCCGCTGGGGCCCTTTCTGGGAAAGAACTTCGGCACCTCGATCTCGCCGTGGGTGGTGACCATGGAGGCGCTCGAGCCCTTCCGCTGTGCCGGCCCCGCCCAGGACGACCCCGAGCCACTCGATTATCTGAAGAACCCTGGCGACTGCGCCTACGACATCCCCCTCGAGGTGCTGCTGCAGTCGGAGCATATGGACGCGCCAGAGACAATCGCAACCTCGAATTTCAAGTACATGTACTGGAGCATCTGCCAGCAACTCGCCCACCACACCGTCAACGGTTGTAACGCGCAGCCGGGCGATCTTCTGGGTTCGGGAACCATCAGCGGCCCCGACAAGCACGAGCGCGGCTCCATGCTCGAGCTCAGCTGGCGCGGTACCGAGACCGTCGAGCTGGCGAACGGCGAGACCAGGAAATTCCTCGCCGACGGCGACACCGTGATCATGCGCGGGCATTGCGAGGTCGCCGGGATCCGGATCGGGTTCGGAGAGGTGAGCGGGAAGCTGATGCCGGCGAACGTCTGAACAGTAGAAAACGCTACCGCCTCAACTCGTCGCATGCGCCGTTTCGGCTCAGTTTCCGGTCTCGTGTAACAGAGAGACCAGGATTCGTAACACACAACGATTGCCTCCCATGATGGGTTGAGAGACCATGACCTGGTCACAGATTTTTCCGAAAGGGACTCAAAGAGATACAGGTTTGGATCTTGTGCACAATCGCCGCGTTGGAACGCCGCAGTTCAATTCACTTTGGACCGGAGGGTCCTTCTGTGTTCAATCGTCCTACAGGCAGGATGGCCCCGCCGGCGGTGAGGATTGAATCCTGCGATTTAACAACGTCGTCGTGCCGGGGACCTGGCACGCTTCAAACACCTGAGGAGGTATCAAGTTATGGTCAATAACCCGTCGTTCCGTTCCTTCACATCGGTCATCCCTCTCATGGGGGCCGCCCTGCTGATGTTCGTCGTCACCATTTCGGCCAGCGGACCGGCTCATGCCGGCCTCCTGGTCCAACAGCAACCCGCTCTTTTTGAAGATTCCGTGGAGCCTATGGTCAGTGACTCTGGCCAGTCGATAACGCGTGGTGATACGTTCACGATCCCGGGTGACGGCTCTTCAGTCCCCATTGGGTCAGTCGAGTGGTGGGGCTGGTATACGGTGGGCACTCGCGACCATATTGACTTTCTCGACGATTTCACCCTGGAAATCTATGAATTTGAAAATGGAGTACCCAAGACCGATCCCCTGCACTCCTTTCCCATTGGTGACGTCATCGAGAATGCGGTCTTCACGCGTGCCGGGGTGATCCGCGGTTCTTCGAGGGATGATCGTTGGGCGGTAGCCCACGATCTTGGTACTGACATAGGTGGGGGCATGATGCTCCAACGCTATGAAGCTCTATTCACCGAAAATCCGATCGAGTTGGAATCGGGAAGGCAATACCTGCTCTCCATTGTTAACAATAATGCCGATGGAGGACTCTACTTTTTCGAAGACGGAAAGCCATACCCAGAGTACCCGCCCCTGTGGGCCGGCATCGTGGGTTTGGAGAACTTAGCCTGGAACTGGGCAAGGGTAGATAATGAAGTCGGCGACCCGTCTTCATCCTGGGAGCGCTCGGGCGAAACCGCTTGGAGGGAGATATTCGACGAAGACGACCCAGAGGCTGACGACCCAGACGCAGGCGTATACAATCCAGATCTTGCGTTTTCACTCTACGATTGCGCAGGGAACGTGGATCCGATCGTCTATCTCCATTTCGATGGCGTCTACCGTATTTCCAACCTGCCAATAGGTGATACGGAGTACAACCTCAAATTCGTACATGGTCATGGCGCCAGTATGAAAGCGCACACCGAGTTCAAGTCTTATGAAGACGCAGCGGCGGCCTCAGATGCAATAAATACTGTCTTGAATGCCCAGCTCCCGGATCCTCCCGTCGATACAGTGTCTACGAATCTGTCATTTCCCAAAAGTGAATCGATCTACGTAGTGCCCATTATGGAGAGCGAAAAGGGCTCAGTTGTTGTGATGCAGGGCATCGGTCCTGAAGAAGGCTTTGAAAATGATCCCTCCTGGTTCCGGGGGGAGAGCGCCTTCGTGGACGCTACCGATAAAGCTATGTACACCGTTTTCATCAAGCTAGGCGAGGTCGTTCCCGAACCTACCTTTACCCCGGTGTTTCTGGATATCAAGCCCGGCTCATGCCCCAATCCTCTGAACCTCAAGAACAAAGGCGTCCTGCCGGTAGCCATTCTGGGCACGGAGGATTTCGATGTCACAACCATCGATCCTGCCACTATCCGGTTAAGTAAGGAAGGCGTTGCGGGTAGAGTTTCACCGCTTCGCTGGAGCTATGAAGATGTCGCGACCCCAATCCCATCCGACTGGGAACTGTGTGATTGCTGGGACTACAATGGCGACGGATACACGGATCTGACTCTCAAGTTTAAGGCCCAGGAAGTGATCTATTGGCTGGAGCTTGATGAAAACGTTGGCGAGACAATTCCGCTCACCTTGAAAGCCCACCTCCGCGGGTGTGGAGCGATTCAAGGGCAGGATTGTGTGCGGATAAAGTATAAAAAGCCGAAAAAGTAATATCAGCGGTGATCTGATATCGATATGAGGGCGGGGTCAGTTCAATGGCCCCGCCCTCTTTCTGTCGCCTCTCTCAATATAGTTAACCGGAAAAGCAAGGGGCGGCCTCGAAGGAGACCACCCCTTGATGTCTTGGGGGAATGGGAATACGGCCCACCCCGCTACTGTTGAGCCTGCCATTCGCAGAGAATAATGGATGAAGGAGGAGCTTGAAATGAAGAACATTCTTGTAACAACGTTGCTGTTGTTGGTTGCTGCCGTCGGTCACGCCGCGGTGGAGGTCCACACGGCGGCGGACTTCCCGGGCGCTATCCACAAGATTGCGGTGGCGCCGGTGCCCTGCCACGAGGACGTGAACTGCCAGAAAATCGAGAAGGCCCTCGGCAAGTCGGCGAAGAAGTATTTGCACGGCGTGACAGTGGTAACGGCCGAACAGATGAACCAGGCGCTGTTTGATCGCTCGATCGTCGATGTCACCAAGGAAGCCGTGATCGAGGTGGCGAAGGAGCTCGGCTGTGACGCCATCCTGCTCCCCTCCGTGGTCGGCAGCAAGGCCAAGGACCACTGGAACGCCTGGACCGATTACAGGACCGGTCAGACCTACACCTCGGACTCCCACTCGGTAGCGAGCACCGTTCGGATCCTCATCATCGACACAGACGGCAAGCTGCTCATGAAGGGGCAGGCCTCGGGCGATTCCTATCTGCAGACCGATCCGACGTACTTCGCCGAGTCACAGTTCGACAAGATTCTGCATAAGGCCACGAAGTAGTTCGGATTTCGGATTTCCTCCCATCCGCCCAAAGAGAAACCGCAGATCACGCAGATGGACGCAGATATACCCGGCCATCCAGTTTTGCGCTACGCCGTGACAAGCCCATCCAGATGGGGCATGTCCAGCCCCTTCGTGGGTTGCATCATATTCCTACGGGGGCGGCATGTATGCCGCCCCTACCCAGGATTCTCCGTGTCCCTGTAGGGGCGGTATACGTGCCGCCCCCCGGCATTCTCCCGGCACGGGATACCTGGCTGTGCGCGCAACGTGGATTGCTTCCAGCACCGTCGACGCCCCGCAATCAGCTGCGATGACATATTCACTCCCTCCCCTCGGAAAGTCGCGGCGGGCCCGGCCCGACGTGGCTTTCCGAGGGCGGGTGGGCGGGGGGTGGGGGCGGGACGGAAACGGCCAAGAGCGTCCCCAGCTCGAATGTAGCCCGCCGGCGCGCCGCAGGCGCGCGAGGGCGCGAACCGGCGGGACCGAGGAACGCTCGCGTTCCGAGGGCACGACGGTGAGCGACCGTAGCCGCGGGTTCTGCCCGCGGCGGCGGGCGGCACGGGTTGACAGAGTCGGTGAGGCGCATCATCAATGAAGTATGGAGATTCGATGAGCTCGGTGGTTCCGGGACGCTATTGGCGCACTCTTGATGACGGGCGGGTGCTGTGCGAGCTGTGCCCACGTCTGTGCAAGCTCAAGGAAGGCCAGCGCGGATTTTGCTTCGTGCGGCGAAATACGGGCGGCGGCATGGTCCTCACGACCTACGGCCGCTCGTCGGGCTTCTGCGTCGATCCGATCGAGAAGAAACCGCTCAACCACTTCTACCCCGGCACCGGCGTGCTCTCGTTCGGCACCGCCGGCTGCAACCTCGCCTGCCGCTTCTGCCAGAACTGGTCGATCTCGAAGTCGCGCGAGTACGACACCCTGGCCGACGCCGCGTCGCCCGAGGCAATCGCCCGTGCCGCCGCCTCCACCGGCAGCCGCAGCGTCGCCTTTACCTACAACGACCCGGTTATCTTCCTCGAGTATGCGGTCGATGTGGCGGCAGCTTGCCACGAGCTTGGGATCTTCACGGTGGCGGTCACCGCCGGCGAGATCCTGCCGGCGCCGCGGGAGGAGTTCTTCTCCCACATGGACGCCGCCAACGTCGATCTCAAGGCCTTCACCGAAGACTTCTACAAGAGACTGTGCGGCGGAGAACTGCAACCGGTCCTCGACACCCTCGAGTACCTGGCGCAGGAGACCGATGTGTGGATCGAGCTCACGACCCTGTTGATCCCGGGCGAGAACGACTCGGAGGCTGAGATCGACGAGATGACCCGATGGGTGGTGAAGAGACTCGGTCCCGACGTGCCCATGCACTTCACCGCCTTCCACCCCGACTTCAAGATGAAGAACTGGCCGCCGACACCACCCGAAACCCTGAGCCGCGCCCGCCGCGTTGCGCTGGACAACGGCGTCCGCTACGCCTACACCGGCAACGTGGTCGACCCGGAAGGCGGCAGCACCTACTGCCACAGCTGTGGCGAGCTGCTGATCGGTCGCGACTGGTACCGGCTCAGCACCTGGAATCTCGACCACGACGGCGCGTGCCTCGGATGCGGCACACAATGCGCCGGGCGCTTCAACGGCCCCCCGGGCACGTGGGGAGCACGGCGGTTACCCGTGCGGATCGGAGAATGAGGAATTAGGAATTAGGAATTTCCACCCCTCCACCCATGACTACGGCGTAACATCCTGACGGTAAGTCGTCATCCTGGGTTGAAGGCCCTCGTGGCATCAGCCCGCAAATCTCACCACCTCGGTTCGCGAGGCTGTCACGGTGTTCGTCACTACTGTGTTCTGAGCGGTGTGGTGCCGGAGGCGTTGTTGACAGCGTGTTCACGACGGCGAGCCCCTTCGGGGCTTTCGGAAGACACCCAGTGAGAAGACTGGGTTAGTGCCTCTGCATCCGATGTTCCCGTCGCTATCGCAATCGCTATCGGTATCGAAACCTCAGATCGGGGTGTCCACTTCGATAGCGATAGCGATCCCGATAGCGATAGCGATCACGGGCGGCATTCCTAATTCCTCATTCCTAATTCGCGCCCTTCGAGGGCGCGCGCTACCAGGTGGGTGCTGACGCGATGAGTTCTTCCGCCGCCGGGGGGGCCAGCGGACGCGAGAACCAGTAGCCCTGCCCGTGCGGGCACTTCATCTGCCGCAGGCGGTCTACCTGATCGGCGGTCTCGATGCCTTCGGCGACGACACCGATGCCCAGGCTGTTGGCGAGGTTGAGGATGGTCTCGACGATGGCCCGCGATTCGCCCGGTGAGCTGAGTTGAGAGACGAAGGAACGGTCGATTTTGAGTTCGTCGTAGTGGAAGCGCTGGAGATAGCTGAGCGACGAATAGCCGGTGCCGAAGTCGTCAATCGAGAGCTGGATGCCGAGGGCCCGGAGCTCCATCAGATTGCGGATCGCGAGGTCCGCGTGGTCCATGACCACGTTCTCGGTGACCTCGAGCCTGAGGCTTCGCGGTTCGAGACCCGTCTCTTCCAGGATTCCCAGGAGGTGATCGACCATATCGGATTTCAAAAAGAGCTTGCCCGACATGTTGACGCTGATCCACAGCGGCGGTTCACTGGGGAATTGCTCCTGCCAAAGGCGCGTTTGCTGGCAGGACTCCCGCAGCACCCACCACCCGAGGGGAACGATGAGCCCGGTCTCCTCGGCAATGCTGATGAAATTGGCCGGCGTCACGATGCCGCGTTCCGGATGTTGCCAACGCACCAGCCCCTCGAAACCGACGATGCGACCTCGATCGAGCGAGACGATCGGCTGGTAGTTCATCAGGAAGTCGCCGCGATGGACGCTCCGCCGCAGCTCGGTCTCGAGCTTGAGCAGGGCGACCGCGCTCTGGTGCATGTCGCGATCGAAGATCTCGTACCGTGCCTTGCCCTCGGCCTTGGCGCGGTACATGGCGATGTCCGCGTCGCGCAGGATCTCCTCCGGGTTGGTGTAGCCGGTGGAGCTGTGGGCGATGCCGATCGACGCCGTGACCATCACGTCGTGGCCGCCGATCGAGAAGTTCATGCTGAGGATGTCCTGGATTCGGTCGGCAACGTGGATCGCACCGCTGGCGTCCTCGACCCGATGGATCAGGATGGCGAACTCGTCCCCGCCGAGACGGGCGACTGTGTCGCCGGGCCGCAGGAAGTGCTCGAGTCGTCGGGAGATGCCGAGCAAGAGCTTGTCGCCGACGGCGTGGCCGAGGCTGTCGTTAACGTTTTTGAAACGGTCGAGGTCGAAGAAGAGGACCGAGAAGTGGGGCGCCGCGCGCCGCTGCACGTCCGCCAGGGCGAAGGCCAGACGATCGATGAAGAGCACCCGGTTCGCGAGCCCGGTCAGTCCGTCGTGCAGGGCGTCGTGCTGGAGCTGGTGCTCGGCCCGCTTGCGCGCCGTAATGTCGGTCTGCGAGCCGGCCATGCGATACGGCTTGCCGCTCTCGTCCCGCACCGCAACTCCTCGCGCCAGCACCCACAGGTACTCGCCGGCGGCGTTGCGCATCCGGTGCTCGAACTCGAGCTGCTCGGAGGCCCCTGCGAGATGAGCGTCGAGGTGACGGCGGAACGGCGGTCGATCGTCTGGATGGATGCGGTCGATCCACTCGCGCGGACTGTCCCCGACATCCTCGACCTCGAACCCGAGCATCGACTTCCATCGCGGCGAGTAGAAGACGACATCGGCACCGAGATCCCAGTCCCAGAGGCCGTCGTTGGCGCCGCGCACCGCCAGCGCATAACGTTCCTCCGAGTCACGGAGGGCGTCCTCCGCAGTCTGGCGTTCGATGGCATAGAGGATTGAACGCACCAGAAGGCGCGTATCCGCCTCGCGTTTGATCAGATAGTCCTGCGCGCCTTCACGCACCGCCTGCACGGCCAACTGGTTGTCATCAAGGCTGGTGAGGACGATGATCGGCAACCTGGGGGCGGCCTCATGGACGCGCCGGAAGGTGTCGATGCCGAAACTATCGGGGAGGGAAAAGTCGAGCAGGACCACGTCGAAGTCGCTGTCGGCGATCCGCTCGAGACCACTCGACACCCGGTCGACGTGTGTGATCTCGGCCCGGAGGCGCGTCGCCTTCTTGAGCTTTGCGGTGATCAGGGCAGCGTGGTCGGGGCAGTCCTCGACCAGAAGCACCCGCACCAGCTCCTGTCGCTGAAATTCCGCGCGACTCTCGTCAGCCGCCATGCGCCCCCCCAATCACGCCGGCTTCTCCTCGGAGGCAGCCGGCCTCTTTGGGATTGTAAAATAGAATGTCGCCCCGCGCTCAGGCTGCGATTCCACCCAGATGCGGCCGCCGTGGCGCTCGACGATCCGTTTGCAGATCGCAAGGCCTATCCCGGTTCCCGGATACTCCTTCTCCGTGTGCAGCCGCTGGAACATGACGAAGATGCGGTCGGCGGCCTCGGGGACGAGCCCGATGCCCGTGTCGCGCACCGAAACCTCCCATTCCGTCTCCCGTTCCTCCACAGCCAGGTGGATCCGTACCGGGCCGCCGCCGGAGAACTTGAGCGCGTTCGAGATCAGATTGCTCAGCAGCTGCTCCATTTGCGCCTGGTCAGCTGTGACCAACGGCAATCCATCGCTGGTGATCTCCGCCTTGGCGCAGGTCATCTCCTTCCACAGCGTGTCCTTGACGCCTTCCAAGACTGCTTCGAGATCGACCTGAAGGAACTCTCCTCCGCGGGTGTCGATCCGAGCATAGCCGAGAACCGCGTCGACCATTTCCTGAACTTTCACGGCTGCCGCCGAAGCCCGATCGAGGTACGACTCCTCCTCTTCCTCGAGCTTTTCGCGGGCACTGTCGCTGAGGAGCTCGAGGTAGCTCGAGACCACACTCAGCGGTTGTTGCAGATCGTGAGACACGACATAGGCGAACTGTTCGAGTTCTTCGTTGGAGCTGGCGAGGGCCTCGGTCTGCCCAGCCAGCTCTTCTTGCGTCGCGTGGTAGTCGCCGGTCTCCTCGACAATCCCCTGAATGTGCCTCATCCCCGACCCGGCATCCTCCACCACCCACGATGAGATTCGCGCCCACATCAGGCTGTCATCGGCCCGGCGCAGCTGGACGTCGAGGTTGCCCACATAGCGGGTTGACGCCATCTGGCTCCGCCAGGTGTCGGCGACCGAGGAGTCGACCATGAGGTCGGGAAAGGCCGACCACGCCGCCTCCTCGGGATCAAAGAGCCCGAGCATGGATGCGAAGGCGGGGTTGGCCTCGAGGATCTCGCCCTCGAAAGTGGCCACAAACACCCCAATCGGCAGGGTCTCCACCAGACGTCGGTAGGGTGCGTCGCGTGAGCTCGCCACGGCCTTGCGTCGGGTGCGAAAAAAGACTGCTCGCACAACCTCTGCGAGGCGTACGAACCCATCGGAGCTCTTGCTGACGTAGCCATCGACGGCGAGACGCAAGGTCTCGCTCCAGAGCTCTTCTCCGGTCTCGTTCGTGAAGAGGATCACCGGACACTCGGGGCGCATTTCCCGTACCAACCGGATGACTTCCAGGCCGTCGCCCCACGAGAACCGGGCCTCGGTGATCACGAGACCGAATTGTCCGGTTGCAAGCGCGCCCGAGAACTCTGCCGCCGTCCCGGCCGTTTCCATCTCCAAGCTCCCGAGCTCGCCCGTCAGCACCAGCGTCGCAAGTCTCCGATCGCTCGGACTTTCGTCGATCAGGAGAATGCGCGGGAGGTTGTTCATTTGCCTCCCATCCGCGTCTCAACTAGGTGTTTTTGCAGCTCCATTTCTTCATTTCACCCATACGCCGTGCGATCCGACGTAGTCTCCCCGCAGGTCAGAAAGATAGCATCCACTTTAATAGGCAAGAATGTACCATGCTCGCGCCGTGATTGGCAAGTGTACAGAATGTCAAAGATTTGTCCGCAGACTGTACATTATCTATAGGATGACTAGTCCAAAATCGAGTGCCGGCCCCCGGGTGGCTACCACCAGGGTTTCCCGACCTAGCCTGCATATCTCACCGGGTTTCGTAGCGAGGGCGGCGAAGCGCAAGTATCCGCTGGGTTTGTTGTGAATTGGGCGACGCAGTCGTAGCAGCGCTACGTCGAGGAGCACAATTTGCGACAAGCACGGCGGGACGCCGCGATTCGCCGTCCGCAGTAGACACCCCGTGAGATATGCGGGCTAAGTGAGCACCTCAGCCTCGGCCTCGATCTCGATCCGCCACCGCGGATCGAGGTGCTCTTTCACGATGACCAACGTCGACGCCGGATAGATGTCGCGAAAGAATTCGCCGTGTGCGCGGCTGACCGCGTCCCAGTCCGAGGCATCAGCGATATACATCCTCGTTCGCACCACGTCTTCACGGGTTCCGCCGAGCGCCTCAACGGCTTCGAGAATAATCTCGAAGCACCGTTCTGCCTGCACGTAGGCGTCACCCTCGACCGTTTCGCCATCGCTGTCGATGGGCGCGGAGAGAGAGACCGAGATGCGCGATCCCCGGCGTACGGCGCGCGAAAAGCCGACCAGGCCCTCGTACGCGGACGCCGAGCGATGGTGCCTTGTGGTCGAAGAACTGTCTTCTTTCTTCACGTTGGGGCATTGTACCCCGACACGCAACCGGGTCAAGACAAAAAACCGCTCCTTGCGGCGTCGGCTCGAAACCGGTAGCTTGAATCAGTGGAAGTACCCCGCGATCCCACCCGTCAACCGTCGAGAACGCTCGACGTATCGCTGGTGATTCCGGTGTGCGACGGGGCGGATTTTGTGGGCGACAGCGTGACTCGTGCCCGCAACTTCCTGGCTCAGCGCTGTCCGGACTTTGAGATCGTAGTCGTTGACGACGGCTCATCAGACGGCACGGCCGCCAAGGTGCAACCCATGACCGACGACCGGGTGCACCTCATCACCCTGCCCTCCAATCAGGGCAAGACTGCGGCCGTGATTGCGGGTATGGCCGCGGCCAGCGGCCGCTGCCGCGTGTTTACCGACGCCGATCTTCCCTACGATCTCGAGGCCGTACCCTACATCGTCGATCTCGTCACGAAGGGGGGCTTCCACATCGTGGTCGGCGACCGCACGCTGACGGAGTCGTGCTCACTCACTCGGACTGACGTGACCCGCCAACTCAGCAGCCGCATCTTCAGTTTCTCAGTGCGCATGCTGGTCACGGGGGGTCTCTTCGACAGCCAGTGCGGCCTCAAGGGTTTTCGCTCCGACGTGGCGGAGGCCCTGTTCCCACTGCTCACCCACAACGGTTTTTCGGGTGATGTCGAGCTTCTCTACATCGCACTCAAGCACAATCTTTCGATTCGCAGAATCCCGGTCCGTCTCCAGGGAAGCTCGCCCTCCACGGTCAAGTTGACGATCCACTCGCTGCCCATGCTCAGTCGTATTCTCGGCCTGCGTCGCAATTGGACCTCGGGCCGCTACGATTCCGAGGTGCTCAGCGGGCTCGGATCCCAGGTCTACTGGCCGCGGACCGACGTTCCCGGACGGACGACATCGTGACCGAGGACGAACGACCGGACACACCGACGAACGCTCCCGGACAACGACCCGCCTGGCTCGAGATCGTGCGGGCCCTGCGCTGGCCGGCGGTGGTGCTGGCCCTCGGCCTCACCGGCTATCTCGCGGTCCACGAGATGGCGCGCACGGCTCGTGAAGGGGGTCGGGCGGCCACCGAGGCCGTGCGCGAAATCGGTGAGAGCGCCGTCGACATCGCCGCGGCCTTCCGCACAGGCACGATCACCAGCACCTTCATCTCTGCCATCCCGAACTTCGTCCCCGACGGCGGCGCACGGCTCGAGCTCGCAGCGTTCGAGACGGTGGAGACTCTGAGGATTACCGACGAGTTGCGCGTCGGCTGGGACCTGGTGTCGCTCGGAATGACGATGAGCGAGATCAGCGTCAGGGCGACCTATCGCTACCACCTTCGTCTCGACGAGCCGTGGCGGCTCCAGGTCGACGGCCAGGCCTGCGTGGTGCACGCACCGCGCATCCGGCCCACCCTGCCGCCGGCGATCGACACCGCCACAATGGAGAGGCGCAGCGAGAGCGGGTGGCTGAGATTCAACGAGGACGAACAGATGGACGAGCTCGAGCGAGGAATCACCACAACCCTGTCCGAACGGGCCGGGGACTCCGCTCACCTCGAGCTCGTGCGTGAACGCTGCCGCCACGAGGTCGCCGGGTTCGTCCGTTCGTGGCTGCTGATGGAGGACCACTGGCGCTCCGACCGCTTCCGTTCGGTAACGGTCATCTTCGCCGACGAGGCCGCCGCGGAGCCGTCCTCCCTCCCGTCGACGCTCGTGCTCACGGACGATTGACGAAGCCGCCGCGGCCGCGCGCGGTGAATGAGGTGAAGGGCGAGGGGTGCTTTCTCATTCTTGAATTCATTCCCGACGCATTTTCTGTCGCTATCGCAATCGCTATCGCAATCGGTATCGAAAAATCCGCCACAGGGCCCCATTCGATAGCGATACCGATAGCGATACCGATAGCGATCAACAGCTGTGCACGCCGGAGACATACAATGATGGGGTGGCCGAAGACACCACCCTTCGTCGTCGCGCGCTGCTCGCCCTCGTGTTCCTCGCGCCGGCACCAAGCCTCGGCGTCTGGGCGGCCATGGTGGCGGCACCGGGTTCCGTGGGACACGGTGTGTTCCTCATTGCCAAGCTGTGGCTGCTGGTCTTTCCAGCCGCCTGGTACCTGCTGGTCGAAAAGGGGAAGCCGAGATGGTCGCTGCCGCGTCGGGGCGGAATGGTGGCCGGTGTTCTGAGCGGCGTGATCCTGGCCGCAGCCATCGTCCTCGGTGCGTGGCTGGGCGACGTCCAGCACATGGATTTATCGCCGCTCCGGGCGGCTGTGAGGGAGATGAACCTGGCCTCACCCGCCGCCTATTTCGCGGGCGCTGCGGCCTGGACGCTGGTCAACTCGCTGATCGAGGAGTACGTCTACCGCTGGTTTGTGCTCCGCCAGTGCGAGGCCCTGCTGCCACCGGCGGCGGCGGTCATCGCCTCGGCGGCCGTCTTCACCATCCACCACGTGATCGCCCTGAACCAATACCTCGAGCCCGGGTTCACCGCTCTTGCATCGGCGGGAGTGTTCGTCGGCGGCATCGTCTGGGCCACGCTCTATCATCGGTACCGCTCGATCTGGCCCGGCTGGATCAGCCACGTGCTCGCCGATATCGCCGTTTTCGGCCTCGGCTGGTGGCTGCTGTTCGCGGGTTAGGGGTTAGGGAGTTAGGGGGTTAGGAGGTTAGGCGGACCAGCCCCATTTCGGACCTGGCAAGGCCCGGGAACCTCACTCCTCACCTCCTAACTTCCTAACTTCCTAACTTCCTAACTTCCTCACTTCCTCACTTCCTAACTCCCTCACTTCCTAACCTCCTAACTTCTTAACAAAAAAAGCCGCCCCCCGAAGGAGGCGGCGCTGTGTCGAAATCGGTTTCCGCTTAGAAGCGGCGGAGAACAGCGATGCCGCCCGCGAGGGTGAGCAGCATCAGGCCGAAGAGACCGGCCAGCGGCAGCGAGCTCGCCGTGTGGGGCAGCACAACCGGGGCCGGGGCCGGGGCCGGAGCGGCCTTCGGCGCTGGAGGCGGCGCGTCATGCTTGTCCGGCGTGTCGACTACCGCCGCAACCTCGTGCTCGGTGATGGTGACCATGACGGGTTCCGGAGCCGCTACCTCCCTGTATGCGCAAATATGCATGCCTTCCCTGAGATCGTAAACAGTCTTTTCTACACCATTGATGGTGAAATGGATGTCTGGCGACACGTTCTTGAACACCTTGGTCTCGTTGGTGCCGTCAACGCGGGCGACAATTGTGTTCCCCATGGCCTTGAGAACCTTGCCACAATTAACTTTCTCCCAACCGGGATGCTTCTCCGTAGCGAAGCTCGAGGGTGCCACGAGCGCCACCACCACCGCAACCATCAGAAACACTTTCAATCCTCTCATCACTTCCTCCTTTAGAGTTGCCCCTCCAGGGGCCGGGTTGATATTACAGCATTCAACGACGCCTTTTGATTTTCTATTCCGGAAAGTCCTGTGTTGCGTTGGGAGGATTCCTCGACTGAAACGGACGGCGGCCGTACGCCGACCGACGCGCGGACGATGAACCGCTGCGGCGCGCTGCCGACAAAATAGAACGGATAACAGGTCACGAGAGTGACCGAGGGCAGATCGCGCTCCTCGAGCACGGAGACGTTGGAAGGATCAACGATCGTCAAATCGTCGACCACATAGGTCCGTGAGCCTTCGAGAGTCTCGACCTCAATCTCGTCTCCGAGCTCGATGTCCTGGAGACGGCGGAAAAACCCGTCGCGGTGGCCCGCGACCGCGAAGTTGCCGTCCGTCCCCGGCGCCGCGGTGCCCAGGATCCAGCCCACCCCGCGGTTAAGGACCAGATCATCGGTTCCCGGCAGCACCGGAACCTCGATCTCCAGCTTGCGGATCCGCATCACCGCCAGCGGCACGCCGAAGTCGTGGAGGAGGCTCTCCCGGTACTCCTCGATCCGGCCCTCAGCCCACAGGCTGGTATCCACCGGCACCCCCGGGGGCACCTCAGCTTCCGCCATCGGCGCCACTTCCACGCGAACACGGGCGGCCCGGGCGGCCCGGGCGGTCTCGAAACGGGCAAGGTCGCGGCGGCTCATCACGTTGCCGTGCACCCATGCCGCAAACCATATCCCCACCAGTAGCACGCCGACGATCGCCGCGCCATACTGGATGAACCGCAGCCCACGTGAGGATGCGCCTTTTTGTGATTTCTCGCCAGACATCAGACCGACTCGCTTCCCTTCATAATTGCCGCGGAATGATACCTGAATCCCCGGGAAAAGCCAAGATGCACCTCGAAGAAGTGAGCCACGTCACCCGGCCTGCAGGTTCATACCACTGATTTTTGTGTCAGCGTTCAGGGGTGGCAGTCAGCTCGGAGATGGCGAGCAGACCCAGCACGGTGAGGCTGATGACGAGCACCAGCAGCGGCGAACCGGCGGCGCGCGGCAGCCCTGCAATGGAGGATCCGAAGCTGAGACCGGCAACGGCCCCCTTGACGAGGTCCCACAATCCCGGCGCAAAGGCCAGCCCAATGGCCGC
>Ga0164313_10002230_pt1 | contig 17381 bp, 17 predicted proteins | sample GuaBasSedimGuay4_FD_113735 | JGI IMG/M metagenome (GOLD analysis project Ga0164313, IMG submission 113735) | Subseafloor sediment microbial communities from Guaymas Basin, Gulf of California, Mexico - Guay4, Core 4569-4, 0-3 cm | ecosystem: Environmental > Aquatic > Marine > Hydrothermal vents...
TGCGTTCTACGCCGCAGTAGCGGTCCTTGAGGACCCGACGCTTGCGGGTAAACCTGTTGCGGAGGGAACTGGCGTTGTGTTGTCGTGTACCTACGAGGCCAGAGCGTTCGGGGTGCGTGGCGGTATGAGGATGATCGAAGCGCGAGAGAAATGCCCGTCGCTGATCGAGGTCGACGGTACGTTCGGCGCCTATCCGCAGTACTCGCGCAAAGTGTTCTCCATCTTTGAATCGTTCACCCCGGATATCGAACCGCTCTCGATTGATGAAGCGTTCCTCGATGTGTCGGGATCTCTTCACCTGTTCGGCGATCCACTTTCGATCGCCAACCAGATCCGGTACGAGGTGCGGGAGCAGACAGGATTGGCCGTCTCTGTCGGCGGGAGCACGCGTAAGTTCCTATCCAAGATCGCAAGCCAGGTAGCCAAACCCGATGGCGTGGTCATCGTAGAACCTGGTACCGAAACTGACTTCCTTCACCCACTTGCTGTGTCCTACCTGTGGGGAGTGGGCCCCGTTACGAAGCGAAGGCTGAACGAACTCGGTATCGAAACGATCGGTGACATTGCACATACTCCATATGACTCCCTTGTAGCGATGCTCGGGAGCGGGGCAGCGTCTCACCTCGGAGCTCTCGCGAACATTCAGGACCCTCGCCCGGTGTCAACGACCAGAAAAGCGAAGTCCGTTGGCGCTCAGAGTGCGATGAGGTCCAAGATCCGCACACTCGAGGAACTCAAGCCGATGCTCCAGCGCCTCATCGACAAGGTCGCGGCACGGCTGCGCAAGAAGAACCATACGGCGCGCACGATCACGATCCGGGTGAGGTTCGGCGATCTGTCGTCCGTGACAAGGTCAGCGACCATGCCAACACCGACAGCATCGACCCAGGCGATCATCGACGTTGGCATCCGGCTTCTGGCGAAGGTACTCGACGAGTACCCCCGACACGAGATCTCTCTGCTAGGGGTATCAACAGCCGGACTTGGTGTGGGTGAGCCGCTGCAACTCGCCCTCGGTGTCGACGACGCAACCTCTGGAGGTACGCCAAAGGAGCTCGAGTACGGAGCGCTCGACGAATCCGTTGACGAACTGCGACGTAAGTATGGCAAGGGTGTGATAACCCACGGGTCGGATCTGCTCTCTGGTCGTTCAGCCTTCGGCGACGGGCTTTCAGAGGTCATGACGCCGGACGAAAGACTCATCGTTGCCCAGGATCAGGGGCCGGAGTACGTCGACTTCGAGGAGTAGACGCCGACGCTGGCACCCAGGATTCGCAGCGGCAGTCCGTCCTACCATCGAGGGATGCGTTTAGGTCACTGGATTCTGATCATTGTTGCAGCCCTCGGCTGGGGAACCGGAGGGATCGCCACGCGGGCTGCGCTCGGCGAAGGTGTCGGCGTGTGGACGATGGTTGCCGTACGAACCACGATCGCTGCCCTGCTCGTCCTTGTCGTCCTCCTCGTGCAACATGCGGAGTTACCGAGTCGAGCGGTAGTCAGATACGGGCTTGTCCAAGCCGTATTCAACCTCACCATCCCCTACATCCTCTTCACGTTCGCTTATGACAACGCTTCCGCTGGATTCGTTGGGCTCCTCGCCGCACTCATCCCCCTATCAACAGCTGTGTTCGCCAATTTCATGCTCCCGGACGAGCCTTTGACGAAGGCCAAACTCGTGGCATTGTTCATCGCGTTCACGGGCGTCGCTGCACTGCTGCTCTCCGGGGACTCAGGGTTGACCGAAGGCGGCAGGCCGTTGGTCGCTGTCGGCCTTGGGCTCACCGCTGTCATTTCGATCGGATACGCAGGCACGTTCGCAAAGAAGCACGCCGGTCAGTACGACCCGATCATGTTGACGGGTCTTCAGTTCGGATTCTCCGCCGTGGTTCTCGTCGTCGCGATGCTCGCCATCGAAGGGTTGCCGCTCGATGTGACGGCCAAGGGTTGGGGCCTGATGGTGTTCATGTCGGTGTCAGCAACGTTCATGCCGTTCCTCTTGTTCTTCTGGCTCCTGCAGTACATCTCTGCGACTGACGCATCGCTGATCGGGTATCTCGTTCCGTTCGTCGCACTCATCGGAGGGATCGTCCTCCTGGACGAACAGCTTCAGGCTGGCATCGTCGTGGGCGGCATCCTCGTATTCACAGGCATGATCCTCGCCGACAGAGCTGGTCGCCGTGCAGTCGCAGAAGAACCCGCCACCACTGAAGCAGAAACATGACACGGTGCCGAGGATTGCGACTTCGGTGTTGCCCACGTTCAAGGGCCAGAGGTAGCGTCGACTGAGATGATGGGGTGAATGAACCCAAGGGATCGAGGTGGTGATTCCAGGGAGATGAGTTACATCGTTGTCCCCGGTCGCGACGGTCACGAACACCGCGTCTTGAGAGTTACCACTACAGACATAGTGGTATCATCTCTCGTGAGGAATCATGAACAAGATATCCGACACAATGACGTCGCTTGGCGATCTGGCAATCGGTGACAGCGCCGTAATCACCGGTTACACCGATGTCGCGCCCGCACGAAGACTTCTCGAAATGGGATTCCTCCCCGGAAACACCGTCACGGCTGTGCGTAAGGCGCCCCTTGGCGATCCGATCGAGTTCTTTGTCATGGGCGGGCGCGTGTCCATGCGAAAGGTGGACGCTGCCGAGATCCTTGTGAGAGCAGGGGACTGATGGCGGGCTGTGCGCACTCTGGTGAGACCGATGCCACCAGGCCTATTCCCGGAGATATCACCGTTGCCCTTGCGGGAAATCCGAACACTGGAAAGTCCTCGATATTCAACAGTCTCACCGGCTCGAGTCAACACGTTGGCAACTGGCCAGGCAAGACCGTATCTCGCGCCTATGGGTCGTTTGACCATGGGCAAACGACCGTTCAGATCGTGGACCTCCCTGGCACGTACAGCCTCAACGCTTCATCTCCGGAGGAAATGATCGCACGTGACTATCTGATCTCAGGGCAACCGGATGCTGTAGCGATCGTTGTCGATGCATCCAACCTGGAGCGCAACCTCTATCTTGCCGTGCAGATCCTTGAGATCGGGGTCCCCTCCCTGGTCGTTCTCAATATGGTCGATGTCGTGGAGTCTCAAGGTACAAAGGTCGATGTGGACGCACTCTCGGAGCGTCTCGGGGTAACCGTCGTTCCTACGGTTGCTCGCAAGCGCCAGGGTCTCGACGTTCTTAGAGGTGCGCTCATCGATGTTGCATCCCTGGAGCCAGCATCGTGAACGCGTTTCGCATTGACTATGGCGAGGAGCTGGAAGAGGCGATCGCAGACCTCACGCTCCAGATCGGCGACAGCTGTGACATCGTCGATCGTTTCCCCAGCCGTTGGCTGGCGGTGGCGTTGCTCGACAACGACCCCGGACTCGAGGAATACCTTGGAGGATCGGTCGATGGAGAGGCGCTTCTGGCACGCCGTGATGAACTCCGAGCTGCCCTCGGCTCGGGCATCGACACCGCAATCGCTGGCAGGCGCTACGACGTCGTTCACGACATCACCGCATCTGCCGTCGATAGCGGCGCAAGGCGCGACAAGACGGCGACAGATCGGATCGATTCGATCGTCATCAACAGGTATCTCGGGCTCCCGATTTTCCTCGCAGCGATGTGGCTCGTGTTCAAGATCACAACCGATATCGCGGGAGCGTTTCTCGACTGGATCGATGCCGCCGTTTCAGGGCCAATAAGCGACCTCGCAACCAGTGCCGTGTCCGTTGTAGGCCTCGAGGGGACGTGGGCCGAGAGCCTCATCGTCGACGGCGCAATCGCTGGCGTAGGGGCAATACTCGTCTTCCTCCCCGTTCTGTTCTCTCTGTATCTCGCCCTTGCCTTCCTTGAGGACTCGGGATACATGGCCAGGGCGGCATTCGTGATGGACAGGCTCATGCGGGGTGTTGGGCTTCAGGGCAAGAGCTTTCTTCCGATGCTCGTTGGCTTTGGGTGCACGGTGCCAGCGATCTATGCAACCCGAACACTCGACAACGAACGTGACCGCATCATGACAGCGATGCTCGTCCCGTTCATGAGTTGTGGAGCACGGCTTCCCGTGTACGTATTGATGTCCACGATTTTCTTCCCACGCTATGCCGGTCTCGTCGTGTTCGCGATGTACCTGTTGGGTATTGCCGTTGCACTGGTCATAGGTGTCATCCTCAGGCGCACCGCTCTTCCTGTGACCAGGCATGCACCCACAATCATGGAACTCCCGCCCTACCGGATGCCAACCGTGCACTCGATCTGGTTCCACACGTGGGTGCGTGCCAAGGCTTTCCTCAAGGATGCCGGATCGATCATCTTCGTGACGATGATGGTTGTGTGGCTCCTCATGTCAATACCGGTGTCAGGGACCGGGTCATTCGCGGATACGGATGTCAGTGACTCGGCGTTCGCAGCTGTTGCAGGGACAGTCGCTCCGGTATTCGAACCTGCGGGATTCGGGTCGTGGGAGGCCACCGGGTCGCTGCTGTCCGGTTTCGTTGCCAAGGAGGTCGTCATCGGCACGATGGCTCAGGTGTACGGTGTCGAGACACTCGAGATGGATGAGACAGAATCTCCATCGACGCTGGGGTCGCTTCGTGACCTTGGTACCGGTTTCGGAGGAGCTGTTGTCGGCGCGGCAAGGGCGATACCTGCAATGGTCGGTATCGACCTGAGCACCGATGCGACGGAACCAGAGCCCTCACATCTGATGGGGTCATTGCGTCTTGGATTCGAGGAGAGCAGCGGCGGCCACGGAGCCCTCGCAGCGCTTGCGTTCATGGTCTTTGTCCTCATCTACACACCCTGTATGGCAGCGGTCGCGGCCATCCGTCATGAGATCGGGTCTCGATGGATGTGGACGAGCATCATCGGTCAGTCGCTCCTGGCCTGGGTGATGGCCGTTGTGGTTTTCCAGGTAGGCATCCTCGTTGGTGCCGGATGACGATCCTTGATCGCCTCCTTGACGAGTTGCGCGCAGCGAAGGGACCGATCAGTTCGTCAGAGTTAGCGTCGCGAATCGACGTCTCTGCATCCGCTCTCGATGGAATGCTCGGAGTTCTCATCACAACCGGCAAGCTGGAGGGATCGTCCTCAACGACGGAGGAATTCGTTGCCTGTTCCGGAACCGCGTGCGGGGCTACATGCGTGGGCCTGGACAAATGCCCGTTCATCGTTGACGTTCCCGAGGTGTTCTCACTCGTCGTAGAAACACGGCTTGTTGAACCTGGCGGTCGATCACAGGGCTGAGGCCTTCTGTTTACGCCGATCTCACACGGCAAGATCGGTGGATTCGAATCTCCAGGTCGCGAACGCCGTGCCGACCATGGCCACGAGGAGTAGCAGCAGATACTGTGGCTCGAAGCCCTTCCCAAGAGGGGCCGTGTCGCCGAGGTACCAATAGAACGGTGAGACAGCACGCAGCGGTGCAAGACCATCGACGATCGCCCCGAGACCGTTGAGGAACCAGGCTGCAGCTCCGATGGCGGCAGTTACGCCGATAGCGGCCCCTGAACCGAAGACGGACCACACGGCAATGGCGATACCGCCGAAACACAATCCCAGGAGGACCAATCCTGCGTTGGCTGCAAGGAGGTTTACGAGATTGAGGTTCGTGTCCCATATGGCGTTCCCTGCAAGGCCGAACACGGTGAGGGAAAGGCCGATGACCAGTGTCAACACCGCAATGGCACCCGCCTTTTCAAGGAGCACCAATCGCCGAGACACCGGGTTGGACAGGACCATGTCGAGCTGCCCCTTGGATTCCTCCTTTGCGACGAGTCCTGAGACAGCACCTATGGCGAAAACCATCATCACGATCGGGCCGACCGATTGATATGTCCGTGATGAGATGAATCCTGCGGGCGTTGCCAACGAGTCCGGGTCGGTCATCCCAAACATTGCGAACAGCTCCTTGGGCATCGCGCTGATCATGGCAGAGATGGCGGCAGAGTCCTTCTCGAAAGTGGGCCATGCGGCGAAGGTGAGCAGCAGCAATACCACGAGACCTCCTGCCCATCCCCAAATCGAACGTCTTCGATCCCAGAGCGACTTGCCATAGACATTGCGCAGAAGCTTCGGAGCCCGAAGTCTCGGGGAACGCGCCGTCGAACGGCGTCCTGAGACACTCGGAACCACCGCACGATCCACAGCGATGTTCCGACGGCTGAACAGGAGCGTGGAGGCTGCAGCGAGTACGAACACCGCGATCACCAACCAGGCCTGGCCCGTCGTCCATCCGTTGATCAATGGGCTCCCATCGAGGTACCACGTGAACGGGCTCAGCTTGGATGGAACCTCGAGCCAATCGAACAGGCCTGCGAACGCGTTGACGATCCACGAGATCGCGGCCACGAGGATTCCGGCTCCGATCGCGGCGGAGGGCTTGCCAGAAAAGGCACCGACGACGAGCGTGACGCCACCAAAGACAAGGCCAAGCAGTGCCAGGGACACGTTGACCGCGACCACACCCTCGATGCTGAGCCCGAGGTTGATAGCTGTACTCAGGATGAGCATCGTGCTGGCGATCGTGATACCAATGACAGCGACGAGCGTCACCGTCATCAATACCTTCTGGGTGATGATCGAGACCCGCGATATCGGCACGGACAGGAGCATGTCCATGGTGCCGTCCCTCTCCTCCTTCGCTGTGGCTCCAACCGCAAGTGAGATCCCGAGAGCGATCATCATCAATGGCCCGAAAAGTGAGAAGAACTGCACCTGGAGAAACCCAGCGCCTGTGAGATAGGTGGCAGGGTCGATTCCGAAGAGAGCGAGCATCCCCGATGGGAGTTCCTCGACGAACCCTTGCATCTCATCAGAATCGCGCAAGATGGGGTAGACGAACGATACCCAGGTGATGATCGCGGCCGAGCCGACTGCCCACCAGATGGTTGAACGTCTGTGATCCCATATTGCCTTCGTGTAGACGTTACGAAGCATCGGCGTCGACGGCGTAGTAGGACAGGAAGACTTCCTCGAGTTCACTGTCACGGGTCGATATCGAAACGACGTCGTGTTTTGCAGCTTCCTTGATTACGGCGTCGACGGAGCCGATGACGGTGATCGTGAGTGTCGATCCGCCGTTGCGGGACTCGGTCGAGTGAACGCCGTCCAATGCGGCAAACGTGGTGTCATCCACTGCGGTCGAGAACTGGATGGTGACTGTCGAATGTGCCTTCGCTTTGAAGGCCTCGACGGAGTCGACAGCGATGAGACGGTTCTCGCGCACGATGCCAACGCGATCTGCAATCCGGTCGACCTCGGGGAGTATGTGCGAGGAAAGGAAGACCGTTCGTCCCTCGGTGCGCACTTCGTTGATGAGGTTTTGGAATTCTTGCTGCATGAGCGGGTCGAGTCCTGCGGTGGGTTCGTCGAGGATCAGCAGTTCTGGCTCGTGCATGAACGCGTTCACGACGCCGACCTTCTGCCTGTTCCCTGTCGAGAAGTCCTTGATCTTGCGATCGAGGTCAAGCTCGAATCGGTCCGCGAGCGACTCCATCTCGCGTTGCGTGTCGACTTTGCGCAGGTTGGCGAAGTAGGTGAGGAACTCGCGTGCCGTCATCGTGTCGTACATCGAGAGGTCGCCCGGGAGATAGCCCGTGCGGCTTCGGATCTCGATCGAGTCCTTGATGATGTCGAGTCCGAGGATCGTGCCTGAGCCCTCGGTGGGGAACAGGAAGTTCAGAAGGACTCTGATCGATGTCGATTTCCCTGCACCGTTCGGTCCGATGAACCCGAATACCTCCCCCTCTTCAACACAAAGGTCGAGATCGATGATTCCAGGCGTCGTTCCATAGAACTTCGTCAGTCCCGACGTCTCGATCACTGGTGTCATAGAGGCTCCCTTCGTGTCCCGCGAGGATACTGACAGCTTCCACACCAGAACCGTCAGCCGTCAGCTATCAGCTGTCAGCTGTCAGCTGTCAGCTGTCAGCTGTCAGCCGTCAGCCATCAGGAACCACAGCGGGTTCGAGCGAAGTGACCCTGGTCCAAGTACCAAGTACCAAGTACCAAGTACCAAGTACCCTCTCCCCCATGGCAAGCGAATCCAAGAAACTCATTCTTCTCGCTCTGTCTGCAAACGCCGGAATCGCCGTCACGAAGTTCATCGCGGCCGCGATATCGGGAAGCACGGCAATGCTCGCTGAGGCGATCCATTCGGTCGCAGACACAGGCAACCAGTTGTTCCTGCTGCGTGGAGACGCAGTTTCGCGATACAAAGCCGATGTCACTCACCCGTTCGGGCGCGGAAAGTCAATGTACTTCTGGTCGTTCATGGTCGCAGTGGTGTTGTTCGTCGGTGGTGCGGTCATATCGATCGTCAACGGCTGGCAACGCATACAGAACCCGGAGGTCCACGGAGAAGAGGGCCTCATCTTCTCACTGGTTGTCCTCGCTATCGCCGGTGCGTTCGAGATCTTCGTGGCTTGGATTCCCGCGGTCAGACAGTTCAACCGTCTCCGTGGAACAAAGGGGGCCTGGCAGATGATCAAGGAGTCCAAGGACTCTGCTCTGATCATCGTTCTGTTCGAAGACAGCGCGGCGGTGGTTGGGTTGTTCGTGGCGGCAGCTGGGTTGATTCTCACCGATCAAACCGGCACTGCCGTATGGGACGGTTTGGCATCGATCATCATCGGCCTCCTCCTCATCGGGGTCGCCCTGGTTATCGCTCGCGAGATGAGTGCTCTGCTCATCGGCGAGTCTGCGAGCCGGGAGAATCGGACGGCGATCAGAGTTGCGATTCTGGGTGTTCGACCGGTGCACCATGTTGAGCGGTTACTCACGATGCAGATGTCGGCCCATGAGATTCTGGTGACCGCCGATGTGGCATTCGACGAGAGTGTTGATGATGTTGCAGCGATCGAAGAGGTTGAGGCCGCGATCAGGGTTGCATGCCCTGACGCGAAACGGATCTTTATTGAGCCGGTGCGACGATGACCGTCGGCTCAGCATCCGCCCCCGCATCTTCCGCGAACCTTGGCCCTGGTTTCGACACACTTGGTCTTGCTCTCGCGCTGAGGTGCACAGCAACGGTGGAGTTGGCTGACGCGATGACGATCAGCGAGAGAGGTTCAACGCGCAGACTCGGGTCAGGGGACATGATCGCAAGGGCGGCGATGCTCGCGATCGGCCAGTCAGTGCACGTCACTCTTGACAACGACGTTCCAAGGGCGAGCGGCATGGGCTCCTCTTCTGCGGTTGTTGCTTCAGTAGCGGGTGCGGCGCTCAAGGCCGCGGGGGGAGATTCCAGTGCAGCGCGTGTTTACGAGATCGCGGCGGAACTCGAAGGCCACGGCGACAATGCTGCGGCCGCGGTGTTCGGCGGCTTCGTTGCAGTGGCCGACGGCGGGATCAAGCGTTTAGATCTCGACCCTTCCATCCGCATTGTTGTTGGCATCCCTGATGCTCCGCTAAGGACCGTTGACGCGCGGGCAGCTCTGTCTGACTCTATTCCGCGCGATGTCGTGTGCCGTTCGTTGTCAAGGTTGGCTTTCTTGATCGAGGGCCTTAGGGACGCGAACATCGAAGTACTTCAACACGCTGCCGGTGATGAACTGCACGAGGCACCCAGGGCCAGCCTCTCTCCGGTTACGGGCGATATGATCGCCGCAGCATTGGGTGGTGGTGCTCTCCATGCAGCCTGGTCGGGAGCGGGTCCTACCGCCATTGCTTTCACGACGCAGGAGTCTCTGGGCAGGGTCATCGGTGCGATGAGCGGTGCTCTCGGAACACGAGGTGAGGTGCTGACTCTTGACGTTGACTACGACGGTTTGATCTGACCGCTGACCGCTGACCGCTGACCGCTGACCGCTGACCGCTGACCGCTGACCGCTGACCGCTGACCGCTCTCCGCACTGTCAACTCTGAACTCGTCGGCCCGTACTCTCTCCGCGATCCCCTCAGGCGTCGGCCCTGTACTTGGCGGCGCTTGTCACGAGTGATGCGAACAGTTCATGGGAAGTTCCGTCATTTCTCATAGCAAGGAATTCCGGATGCCACTGTACTGCGATGAATGGCCAGTCCACGTCGTCATGGTCGATGGCCTCGATTGTGCCATCGATCGCTGACGCAGCAACGGACAAACCATCACCGAGTTCGTCGACTGCTTGATGGTGAATCGAGTTGATCGAATGGAGTCCCGCACCGACCACACTCGAAAGTCTGGTGCCTTCCTCAACCTCGGCTTGAAGATGTGGCTCGTACACCCCTTCGCCTGCGACATCGTGATTGTGGACGCCGGTGTGGGAGGGGAGGTCCTGGATCAGGGTGCCCCCGAGTGCGACGTTGATCACCTGCATTCCTCTGCAGATCCCCATTACAGGCATCTTGCGATCGTGAGCCTTTTGAACGAGTTCGAACTCGAATGTGTCGCGTTCGATGCTGACTCCACTAACCGAGTCTTCGGGATCTGCACCGTATGCGGGTGGAGCAATGTCTCCGCCTCCGGTGAAGAGCAAGCCATCGACTCTGTCGAGCACGTCGTCGATCTCATCGATATCCACCGGAACGAGGATCACGGGGATTCCTCCACCATGGCGAATCGAATCTGTGTAAGTGTGTCCGGCGAGGTACGCCTTGATCTGTATCGCTGCTGCTGGGACGCACTGTGGCCTGCCGGTGATCCCGATGATCGGCTTCATGGGACAAGTGTAACGAAGAAGCCGTTTCGAGTTCGACGGTCATCAGTTCGAGAAATGGTCTATCCTCTGTCGGTCAGTGCGGGTCAGCCCTTCGATTCTTCAAGGTTCCGCACAGTCCGACCAGATTTCTAACAACGAGGTTTCACCTGCATGGGTTCGCTGATCAAGAAGCGCCGCAAGAAGATGAGTAAGCACAAGTACCGCAAGCGTCTCAAGGCCAATCGCCACAAGCGCAAGAAGTAGCTTGCTCGAATGCCTCCCGTCCGGGAGGCATTCGTCGTTTCACAGGTATTTCGAACAACCGCCACGAGACTGCGGCTCAACCCTCGGATGTAGTCGTGAGATACCGTTCGGCGAGTGTGGTCATTCGTTCGATCTCGGCATCATCGAATCCCCCGGTTACGACTGCAGCGAGGTCATTGAAGGCTGGCGCTGCAGACTCGACGGTTCGCCTGCCAGCTTCGGTGACAACAGCCAGCGATACACGGCCATCGTCGGGATTCGAGCGTCGCTCCACGTAGCCAGCGGCTTCGAGGCGCCTGAGGCTTCCGGTGACGCCTGCTGACGTCGTGTAGATCGACCCGATGAGGTCAGATGGGCGAGCCGATCCTTCGTGATCCCAGTAGATCGTCGCGACCATGTAGACATCGCCAGCGTTGCAGTCGCAGAAGTTCGCTCGCGAGATCTTGTCCGCTTCTCTGCGTATCTGGTCAGCAACAGCTGGTAGAAGCGCCAGCATTTTCCTTCGCGCTCTGTGGGAATCCATAGTCAGGCAGCGTAGCTGGCCGGTCAGGCGAGGGCGACGGCTGCACCGAAGATACCGATGCTGGCGATGAGTATGAGCAACTGGATGATGCCCCGTACGGTCGGTGATGACCGTTTTGCTGTGATCTGGTGGAACAATGCGAGGCCGCCAGCTACGACGACGAGTGTGCCCTTGGTCGAGAAATCCTTCCAGGGAAGCCCTATGTCCAGGTACATCCACGTGCCCGTAGTGATGGCGACTGCGAAAGCCGCCCAGGAGAGAACGCTAAAGCGCCTGGCAACCGCACGGAGCACTTCGATATTGTCCGTTGCGCCGCGGACCGCTGTGACAAGAAACGCCAGAGTGATGAGCCCACCGGTCCAAACAGCAGCCGCGAGAAGATGGACCCACTTGACAATCTCGAGGGTGCTCACGGGTCAGGCGTCGCCGTTGAGGAACTTGACTATCTCGTCCACGAGGCCGTCAGCGTCGTCTGGATCGAGGATCGATGGGGGGCCGTCGTCGGACTTCGGAGACCTTCCGAGTAACGACCCCAAAATCGGTTCGTTGTAGCTCTCGATCTCCTCGAGGTAGTCGGCGAGGTCCGTTCCGGCATCCTCGATGGCATCATCAACCTTCTGGGTGTACTCAGCGTCGACCGTGATCAGTTCAGCGGTATCGATGTGGAGATTGGTGATGTCCGAGATCTTCTCGACGATCCCAAGAACGGCCTTCGGAAATGGGTTTCCGCTGAGATATGGGGGTGTTGGTGCCCACATGGACAGCGACCACAGGCCAGCCTCCTTGCATGCACCCTGGACGACACCGACGATTCCCGTGGGTCCGGAGTAGTTAGCTGAGTCCAATCCTGACCGGATGACACTTACCGAGTCTGATCCAACACCCGACAGCGCGACGGTGGCAGAGTGGCTCACTGCCCCGACGTATGCTCCGATCATCAAGACCTCCTCGACCCCGAACGAGTCGAGCACCTCAACGATGCTGCGTGAAAAGGTCTTCCAATTGAAGTTCGGTTCGGGGCCAGATACCAACACGATGTCCCGATCGTCGTTTGGCCGCTCGAGTGCGGTGAATCGCAGCCTGGGCCACGTGAGAGATCTGGTGACACCATCTCTGATATCGATGACAGGCCTGTGTTGCTGAAAGTCGTAGAACGGGTCAGATTCAAGCTCGGCGAGGACGGTCGTGTTCTTGTGCGCATCGAGTATGAAGTCTGCTGACGTCGATGCAACATCGCATGCGTCGTTCCAACCACCGAACGCGACGATCGCAACGGGACGCCGGAGTTTCGGCTCTTCGAATCGACGGATGATGTCCATGCCCCAAAGCGTAACCAGCATCCCGATTTGATTTCTAGGAGTTTGGCGCTGATTCGGCTGAAATATCGGCCTAATCAGCGCCAAACTCCTGAAGACGGTCGGCGAGGGCTTGGGGGGTGTGGACGGGGAGGTCGCAGGTGAGATTCTGGCAGACGTAGGCGGAGCCGGTGGTTCCGGGCGGTCGGTCGGTGAGGAGGGGAACGATCGTGGGGCCGCCGTTGCCTGGAGCGACGACGACGTCGGGATGAAACTGGCCCCAGATGGGTCTGGAGAGAGGTCGTCGTTGGTCTGGCGTGCCGACGATGGCGACTTCCTTCATGCCGACGAGGTGCGTGAGCCAGATCGCCAACGCGTACCCTCCGAACGCAGGGTTCGAGAGTGCGTCGGGGGCGACGAACTCCATCGTACGTTCGATTTCGTTCAACGCCGCGAGGTCGCCTGTAAACGCCACGTGCATCTGGAGCGCTTCCATGGCAAGGGAGTTATCCGACGGTGTGGGACTGTCCTGAGCGTTCTTCGGTCTCGAGATGAGCCCGTCGTCAGAGATACTTGCAGCGAAGAAGCCACCAGCAGGGTCGGCGAACTCGCCGCGCAGTTGTTCGATCATGTTCTCTGCGAAAGTGAACCACCGTTCGTCGCCGGTGACCGAGAACAGGGTGTACATGCCGATCGCCACAGAAGCGAGGTCATCGGCGAATGCGGCGTGCCCTGGCCTGTCTCGCCATGACCGAACGAGGGCACCGTTGGGTGATGCTTCGGTCGTGAGGAACTCGGCGATGGACAGCGCACGTCGGAGGTACCTGTCATCGTCGAGGATCGCAGCCGCTTCGGCGAAGGCTCGAAGCGCAAGTCCGTTCCAGGCCGTCACGATCTTGTCGTCTCGGCCTGGGGGAGTCCGCTGCGATCTCGCCGTGGCGAGGCGCTCGTCGATCGAGGTGCGGGCATCGTCTATTTCGGCGATGGTCAACCCGGTCTTCTCCATGACCGCCCCGATGTCGGTGAGGCGGTGCAGGTTGTTCGCCCCTTCGAAGTTGCCCGACGGCGTGGCCCCATAGATAGCTGCGGCGACCTCCCTGTCATCACCGAGGATCTCCCCGAGTTCGTCCCAGGTCCACACGGCGAACTTGCCCTCGACTCCATCGGAATCGGCGTCCTCAGCTGAGTGCAGGCCCCCGGCCTCATCAGCCATTGTGGTGTCGAGATAGTCGAGCACATCGATCGTCACCTCGCGGAAGCGGTCGATGTCGGTCACCTGCCACGCCCGTAGGTAGAGGCGTGCGAGTTGGGCATTGTTGTAGAGCATCTTCTCGAAGTGGGGGATGAGCCACTGGCTGTCAACCGAGTATCTGGCGAACCCTCCCGTGAGGTGGTCATAGATACCACCGTCTGCCATGGCGGTCAGTGCATGGGCCAACATGGAGACAGCGGCTGTTCCAGCCTCGGTGTCTGGGCGCAGGGCTGCCATACGCAGCAGGAACTCGAGGGTGGGCTCCTGGGGGAACTTGGGGGCGTTGCCGAACCCACCGTGCTTTCTGTCGAATATGTTTGACAGCGTCGTCACGGCACGATCCAGGTTGCCCATGACGGGTAGGTAGCCAGATCGTGTATCCGTTTGGGTGATGGCTGATGTGATCTGATCCGCTTGGTCGAGGGCACCCTGGCGGTTGGTGTCCCACGCGTTGAGCACAGCCTGCATGACGTCCATGAACGACGGATGCTGGCCGAGCGTCTCCTTCGGGAAGTAGGTACCTGCGAAGATCGGTTTGGCATCTGGTGTGAGGAACACGGTCATCGGCCAGCCGCCGCGACCGGTCATCGCGGTGACAGCATCCATGTAGACACTGTCCACATCGGGCCGCTCCTCGCGGTCGACCTTGATGTTGACGAAGTGTTCGTTCATGTAGGCCGCTGTCCCGTCGTCCTCAAAGGACTCATGAGCCATGACATGACACCAGTGACACGACGAGTACCCGACGGACAGGATGACAGGAACGTCCCGACGTTCCGCTTCTGTGAACGCGTCTTCGCCCCATTCGTACCAGTCGACAGGATTGTCCTTGTGCTGGAGCAGATACGCCGATGTGGCATTGGCAAGTCGGTTGGGCATCGATGCGAGGCTACCTGGTCATTGGGTCTCGTCTGACGGAGCGATCAGTGCCGAAGTCGTGCCGATTCCGGCTAGGCGGGGGACTACCTGAAGCATAGAGTGGGGGGGAAGGAGCCGACCAACCATATGCAGCGGAGGGCAGATGCCTCGCGCACAGATAGGAGCGTCCATGGCCGACATCGTCAAGAAGATCAAGTCAGAATTCGACAAGTCTTCGAAAGCAAAGGATGAGACAGACATGAGCAAGGGTGCCACAGGCGCAACGAGGGATGCGCAACGCCGTGTTCTCAGCGCGCTGGACTTCTCTGACAGGCAGAGCTTCGAAGATGCGACAAAGGGGTTCATCGCGCCGCTCCCCAATAACGGTGTCATCAAGAACGCCAAGGGCGATGTCATCTGGAATCTGCCGGACTTCGACTTCCTTGCCGGTGATGCCGTTGCGCCTGACACCGTGAATCCGAGTCTGTGGCGCGATGCCCAGATAATGTACGCCAACGCAGGCCTGTTCAAGGTCACAGATGGGATCTATCAGGTCTGCGGGATAGATATCTCGAATATCACGTTCATCGAGGGCGACACAGGTGTCATTGTTATGGACCCCCTCATGAGTGAGGAAGTTTCCAAGGCCGCTCTCGATCTCTACTACGAGCATCGGCCGAAGAACCCGGTTGTGGCGGTCATCATCACGCACAGCCACATAGATCACTACGGCGGTGTCCTTGGTGTCACCACGACGGCTGACGTCGAATCTGGCAAAGTGGAGCTTTACGCCCCTGTCGGATTCACCGGTGCTGCCCTCAACGAGGCCGTTGTTGGCGGCAACCGTGAGGCGCGTATGTCCGCCTATCAATACAGCATGCTTGTCGAACGCGGGCCTACCGGCAACATGACGAGCGGTCTCGGTCTTGACACATCGAAGGGGAACACCACCTTCGCGATACCGTCCGTGTTGATCACGAAAAGCGGGCAGACCGAGACGATCGATGGTCTCGAGTTCGAGTTCGTGCTTGCGCCCGATACTGAGGCGCCTGCTGAGATGTTCTTCTACATTCCCAAGTACAAGGCGCTTACCGTTGCTGAGGATGCGACGTTCACGTTGCACAACGTGTACTCGTTGCGTGGGACGACGATTCGGAGCTCATACAACTGGGCGAAGTATCTCCGTGAGGCACGCGAGAAGTGGGGTGGCGTCGCTGAAGTGATGTACGCGCCCCACCACTGGCCGATATGGGGAGCCGATCGGATCGATGAGCATCTCAAACGTCACTCAGCGGCATACAAGTTCATCAACGACCAGGCGGTGCGCAGGGCCAATCAGGGCTACGACATGGTTGAGGCCGGAGAAATGGTCGAACTCCCCGGCGCGCTCTCCCAGGACTTCTCGCTCCGCGGCTACTACGGGACGATGAGCCACGACGTCAAGTCTGCCTATGTCAAGCACTTCGGCTGGTTCAACGGCAACGCTGCAACGCTCCATCAGCTGCCACGTGTACCTGCGGGTACGCGGTACGTCGAGTACATGGGCGGCGCCGACGCGGTGATGGAGAAGGCACAGAGGGACTTCGCTAATGGTGACTATCGCTGGGTGGCTGAGGTGCTGAACCATCTCGTGTACGCCGACCCGAGCAACACCGACGCAAAGAACCTGCTCGCAGATACCCACGAACAGCTTGCGTACCAGACCGAAGCCGGTACATGGCGAGGCCTGTATCTCAGTGCGGCAAAGGATCTTCGAGAAGGTGTGAAGGTTCTCCCCGTCGTTGACTTCGCGAGTCCGAGCACCATAGCGGCCATGCCATTCGGTCTGTATCTCGACGGACTCTCGACGAAACTCGATCCGGCAAAGGCGTCCGGCGTTGTGATGGGAATCAACCTGGAGTTCACGGATACGAAGGCGAAGTGGTATCTCGTGCTCGAGTATGGAGTTCTCCAGTACTACGAGAACAGGCAGGAATCCGGTGCTGACGTCTCGCTGTCGATGACGGTCGCAGACTTCGTGAGTATCGCCGAAGGCAAGGCGAAGATCGATGATGAGATCAAGAGCGGGACGATCACGCTGACTGGAAGTCAATCGAAATTCGACCAGTTCCTGTCGGTCTTCGACTCATTCGACGCCTGGTACAACGTCGTCACGCCGGTCGTGGAGAAGTAGCGGAACTCAATACCCGGCATCCCCTGACAGATGCCGGGTACACGTGAACAGTTAGTGCACGGTGAAGTGGCGGACGGTGGTCTCGCGGTCGATGAGGTAACGGTCGTCCTCGGGGTAGAAGACGGCCTGCTCGATGTCATCTCCAGCGAACGCGACGATTGAGTCGTGATCGGCCCAGAAACTGACGGTGAGGAACTCACTCCGGTCACCGTCGGGTCTGCTGATGAGATAAGCGCCCTGGTTGCCAGGTGTTGCCTTGTAGGCGGCGATGCCTGTGCCGACGATGTACTCGGCATAGGCGTCCGTGTCCTCGGGTCGAGTCCAGCCTCGCCACATTCTTACGATCATGGGTTCTCCATGGGGCTTGAGGTTACGTCGTTCTCTGGGCTCACAACCTCACTCAA
>Ga0164313_10002231_pt1 | contig 17379 bp, 15 predicted proteins | sample GuaBasSedimGuay4_FD_113735 | JGI IMG/M metagenome (GOLD analysis project Ga0164313, IMG submission 113735) | Subseafloor sediment microbial communities from Guaymas Basin, Gulf of California, Mexico - Guay4, Core 4569-4, 0-3 cm | ecosystem: Environmental > Aquatic > Marine > Hydrothermal vents...
GACACCTGAAATGATGAAGTCGTATCGCAAGCATGCTGTGATTGTTATTCTAGTACTTGGAGCATTCCTTACTCCTCCTGATCCTATTAGTCAGATATTGATTGCCATACCTTTATTTGGCTTGTACCAAATAAGTATATTTATCTCAGCAAGAGTTTTACGAAGACAACGACGAAAAGAACAACAATTAATTAAACGAAAAGCATAATGAAAATAGCTATTGGTGGCGATCATGCCGGTTACGATCTCAAGAAGTTTTTGATTGCAAAGATGGAGAGTGAAGGCCATCAGGTAAAAGATTTTGGCCCATTTAGTGGCGATGCCGTTGATTACCCTGATTTTGTTCATCCTCTTGCTGATGCAGTGTTAACCGATGAGTTTGATTTTGGTGTAGCTATTTGTGGTAGCGGACATGGGGTAAATATGGTAGCAAATAAACATGCGGGAATTAGAGCCGCTCTATGCTGGCGACCAGAGCTTGCAGCCTTAGCACGAACCCATAATGATGCAAACATCTTATGCCTGCCTGCCAGATGGATTAGTCAGGAAGATGCTGAAGGTGCAATTGATGAATTTTTCTCCAATTCGTTTGAAGGTGGCCGACACCAACAAAGGGTGGATAAGATTAACTGCTAGTCACAATAAACCATTTAGTTAATAGCGCAGGGAGTTATTAAAGAGATTGCAGTTTCTCCCACGAAGCTTCAGGATTGATTAAGCCAATCCCCGGCAAATCATTGCTAATAAGCTTCCCCTCTTTTGTTTCTATGCCCAAATACGGATTATTGGTTACGCCAAGATTTCCATCGAGGTCTATCCAATCAGCCATTGAAGCCAGATGAGTTGCAGCTGATATAAGGCATGATGATTCTGACATACAGCCAAGCATTAACTTTAAACCTTTCTTTTTGGCCAGTTTAGCCATTTGTAACCCTTCATTTAAGCCGGTGGATTTTACTAACTTAATGTTGATCCCGTGGAAAAACTCATCAGCTCGTTCAACATCTTTGAGTCGCTGGATGCTTTCATCCCCAACAATTGGCAAAGGACTTTTTGGTTTTAGCCAGGCCATTTCATCTTCCATAGCAACAGGCATGGGCTGCTCAATAAATATAACCCCTTGTTCTTTTAGCCAGGATATATTTTCGAGTGCTTGAGATTTGTCTTTCCAGCCTTGGTTGGCGTCAATAAATAATGGCTGATTAGAGACTTCGCGGATTGTCTTGATAATAGCATGGTCTTGATCAGTGCCAAGCTTAACCTTTAGAAATGGAAATGCTTTTGCTTGGATGGTTCGCTCTCTTATTATATCAAGGCTGTCAATACTAATGGTTTTAGAAGTGCTAATACTGCTTACTCCCGGTAAGTTAAATAATTTATAACATGGCTTTCCAGATAGCTTCCCGGCAAGATCATGCAAGGCTATATCAACCGAAGCTTTGGCGGCAGAATTACCTGTAGCGATGCCATCAACATATTGCATTATTTCATCTATGGCAAATGGGTCTTTAAACCCTGAAAGATCAACTTTAGATAAAGACTGCGTTGCCGATTCAATAGACTTACCATAAAGCGGAGGCATTGATGCTTCGCCATAGCCGCTTACACCATCAAACTGGATTCTGGTTAGCATTAAGGGCGTAGAAGATCTTGATCCTCGAGATATCCTAAATACGTGTTTTAATTTAAGAGTGAAGGGCTGATACGAGAGCTTGAGCATTATAAATTTTTGATTTAACGAATTAGCATATTACTATTCGACAAAAATAACGCCTGAAATATATTTTTTGATTAATTGAATAAAGTAAAGACGATATATGCCATCACATAAGCCAAAGCCGACATATATATTGTTTGCAATATGGGCCATTTCCAGCCTTTAGTTTCTCTATATACAATGGCCAGTGTACTCATACATTGCATGGCAAAGGCATAGAAAATCATTAGGGAAAGGCCAACAGGTAGTGAAAACACCAGTTTCCCGGTTTGTGGATTTACCTCATTCTTCATTTTCGACTTAAGAGAGGTTATTTCATCACTACCTGATTGAACACTATAAAGTGTTGCCATGGTACCAACAAAAACTTCGCGGGCAGCAAAAGAAGTTACCAGAGCAATGCCAATTTTCCAGTCAAAACCAAGTGGTTTAATGATAGGCTCAATTGATTTACCCAGGATAGCAGCATATGAATGTTCCAGCTTATAAGCTGCTACCTTAATATTATATTCTTCCTGAGTATAGCTTGTGTCAGTAAAAGAAGCTTTTACATTTTCTTCTGCAGCATTCATTTCTTTGGCTGGGCCATATGATGCCAGCACCCATAAAACGATTGATATGGCAACGATAATTTTACCAGCTTCAAATGTGAATGTGCGTACTTTTTCGATGATAACAAGACCCACATTTTTCCAGCGAGGTCGCTTGTAGGTGGGCAGTTCCATGATAAGGAAACTTCGCTCTTTCGTTTTTATAACAATTTTTAATAACCAGGCTGTTAACAAAGCAGCTATGAAGCCGAGCAAATAGAGCCCCAGCAAGACCAACCCCTGAATATTTAGAAATCCTAGTACAGTTTCTTCAGGAATGACAAGAGCTATTAAAATACTATATACAGGTAAACGAGCCGAACAACTAATTAAAGGGGTTACAAAAATAGTAATCAACCGCTCTTTCCAATTTTCGATATTTCTAGTGGCCATAATAGCCGGTATGGCACATGCAACTCCGGAAATCAGCGGCACCACGCTTTTACCGTTGAGCCCTACCTTGCGCATGATCTTATCCATAAGAAATACCACCCTCGACATATATCCGGATTCTTCAAGAAGGGCGATAAAGGCGAATAAAATGGCTATTTGCGGAATAAATATAAGCACCCCACCAACTCCGGGCACAATACCATCTTTAAGTAAATCAGTTAATACTCCAGCTGGTAATGTACTTCCAAGCCACATGGAAAAACCACTAACATACTTATCGATCAAATCCATTGGCCAGCTCGCAAGGCTGAAAATGGCTTGAAAAATGATAAATAGTATGCTGATAAAAATGAAATAACCCCAAAACTTATGGGTGAGAACTTTGTCTATCTTATCAGTATATACTTTTATTCCCTTCTGTTCTTTTGGTTGCTCGACCTTCCCAACGATACGGTTAATTTTGCCATAACGTAAGGTAGTGTCTTTGGTCTGTATGCTTTGAGCCTTCTCTTCATCAATTTCATTTGTCGAGAGTAGTTGATGAAGATTTAGGTAGGGTGATTGACCAGGTTGATGTATTTTTTTGCTGATCTCCGGGCCCACAAGTTCGGTTAAATCAAGAAAAGGCCTTTCCCTTAAATCAATATTAGATCCTATGGCATTCTTAATCTCTTCAATACCTTCGCCTATTCTGGCATTTATTGGTACAACAGGAATTTGATATTCTTCTTCCAGAGTGGATACTGTTACCCCTTTGCCTAACCTATCTGCCAGATCAACCATATTAAGTGCTAGGATAGTAGGTAACCCAAGCTCGATTGCTTGAGATAATAATAGCAGGTTCCTTCTTAGATTGGAGGCATCAATTGTTACGATTAAAATATCCGGGTAATCCTTGCCCTCAGTTTCTGTTAAAATATCAGTAACTACCTGTTCATCTTTCGATTTGGCATATAGACTATAAGTACCGGGGAGATCAAGAATGTTTATTTTTTGCCCGTTTGCGAGAAAGGCTGTACCGGTCTTCTTATCTACAGTAACACCGGGGAAATTCCCAACTTTCTGATTGAGCCCTGTTAGTTGATTAAATAAGGATGTTTTACCCGAATTAGGATTTCCGAGTAGGGCTACATTAATTGTTTTATCCGCCATTTATTCAACCAGAGAAATTGTTGAGGCCTCCGCTACCCTTAACAACAAGCGATATCCATCAACACTTATGCAAATGGGATCGCCCAATGGTGCAGAAAACTTCATTTTTACTTCGGTGCCCGGAAGACATCCCATGTCTAAGAACTTTAAAGCAAGCTTGTCATCTTTAAAGCAGCATATCTTTCCCGATTCACCGGGTTTAAGGTTTGCTACTGTTTTAGAATGACTCATTGTTATTTAGACTAAATATAAACAACAAAGATAAGTGGCTTTAGCCCTATAACAAAATGATCTATATCATTAAAAAAGGGAAGATTTTCACCCTCCCTTATAAAAATCATGTTTAGACAGAATCTATTCTATCACAATTTTTTTGTTAATCGCTTTGTTGCCTTGGATTATCTGTAGAAGATAAATCCCTTTTTTCTGAGAAGATAAATCTATTTCATTTTGATACGATCCTTCGAAATTTTGCAACTCTTCAGTATAAACTATCTTCCCATCCAGGCTGGTAATTTTAATTTCCGTAGGACGCTTACCGGCTTTAAACTCTAACGAGAATTTGCCGTTATTTGGGTTTGGGTAATAATTAAGGTCATCTGTTTTAAGAACTTTAGCATCAATATTTGCAACATTGCTAAACTCATTTTCTTCAACTTCTTCAAGATGAATAGTAATATGCTCAATTACTTTAACTATCACCTTTACCTGATCTCCTTCGCCTCCTTCAGCAGACTCGATAATCATGATTTTATGCTTCTCGCCATCTTTTGAGTCTTCGCCTATAAAATGGAGATCAATTGTTTCGCCATCCTTGTCTTTTAATTCTATGGTTTCATCTCCTGAAATAATCATTACTTTACCATCGGATTTCTTAATCTTCATTACATTTCCTTCTTTGTCAGTCCAGGAATTAGCTTCGCTCAGGTCAATCTCTTGACCATTCTTCATTATATGTTTGGTGCCGTCTTCGTCAATCCAAACTTTAATATCGTGTAGCTCTTCATCCCCATCACCTGATTTAATGAACATCACTTTTCCATGTTCTCCATCCTTAGTTGTCCAGGTGTTGCCTTCACTCAAATTAACCTCTTCACCATTTTTCATTACATGTTTGGTGCCATCTTCATCTATCCAAACTTTTATTTCTTCAAGCTTAACACTATCGCCACCTTCTGAGATAAATGTCATCTTGTGGTTACCATCTTTATCAATGTGAACATCTGAATCAACATCGACTATTACTTTAACATCATGATCTCCTTTTTCTCCATCTTCACTGAAAAAGGCCATTCCACTGTCACCATCAAATACATGTATATTGATGCCTTCAAGTTCAGGATCATTTTTCATTTCCTCCAGACTATTATAGGTTTTATCAATGGTAGTAATCTTACCATCAACTTCCTTTTTTATCTTGATGTGGTATTTACCATCAGTATCTTCAACATTAACTTCAGTATTATTTTTAATTTCCTTTTTATCCTGAGCAAATGCCCCAAACGAAAAAATTGCCAGTGCAATTATTAGTATCGTATTTTTCATGATTTGTATTTTTTTGTAAAACTAATCGGTATAAACGGAAGTGTGGTAATAAAGACTGTTAAAGCAAGTTAAAAGATGTTAAAAGGAGCTCCATCAAATTGGCTTTTTCTCTGTGTTCCTCTGTGGGGTCTCCGTGTACCTCTGTGCAATAGCTCTTGCTCCGTTGAATACTTCGAAGGAGTAGCTATTTCACAAAGAACCGCAAAGAAATAAGGAGTTTCACAGAGTTTGCCTTCGATATTTTTAGTATATCAGTCAAATTTAGGCAATATGCAATCTTTGGAGATAGTCTTTAAATAGGAGTTAAAATCAGTAACCAGACTTGCCCTCATCATTTCACTATCATTATCATGGCAGGTAAGGCATGCGCCAACAGTTAATATCATTTGCTGCTCTTTTACTGTAAAAGGTCTGAAATTTAACCTTGTTGAGGTCTTTTGGGCAGGCTCTTGTAGAAAACCTGTCCAGGCATCAGCAGGTAGTCCATCTTGTGGCAATGATTCATATTCGGGAGTAAACTGCCATTGATAATTAGATTTATTAAATGTAAGCTGACCGCGTCCATAACCTAAGGCTAAAGGGTTGTTATGGCATGATGTGCATGTGCGGCCTACAGCGGTAGTAGTATGTGGAGCTGCCGGGGCAAATAATCTGTAAAAACTGTCATCTCCGGGCATGGCATGAGAACTAAAAGAGTTTATGTCCATGGTCATAATCATGCCGGGGATGGCCGGCTCAATGCCTTTGCCATTCTCATGCTCCCTTACTCCAAGCGTTGGTGGCCCCGATAAAAATGAACCGGCATATTCAACCCAGCTGCCTTTCATTGGTTGTTTGTCTAGCAGATCATATCCATCAGCATTGGGTTCATAGCTAACATGGCATCCTATACATTGTGGGGCCCAGCCTGTATGGCAAGATGAGCAGGTTAGATCCTGATGACCATATTCCCTTGCACAGCTTGCAGATGGAGGTAAAAGGTTAAAAACTGCATCATCAAGTTTAGATATTAAATATGCAGAGCCATTACTATCGACATAACTATTAATTATGGGTACACTATCTTTCTTGGTTAGTAGGATGGGTTTATCCAGATGTTCAAATTTTCTGATCTTAAAAATTCGTTGCTGAGTATAGCTCAGATCTGTAAGTATGGCAGTGTTGTTATGCGAATCTGCATGACAATCTTCACAAGCAATTTTCACTGCATCTTCTTCATGCAAATACGTTTTGCCATCACCCATGATATCTTCATATCCGTGGCAATCGATACAAGCTAAACCCCGCTGATGGTGGATGTCCTCCTGAATATATTTGAATACCCTGTCATCCATCAGCACCTTATACCCTTCTTTTGATCCAAGCTCAGCCTTACTCATAAGAGTTTCATGATAACCCTGATAATTGGTTGAAATTCGTCCTGACCTACTATGGCAACCAAAGCAGTGATCATCGGTAATTTGAAAATCTACCGACGGGTGTACAGATGGTAAATCTTCGTTGTTTTTTAAATAGTCTGCCAGCTGACTTTTGGCTTCGGCACTATAATTTAAATGGCAGGCATTACATCCTCCACCACGCGACAGCTCATCAATTGCCCCGTATTCTTCTTTCTCACTGCCCAAATGACAACGGGCACATAATGCCCGCAAATGCTCATCGGCAGGGCTATGGTGTATTTCATTAATATGCGTTGAGATATTCGGAGAATCAAATTCACCAAAGATGTATTTATCAATAGAAATGATTCCACTATTGGTTGTCATTAATGAGGTTTGAATGTTTTGTAGTGCCTCGGCATGGCAAATACCACATGTTTCGGCGGCATCTGATAGATTACCGGGCACTCTAATCATGCCAAAATGTGAGCTGTCTTTGTCTGCGAGCAGATTATCGCCCTTATGGCAACTAATACATTCTAGTTGAGCATGGAGTGGGCTGAGCCCTGTCATAACTCCGTGGCAACTAATGCAAGTGGAGGAGCTCTCACCTATTATATAGGTGTCACTATCTATATCGAAAGTGTAAAACCAGCCTAAAACAACAAGTAATAGAACTACTAGAAATGACATTATGAATAGCAGGCCTTTCTTCATATAACTCAAATGTACTTAATGTAAAAATAGATCGCATAATGTGTAATATCATCCAAACTAATGATACTTATCACTTCGCACCCAAAAACTGATCTATATTAGGTTTTTTCAATGACAAATGTCATTTCAAAGGATGTTAGCCCTCGCTAACTTTGCTGAATTAATTATTGAATAAATCAACTATTCATATGCGAACCAATAGAAGACAATTTATTAGAATCTCAGCATTGGGATTGGGTGGTGTCGCAACTGCTGCAACCGCGGTAGGAGCGGGAGGATCCGTCCTCTCTATATTCGATTCTTCAGATGAAGGACCGAATATAAATTTTAAGCGATACCCTACGTATTGTGAGGTCTGTTTCTGGAAATGTGCAGCCTGGACTCATGTAAATGAGGATGGCGAAATAGTGAAAATCATTGGTAACGATGATGATCCGCACTGTAACGGAAGACTATGTCCTCGCGGCACTGGAGGTGTTGGTATGTATACCGACACTGACCGTCTTAAAACCCCATTAATTAGGGTTAAAGATGGAGACAAGGATACTTTTAGAGAAGCATCCTGGGAAGAAGCACTAGATTTAGTGGCTTCAAAAATGAAAGGGATTAAAGAGAAGTATGGATCAGAAAGCTTTGCTTTACTGAAGCATGGTTCATCAGGATCTCATTTCGAGCACTTATTTAAGGCGTATGGCTCAGATACCATCGGCGAACCTGCCTATGCGCAGTGTCGTGGACCAAGAGAAACCGCATTTTCAGCAACCTTTGGCAGCTGGGTAGGATCTCCTGAACCAACCGATATTAGAGACACTAAATGTCTGGTATTAATAGGCTCCCATATTGGTGAGAATATGCATAATAGCCAGGTACAGGAAATGTCTGAAGCCATTGACAGAGGAGCTACAATAATTACCGTAGATCCACGGATGTCAACAGCTGCCAGTAAGTCAAAATACTGGTTGGCTATTAAGCCTGCAACTGATATTGCCCTTCTATTAGCCTGGATGCATGTTATCATTTATGATAAATTGTATGATGAGGCTTATATTAATAAGTACACCTATGGTTTTGAGGATCTCAAAAACCATGTTAAAAACTTTACACCAGAGTGGGCCTATGGTATTACCACCATCGATCCTAGTGTAATAAGAAAAACAGCCCGTGAAATGGCTCAAGCTGCACCTGCAGTAATCATCCACCCCGGCCGACACGTTGTCTGGTACGGAGATGATACCCAGCGCGAAAGAGCAATGGCCATTCTTAATGGTTTGTTAGGTTCCTGGGGAAAACGCGGTGGCTTCTATCTTAAGGAGAAACTTGCTATTCCAAAATTCCCACAACCAGCTTATCCACACCCTAAATGGGGATGGGAAGAATTAGGGGAGCATTATCCTTTAGCTCAAATGGGTATTACCAACGAACTTATTAGAGCTTCAATACCTGAAGAAGATACCAAGCATAAAGTAAAGGCATGGTTTGTAAGTGGCACTAATCTTGTAAAAACTATTCCAAATAAGGATTTATTAGAAAAAGCTCTGGATTCGCTTGAATTCCTTGTTGTTTGCGATACAATGCCTATGGATATTACAGGTTATGCTGATGTAGTACTACCTGAATGTACATATCTTGAAAGGTATGACGGCATTAGGTCGGCTACAAATCGGGAGCCGTCTGTTGCTTTAAGAATGCCGGCTGTTAAGCCAAAATATAACACTAAACCTTCCTGGTGGATGGGCAAGGAGATTGGCGAGCGTTTAGGACTTGGAGCTTATTATAATTACAAAGAATATAGTGAGGTTCTAGATTGGCAGTTAAAGAAAATTGGCACTTCTCTTGAGGAGATGGAGCGAATAGGCGTTAAGAAATATGAGCGAGGCAGTGGTCCTCTTTATATAGGAGATGGCGAAGATTATGAATTCCCAACCAACACAGGTAAAGTGGAATTATATTCAACTGAGCTTGCAGCGTTAGGTTTTGACCCAATGCCGGTATTCACACAACATCCTGAACCGGAAGAAGGGTTTTATCATCTTAATTACGGTAGGGCACCAATGCATACTTTTAGTCGTACTGCCAATAACCCGAATCTAAGTGATTTAATGGATGAGAACAAGATTTGGATTAACCCCAGGGTTGCCAAAATATGGAATCTGAAAAAGGATCAGGAGATATATCTTAAAAATCAGGATGGTGTTGTATCATCATTCCCGATTAAAGTTAGGATTACCGAACGGATCCGTTGGGACTCGGTGTATATGGTTCATGGCTTTGGCCACACCAATAAAAAGCTTACCAACGCCTATGGAAAAGGCGCTAGTGATACCGAAATGATTACCAAAGTAATGATTGACCCAGAAATGGGGGGTACTGGTATGCGTGGCAATTTTGTAACATTTATTACGGACAAAAATTTAGTTGAATCATGAGATACGCAATGGCTATAGACACCAAAAAGTGTGTCGGATGCAGCGACTGTGTAGTTGCATGTCAAACAGAGAATAATGTACCAATAGGGTACTGCAGAGATTGGATAACTGAAACTGTTGAAGGTTCATATCCTAATCTCGCAATAGAGTTAAGATCAGAGCGATGTAACCATTGCGATAATGCGCCATGTGTGCGTTGTTGCCCCACCGGAGCAAGTCAGATTGTTGATGGAGGTATAGTTATTACCGTTGCTGATGAGTGTATTGGTTGTGGAGCATGTATTGAATCATGCCCTTACGAAGCAAGATATACGCACCCGGATGGGTACGTGGATAAGTGTACTTTCTGTTTACATAGGGTTGAAGAAGGGTTACTACCCGCCTGTGTTTCAGTTTGTCCAACAAATTGCATGTACTTCGGTGATATAGATGATCCTAATAGTGATATATCTAAGATCCTTAAGAACAGAAAGCAAAAAACTCTTGCTCCTGAAGCAGGAACCGGACCTCAAATTTATTATTTAAGCTAGGACGTCATGAAAGAAGAATTAATTATAAGTGGAAGGAACTTACCTAATATAGATCCTCATCTACATCTTTGGCATTGGCCAATCTCGCTTTATCTCTTTTTAGGAGGCCTGGCAGCAGGAATACTATTTTTTGCTGCTATGGTTACTCTTTTTGGAAAAGAGAATAAATTTCAAGGAGCTGTTAAATGGGCTACTATAATTCCACCAATAGGTTTATCGGTAGGACTTATGGCCTTATTATATGACCTAACACACATATTATATGCGTGGAGGTTGTTTGCTGCTTTTAGGATAACCTCTCCGATGTCATGGGGAGCATGGACGCTCATGTTGGTTACTCCGTTGTCATTCTTATGGACACTTAGTTACTTCAAAGAGTATTTCCCTAACTGGAATTGGAAAGAAGGATTACTATCGTATTTAGATTGGGTTATTGATTTTGTCAATGATAACAAGAAGGTGATTGCATGGATTTTAGTTCCTTCAACTGTACTACTTGGTATATATACCGGTATCTTATTATCGGCATTTAATGCCAGACCATTATGGAACAACTCTATTTTAGGACCATTGTTCTTGACCTCAGGTTTATCAACCGGAGCTGCATCCATCATTATGTTGTCAAAATCACATGATGAACGTAGACTGTTTAGTATGATTGACCTTGTTCTAATTGCCATAGAATTATTCCTGATTGTCCATTTAATAATGGGTATGATGGCAGGATCTCAGGTTCAGTTAGAAGCATCGCAGATAATAATGGGTGGTGAATATACGGTTGCTTTCTGGGTGTTTGTTGTCATCCTTGGGTTAACATTCCCGGCAATTCTTGAAATATTTGAGCTTATCGGGTATAAAGTGCCCGCTATAGTACCGGCAATGTTAGTGATAATGGGCGGTCTTATATTCCGCTTTGTTATGGTTGATGCCGGGCAATTAACAAGGTATTTGTATTAAAATAATAGGAAGATGAAATTTTGGGAAGAAAATAAAAAACACGTTTACTGGAACCCATATTTTGGAGGCTTCATGCTTGGTCTGCTACTTATCGCTACGTTTTATATCACAGGTCGTGGTTTAGGCGCAACGGGTGGCACTAAAAGTGTTGTTGTAGCAACAGTAGAGACTGTCGCACCAAAGTATGCTGAACGTTCAGAATATTACGGTAAATATTACGATGAAGAAGCCAATCCAATGAATAACTGGTTAATGTTTGAGACGATTGGCATGTTGGCTGGAGCTTTCTTATCCGGGGCCCTTTCGGGTCGTGCTAAGTTTAGAATTCAGCATCCAAAGCATATAGAACCAAATAAACGATTAATGTGGGCTGCTGTTGGCGGGCTACTGTTTGGTATTGGTTCACAATTTGCGCGAGGATGCACAAGTGGGGCTGCGTTGAGTGGCTCGGCTGTGTTATCGCTGGGTGGTTTTATTACCATGTTTGCTATTTTTGGTACAGCCTATGTACTGGCGTACTTCTTTAGAAAATTATGGCTTAATTAATTAAAGTAAGATAGAAAATTATGGGACCTTTAACATATTTTGGAGAGATTTCAACAGAGTGGAATTATGTGATTGCACTCTTTATTGGCATGGCCTTCGGCTATATTATGGAAGCATCGGGCTTTTCATCATCTCGTAAGCTAGTTGGTGTTTTTTACGGCTACGACTTTGCAGTTTTACGAGTATTTGTAACAGCTACACTAGTGGCGATTATTGGTTTACTTTATATGGGTTACTTTGGTTGGATAGATTACGAAGTACTGTTTGTACATCCAACTTTTGTTTTTTCAGCAGCTATTGGGGGTATAATTATGGGCTTTGGATTTATAACAGGAGGTTTTTGCCCAGGAACAAGTTTGTGCGCAGCAGCTATTGGTAAGATTGATGGTATTGTCTTTACAATAGCTCTTTTCGTAGGTATAATGGTATATTCCTGGATCTACCCGATTCTCGAACCATGGTATAATACTGGCAATTTGGGCCATATAAAGATAACAGAATGGCTGGGTGTTTCTGAAGGATGGTTTGTGTTTGGATTTGCCATAATTGCTGTGGTATTATTCTACATAACTAACCTTATCAGGAAAAAAATTAAGCCTGTACATTATTAGTTTAAATTACTAAAGACATGTCAAAAAGATATATAGTACTTACATTATTGCTGGTTGGTTCTGCATTTGGACTAACGCAACTGCCAGAGAAAGGACCTCGAAGTCCTATTACTCCGCAGGAATTGTTAATTGCAGTGAACGACCAGTCGAGATTCTTGGAAACACATTTTATAGCCAAAAGGCTGATAGAAAGGGATCCAAGTTTGTTTCTTATAGATATTCGAATGTTATATGAATTCGAAGAATATAATATTCCGGGGTCATTTAACATTCCTCTGGAAGAACTCTTATTACCTGACTGGGAAGCATATATAGATCAGGATGGAATGGATATTGTATTCTACTCTAATAGCGATGTCTTTGCCGATCAGGCATGGATGTTAAGCAAACAGAAAGGATATAATAACCTATACGTTATGAAGGGTGGACTAAATGAGTGGTTTAGAACCATTATTCAGCCTACTCCTCCGGATGAAACAGCCCCAACTGCAGCTTTTGAGAAATATGCGTTTGAGCGTGCTGCTTGCATATATTTTGGCGGAGCTTCCGCCGGTGTAGCATCAGTACCCATTGCTAAGAAAAAAGTAACGGTAAGGAAAAAAGAGAAAAAGGCAGCCGAAGGTGGTTGTTAATAGTTGGATGATTTAAAACCAAAAAAATGGAAGAATTAAAGAGAACGAAACGCATTACCATTGCCACCTTCTCGTTTGTAATTGTTTTGGCTATAGCTTTTTTCACTTTAAAAAAGCCAATGTTTGAGTTCAAAACGGCACCGGAAGACATGGCCTTTGAGTTAATGATGGTTGAGCAGGTGACACCTGAAGATGCAATGATGCTTGTTTATGATAGCACAGTAATATTTGTTGATATTAGAAATATCTATGATTATCGAGCAGATCATCTGGAGAACGCGATTAGTATTCCGACGGCAAAATTGCTGAATAAGGAGAACAAATCACTATTTGATAAATGGCAAGCTGACTCATTGCAGGTGGTATTATACGGCCGTGATGAGTTACAAGCTACATCACCATGGATGCTATTATATCAACTAGGATATACTAACACTACCTTGTTATTAGGAGGTATGGATTACGTAATAAAATTGTATGAAGGTGATGTCAATGATGACAATACATTTAATGTAGAAGCACCGGCATACGATTATGCAGGAATTATAGCTGCGGCTAGCTCTGGCGAATCAACAGTAGCGGCCTCGCAACCAAAGAAGACAGTGGTTGTAAGAAAGAAGAAGAAAAAAGCAGCAGAAGGAGGTTGTTAAGCAGGTTGAATTAGTTGATTTAAGGCTCTCAGGAAACTGAGGGTCTTTTTTTGTTTTGTAGCCTTTTATTATATAGTTTGTGACAATTATTTAATATTCTTATTTGGGCTGCTATAATTCAGGGAGTACTTCTAGGCTTATTGTTTATATCATCAAATGAACGCAATAGTTTCTCTATTAAGCTATTAGGGTTATTTCTTCTTTCGTAACTCCTTATCCGATTTCTTAACTATTTCCCCACTCCCTAAAAATACTGATCACAATAATTGCTGCTATTTGCGAAAAGTAATTTATGTAAACGCAACCTATCAGTCATCTTATCGTTATACATAGAGTTACAATGTATATAGAATAACATGATATCTAAAAACCTAACGGCTGCAACAACCAAACCACTTATTTTAGGCATCCTAAAACAAGGGAAAAGTTATGGTTATTTGATCATCAGTAAAATTAAGGAGATGTCGGGTGGGAAAATGAAATGGTCTGATGGAATGCTTTACCCGGTGCTTCATCGATTAGAAAAAGAGGGGCTGATCAGATCAGAGTGGATAATGTCTGATGGCTCGAGACCCAGAAAGTATTATGAAATTACTGAGATGGGGAAGCAAGAGCTTATTGTGGAAAGAGAGCAGTGGGTGCAGATTAGTTCTATACTGAGCCAGATTTGGGATACTGATTTACCAATTAACACCATCTAACAATGTTTGACCTGGAAAAATCTATTAAAAAATGGCTTAAGACATTCAGTAAATATAGAGCCTTCAGCCATGGCTCTATTCGTGAAATGGAACTTCATTTACGGGATCATATTGAAGACCTAACCGCAAAAGGGCTAAACGAAAAAGACGCTTTTAATAAAGCTGTAACTGAATTTGGTCAGATAAATTCCATGGCCAAGGAAGAATTTTCAAACCAAATCCCAAAGTCGACCATCATTTCAATACTTAATACTGCTATGATTAGAAATTATTTTAAAATCGCTACCAGGAATTTCTGGAAGAATAAATTTTACGCCACAGTAAATATTATGGGCCTTACAATTGGCCTGTCAATTGTGTTTCTTATCTCACTTTTTGTGACCGATGAGCTTAGTTTTGATCAGTTCCATGCGAAGCAGGCCCAACTCTATCGAGTGGTTGAAAATCAGTATTATGATGGCCAGCCGGTCTTTCCCGTTGCTGTAACTCCTACTGCCCTTGCACCCTCTCTCAAAGCAGAATACCCGGAAATAGAAAATACCACCAGGTTATTCTTCGATAACGCTATTTTTGAATCTGGTGAGAGTAAGATTGTTGAAAAGAGTGGCATTCTAGCAGATAAAAGTATTTTTGAGATGCTTACCCTCCCATTGGTTGATGGTAGCATTGAAGCATTCAAAGAAAATCTGAACGCCGTAATTATTGATGAAGAACTTGCGGCAAAATACTTCCCGGAAAGCAGTCCTATTAGTAAGACCATTTCTTTAGACGATGAAGAATATGTAGTAATCGGGGTTATGCAAAACGTACCAAATAATTCCCATCTCGATATAAGATATATCAGGAATTTCGAAAAATATCTTGCACAAGATCCTGATAGAGCTAATAGTTGGGGCTCAAATTGGCTATATACTTATGTTGAGTTAACTCCCGACACAGATTTAAATTCAATTAATGAGAAAATTATTGGACAAATAAAGGCCAATAATGAGGGATCGGTAACAGATATTTACCTGCAGCCTATGAGTGATATTTATCTTGGCTCCGTAGATTTTGTAGTTGAAGTAAGCCAAAAAGGAGAGATGATATATGTTCGCATATTCACTGTTGTGGCGCTGTTTATTTTACTCATATCCTGCATTAACTTTATGAATATGTCAACTGCCCAATCAGCTAAACGAGCGAAAGAAGTTGGACTGCGTAAGACTGTTGGTGGTACCCGAAAGCAACTTGTTTTTCAGTTTCTTACCGAAAGTGTTTTGCTGTCTTTTATTGCGGTTATTTTTTCAGCTGCAATAGTCGCTGTGGTTCTTCCATATTTCAATCAGCTTGCCAATAAACAATTTGAATTATCATTATTGATTAATCCTGTTGCCGGTGTAAGTTGGGGTATTGGAATAATAGCTATTGCCCTGCTAACTGGGTTAATTGCCGGCAGTTACCCAGCTATCTTTCTTAGCTCTTTGAGCCCTGTTTCGTCTTTAAAGCCAGATGTAGTAACAGGAAAGCAAGGCTCAGGTTTAAGAAAAGTTCTTGTTGTCCTGCAGTTTGTTATTTCCGTGGTACTAATTATAGGAACTGTAGTTATTTATAAACAACTACAATTTATCCAAAATACCGATCTTGGTTATAATAAGGAGAATATTATATACCTTAATGTACCACAGGATCAATCTGAGCTCTTTGCCAATGAGCTAAGGGTAAAAACCGGTATTATGGGCGTTGGCAGAGGTAGTAATCATCCGGCGTATATCATGAGTAGTACTTCAGGTATCGGATGGCCCGGTAAAAACCCTGAAGAGACTATATTAATTCACATCACTGGTGTGGATGAAAACTATATGTCAACCATGGAAATGAAAATGATTGACGGGCGTCAATTTGAACATGCGGATTCAGCAGTAGTTATCATTAATGAAAAGGCCAGAGAGATCATGGGACTGGATAACCCAATTGGTCAGGTAATTGAAAGAGGTGAAAAATATACTATTGTAGGTGTAGTTGGTGATTTCAATTTTAAGTCTGTTCATGTACCTATTGAACCATTAATGATATTCAAAACAACTGAGTTACGTCGTGTCTTTATTAGATATAATGCCGCAAATTCCAATCAAATTGTGGCTAGTATTGGTGAGGTTTGGAGTAATCTTGTTCCTGATCGGGAATTTGATTATTACTTTTTAGAAGATGATTTTAAGAATCTCTATGAAGCTGAGCAGAGGACTAGTCAGTTATCTGCCTACTTTGCAGGTTTAGCGATTTTTATCTCCTGTCTGGGTCTGTTTGGCCTGGTGTCTTACGCCACCGAACAGCGCACTAAAGAGGTAGGGATTAGAAAAGTACTTGGGGCCTCTATAAATGATCTTTTCATGTTGTTAACCGGCGATTTCACCCGACTTGTGATAATTTCCTTGTTCATCTCCATCCCAATTGGCTGGTACCTAATGGACAAATGGCTTGAAGGATTTGCCTATCATATCGAACTTTCAATATGGGTATTTGTGTTTTCAGGTGCAGTAGCCTTAGCAATTGCGTTGATCACTGTTAGTTATCAATCCATTCGAGCATCCATTGATAACCCTGTACATGCACTGAGAAGCGAATAATTGCTATTATATATAGCTTTCTTATTTAGGATTTGATGCTTGAAAATTTAAGCCATCACCACCCAAAGGGATTTCACCTGTTAAATTAACACTTAATAAAAACGAAAAAATGAAACTACTAACAACAACAAAAATCATAACAATGCTCGTTGGTCTGAGCATACTATTAAGCGCATGTGAAAGTACAGGAATTAAGCCGTCATCCAATATTACTATTCAAGATAGAA
>Ga0164313_10002232_pt1 | contig 17367 bp, 16 predicted proteins | sample GuaBasSedimGuay4_FD_113735 | JGI IMG/M metagenome (GOLD analysis project Ga0164313, IMG submission 113735) | Subseafloor sediment microbial communities from Guaymas Basin, Gulf of California, Mexico - Guay4, Core 4569-4, 0-3 cm | ecosystem: Environmental > Aquatic > Marine > Hydrothermal vents...
TAGCCTGCGGGGCGTCGGCCGTTACGTGAATGTGAGCATCGATTTTCATGGCGGGATTCCATCCGCTGCCCGTGGATGGCTATTCTTATCCGATTTGGGTCGATCTGTCGATTCCAGATCTCTGCATCGAATGGCCCCTATTCGAACCAGAAGGGATTGGACCAGGCGGAGCCCCCATCGGCTCCGCGTACGGTTACTCGACCGAACGGGCTGTTGAAACCGTCGAGATCGAACTCAAATTCCAAGCCGTTTCCTCCGTCGACCGCGACCGCCGCCGCCGAAAATCCGGTCAGAAATACCCGACTGGCAGGTGAACATCGCAGCAGAAGCTTCGTTCCGTCACGCCGGATATCATGAATTTTCGGCCCGTTGCTCGAGTAGTAGTGGCCGGCTTTCAGAGCCGACAGGAGGGCTTCCGGTTCGAGGCTTTCGCATTTTACCTGGACCCAACCGCGCCCGAAATCGTGTCGCCCGCACGTGCCGTGGAAATCATCCGTCGCACAGACATTGTAGCGAAGACCGCGCGCCAGGGCAACGTCGGTCAACGACCAGCTGTCGGGATGATTGTTGTGATCGACGGCCACGCCGTTATGGACCTCGATCGCGTCGACCATTCCGATCGCTTCGAGGTCCCGCTCGGTGATGCCGTACCAGGAGGGATGGGCCACGGCGACGTAGGCGCCGGCATCCATGGCCCGATTGGCCATCTGCGCGGCCGTTTCGGATTCGCCCGGAGGCGCGAAATCATCGGGCAGGCCGACCGCCAGGATATGCCAGGGGCTGCCGAACTCGGTCAGATCGGTGTGTAACTCGGCGCCGATGATGGTGGTGAATCGGTTGGTCCGTAAGGACCGGGTATCGGTGATCGGAAAATCGTAGCTCGGGAGGAAATGATCGGTCAGGGAAATGAAATCGTAGCCCGCTTCGCGGTATTGGCGGCAAACCTGCTCGGGCGAGTAACCGCCGTCGGATCGATCGCTGTGGGTGTGGAGATTTCCTTTCCAGAAACGGCCTGGGTGGGAGAAGGGAAGTTGATCAATAGACATTTTTTGAGCCTCGTAATATGTGGTGCAGCGACAAGGGAGCAGACCTTTGCCGTCGGTTCAAGTACCTTGCTCAAGTTGACCCCCGATTGAGAAAGTGGAGCAACCGCCCGAGATCCAAAAGACTGTGCGGCTGCCCGGAAGGACAGCCCTCCACGCTGAAAGAAGGATGGAGCAAGGGTCGTGCTTCTGCGCGATCGTAGATGGAGGCATTGTGCTGAGCGGCTGTCTGGGCATGTCCCAGCGTAGCATTGTGAAGACGGAAGGACAGGCGTCCACGCTGAAAGAAGGATGGAGGGCCGTGCTCCCGCGCGACCGCGGGTTGGGCGATAAGCCCGCAAGGTCAGGCCCCTGTGGGGAACGTCCCTGCAATACCGGATTGAGGTTTGTCCGGGATGTGAGAGTGTGGCTTTCCAGTGACTTCAGAACCGATACCGGAAATCCTTTACCAGGACGACGATCTCATCGTGGTCAATAAACCGCCCGGATTGACCAGCGAGTCACCTGATTCGAAGGCGGAGTCGCTGCTCGGGAGGATGTCAGACCATTTTGGGCGACAGTTGATTCTCTATCATCGGCTCGATCGCATGACCTCGGGTTGTATCCTCTTCGGCAGGACCGCGCGTTTCAATCGGGCGATTGCCGGACTTTTTTCGGAAAAAAAGATACGCAAGGAATACTGGGCCGTGGTCGAGGGGTCCTGGCCGAAGGGGCTCAATCGGGTGGAGACACGGATTGCGCCACTGGATGGTGGACGTTGGGAGAATCGGGAGGATTCCGGCAAACCGGCCGTCACCACATTTCGGCGCCTGAGTTCAGCTGAGGGGCGGACCTGGCTGCAGGTTCTGCCGAAGACCGGCCGAACCCATCAGATCCGTCTCCATTGTGTCCACGCCGGCTGCCCGGTGGTTGGCGATGCGCTCTACGGACCGCCCGGAACGAAAGGTTCGCTTCTTCTGCACGCAAGAAAGCTGACCTTCAGGCATCCGGCCGACGCTCGGACCATCGAAGTGGAGGCTCCGTTGCCGGACTATTGGGACGAGTGGATCAGGCTTCAAACAACGGTGCCGCGGCCTCGATAGCTTTTGCCAATCGTTCCTCACCCGTGCCCTGGATCAGGACAAAGCCCACCCCCAATTCTTCGAGCGCCTCCTGCCAGAGCCGGCGGCACATGCGCTGCCCCGACTCGTCAGGAAACGATCGCATTGGATCGCTTTTCCACGGCAGATCGTTGTCGCAGAACAGATACAGGGCCGCGCCCAGAGCCCGGGCATTGCCTTCTGCACGTACCCAATCCGGACAGTGTCCCGCAAAAAGGAGGTCGTTCCATATTCGACAGGTCAGCAGGTCGGTATCGCAGAAAACCAGCTTTCCTGCTTGAGCGATCGCTCTTTCCTCGCCCGACCGTTGCCCGGTTCCGATGGCTTCGAGAGAATCAGCTGTGATGACGCCGTCGTGTTCGAGCCAATACTGCCGGACATATTCGCGTGACCATGGCTCATTGTAGTGGGAGGCCAATGCCTCGGCCAGGACGGATTTCCCCGTTGATTCCGGCCCGTAGATGACGATGCGTTTGATCTCATTCATCGTGTTTCTGTGCCCGCCATGCCTTGGTCCAGGCACGCAGACCGCCGAGTGCCATGAACCAGAAAATGGCGTAAAGAACGGCAAACCAGTAGTATTCCTTCACCCAGAAAACGCCGATCGCGACGGAGTTGGCGATCAGCCAGCCGATCCAGTTTGCCAGGACTTTGCGGGCCTGCAGCCACTGCGACGCAACGCTGAAGGCAAAGACAAAGGCATCCCAATAGGGCAGGGCTGCATCGGTCAGTTGGTGCATGGCCGTGCCCCAGGCCGCCCAGAGGATCAGGGTCGCTGCGGCCCAACCGAGGGTGGCTCCAGTGGAGAGGCTCTGGATGGGCAGTTCCTTCCGTTCCCTGCCTTCGGGATGTGTCCAATGCCACCATCCGTAGGCCAAGGCGATGAAGAAGACGCTCTGCAGGACCGTTTCGGAGTAAAGCCGTCCCTGGAAGCATACATACCCGAAGATCGCCACCTGGACGAGCCCGACCGGAAAGGCCCATATTTTTCGCCGGATCATCAGGCCAACCCCGATGATTCCGAGCACGGTGCCGATCTGCTCAAGCACGGAAGCGCCGATCAACCCCTGCCAGATGGATTCAAGAATTGGATGCAAAGGTGTGTTACCCCAAACCAGGTACTTGGAAACTCACGGACTCCGCCCTGTTCCGGAGTCCGTTCCCTGTGCTCTCAGTGGTCTTAATCTGATTCATATCGAGCAGGTTCACTCACGAGTGCGCTCAAGTCAGCTCTCAGTCGTGAATCTGAAGGCATAGAGATCGGCATCCCTGAGGACAAATCGCAGTCGGAGCGGGCGGCCCGTCAGGGTGGAGACGTCCGAACCGGTCTTCCAGACGACCGGTCGGTCGACCGAGTCGCCGAACGTGGGGTCGCAGTCGCCAAGGGCAAATCCCTCGATCGGACTGCCTGCTTCGTCCTGGATTTCGACCCGCACGTCACCTGCGACGGAAGTCGCGAAATTCAGTCGGAGTTCGTTCCCCTCAAAGACAAGTGGCCGGGTCAGGCATTCCCCACCAGACGCAGGTGCGTTGAGTGACACGAAACCATCGAGGCGAAGCGTGTAGCGGCGCAGGGCACTTCCGGTCTCCATCCAGTAGTCCTCAACCGCATACAAAGAGAGTTCGTTGGGAGCATCGGTCCCCAGGCTTGAAGCCGTCTCGACCAGGAGCCAGGCCAGGTATTGGTGGCCATAGTTCCAGGTCCCGGAGCGTTCGGGACCTGGACGGAGGAATCCTTCCGGCCACTTGGTGAACGATACTCCATCGCGACTGGACATCAGAAGCGATTCGGACAGTGCCGTGCCGTAACGCTCCTGGGCCGAGGACCTGAATTCACGGAATTCCCGATCCGGAAGGGCCCGCATGGAACTCCCCCACGGACGTTCGAGGTAGCGCGCGGGAAACCCGATCAGGATATGGGGTGCCCGGTGATAGGGCTTGATCTGGTTGACATAGAGTTCCTCGGCCGGCGGGTTGCCGAGGTAGGTCAGGTCGGCCTGGTTGGACCAGTGAATCATGTCGGGAGAGGTGGCGGTGCGGATCGACCGGGGACCCTTTGGATCCCAAACGCCCTGCTCCACCTTCCCTTCGGGGAAGCATCGCCAATACGCGCGGTACTCGCCGCGTTCGCCGTCCCAGAACGCGAGATTCTGTGAGTCGAAGGCGCCGTCGGTAATAACCGGCGTGTCGGCCATCTCTGACCACTTGAATCCATCATTCGATTCGATGGCAATCACTCCGTGCGCGCCCCGCGATCGGAGGAAACCCTTGTAGGGTATTTCCGCGGACGGATTCTCGTCCCGGAAAATCGCGGGATGGCCAGGGTCTCCTTCCGCTCGGGTCAGGCTGTTCCGATCCAGGACAATATTGTTCGCCTCGTTTCCATCGTAGGCGACCTGTCCAAGATCGGGCTTCACCCAGTGGATGCCGTCCTTGCTCTCGGCATAACAGGTAAATATGTCCGGGGTCTTTTCGGTGGCGATTTTTCCGGGTTTGAGGCGGATCTTCCACGCTTTATAGTAGAGTTTGTAGAGATCTCCGTCCCGGAACAGGCTGTGGTAGCCGCAGCCATTGCCTTCCCAGGGGGCGTCATGTCGCAGCACAATATCCCGGGGCTGGGGATGATGCATGCGTCGGCTGGCGTGGCCGTCAATCCGGTCGATCAGGAAATCATCGATGAAGAGTTCACGTCGTGAGCCAATGTCAGTCGGTTCGGAATTCTGCATAATTCGAGGGGTTGGAGGTTCGTGCGTGGTGACCCTTGTCTTCGGTCAGGAAATGCGCGAATGACCACATTTCGATTTCGTTCGAATAGACGGGAATGCATCCACCCGGCAAAAGGCAGGATGCTGGGAATTTTAGACAGGATTAACAGGATTGACTGGATTTGCTTCTGCAGGGCTTGAAAAGACAGAGACGGTGATAAGCCGCTCGTTTCTGATGATTCATAGCCATCTGCTGTTCCCAGCCAGGATCCTGTCCATAAGAGACCTGAGGCATGGGGGCTCGGTTGAGTTCAGTCTGGATTCAGAAACAGACCTGCGCCTGCCTCATTGAGGTCTTCCAGCAGGTCCGAGGTTCCGTCGATCAGGACCCGCAGGTCACCACCACTCGGGATCGAGAAAGAGACCTGGTGGGGCAGCAATCTCATTTCGATCGATGTCCCGGGCGCCTTCAGGGTCAGCCATGATGCGTCCGCGGCATAGTCGAGAAGGGGTGCCAGTTTATCGGAATCTTCGATCCGGTCGATCGTTCCTTCGAGGTCGATGGTTTGAGTGAATTCGATCAACACCGAATCGCAATAGTGGCGGAATATCTCGATGAAGCACGCACGGGTTACGACCTCCCTCGAGGTTATGGCGGCCACTTCGGTTCCGATTCGATAGGACCTTGCGTCATCCGGATCCTGATCGATCCAGAGCGTCACCGTGAAGTCGGGTGTCTTGATGATGCCGGTTCCTTCTTCGCAGGAAAAAGAAAGTCCCTTCCGTTTGAGGTGAAACGCCGTCCGGATGTCCCGGTGGAGTTGCTCTGCGCGGTCTTCCAGATCGGGGCTTCCTGCTTTTCTGGTGAACGCCTCCGTCGCCTGGGAATGCCGATCGGGTTCGCGGTGCACGCCTTTGAGAAAGCCACGCAGTCGCCGTATGCGACCCACGTCCCAACCACGCAGGCGCGCCTGATGGAACGGACTTGAAGATTCGTCAGCTTTCTTCTCAGGCATCGATCAACCGAGAGTGGTGCGCACGTTCACCTGAATGCAAACCCGTAGTTGTTGATCTGAACCGGTTGCTCCCGGTTCGGCCCATACTCACCTTTCTGCCCCGACCAGTTCCAGGTAATCACACAGGATCTCGATGTGATGATTGAACAGGGCGGAACTGAGACGATCGCTGACTTCGTATTGACCATCCCATCGCTTGCCGGGTTCGTACACCTTGTATCTGTCGCCCTTGACAATCCACCGGCCGTGTTTGTCCAGCGAATCAATGACCGCCACGACTTCCGGTCGGATGGCGTTCAGTTTCTCGGCGATCTCCTCAGAGGTCATTTCAGCGATCGGACGATAGATATAGGGGTCAACACCGGTCTCCCGGATATGATCAAAACGCTTTTCCCCATTCCTGATCCTTTCACTGAGGTCGGATTCATAGCCATATCCCGTGCGGCGTTCCAAGCTGAGTTCGTCGGTTGAGTCCACCCGGAAACGCCCACGATCATAGTAGAGCGCCCGGCCGGTTCCTATTTCGATGAATCGTGCCCAGAGTCCGTTGGGTAACCGGCTCTCTTCCAGCCAATCGAGGGCATCGGGTATTGGTTCGAGGTAATCCTCGTTCCCGAATTGGGCGAAGAGATCCATCAATACCTGAACGTTCTGGATCGTGACCAACGGGCATACCGCAGGAGGTTCGAACGTACGGGCCCAAGCCGGTTGAAGAAAGTCATTGTATTGTTGCGCCCATCCGGGCTGAGGCGGTGGAAGCTGGGACAGGATGATAAACCACCCCGTTTTTCGGACCGATTCCAGGAATTCATCGCGGTCGTAGTGCCGGTGAGCTGCGAGCATAACCGACAGGCAATCCGCGATACCATGGTCATTGTAGGTGGCGAAGTCGTGGTAGTTTCGTTGTCTGGGATATTTGTGTGGCCAGCCGCCATGCTCCATCTGTGCATCGAGCATCATGCTGAGAGATCGCTCGACGGCCTTGTGGAGAACCGGATCATCGACCACCTGATCAAGGGTCATCAGGAAGCGAATGGCGCTCTGGGTCTGGTCATCATCAAAACTTACCTCGTCACCTCTTGGTTGATCGAAGTGGATCTTATGATCCCATCCACCCAGATCGTTCTGACCGCGGATCAGGGCGGATGCCGCGTCGTTCGCCGCTTCAAGGAATAATGGGTCGGGGAGCACTTCGTACGCGTGCAGGAAACTCATTCCGACGCTCGGAGTGCCGGGAGGCTGCACCTCAATTGTCCGATCATCCATCGGCGGGCCTTCTCCCCACCTCGTCTGAAGATCGAGCGAATAGTAGTAACCGTAGCCACCTTCGATGGCGATCGAGTGAAAGAAATCGATGCCGCGTTCGAGTGCATCCTCCGCCCGTATGGCGAGTTCATGATCTGACACCGGATTTGCGGGTGCCCCGTAGGCAGAAATGGTCAGAACAACTGCCAGGGACAGCGCGAATCCGCAGGTGATTGGAGTATTTCTTAACATAGGTTGGGAGATGAGTTTTACCACAGAGAGCACCGGGGGAACAAGGAGTTGATTGGGGCATAGGGACCAATGATCGTCCGACTCATGCATTCGCTGCCGATCTCAGATTCCCTTCGTGACCTTATGTTACCTTCCGTGTGAAAGATTCTTCGGTATGGATTGAACACGGAAGGAGCGATGCGGGGGGGGAGGGACTCGGCTCTAGATTCTGAATGAACCACAGAGGACACAGAGGACACAGAGAATAAAAAGGAAGAGGCTCGGAATGAAAATTATGTTTGGAGAATTTTATATACTGAGTCTCGTCAGATGGAATAGCTGGTAAGTGAGGTTCCTGCGCGAGCGAATGGCCTGTTTCCTGAACCTCTGTGCTCTCTGTGTCCTCTGTGGTTCAAAAAACTTCAGTCAATAATAAGCCCCATGCAGAGGGTGTCGTGGTATTTCCCATCCACGCGAATTGCGTTCTGAATGCGGCCCTCTCGTTCGAATCCTTTGCGCTCATAAAGGGCGATCGCCCGTTCGTTGTCGGCTCGGGCCTGGAGGTTGATTTTGGTCACCACGCCGCCGCTGCGAGCCCAGGCAAAAAGTGAATCGAGCAGGAGTGAACCGATCTGCATTCTCCAGTAATGTTTTCGCACGGATATCCCGAACTCGCCGGCGTGACATCTGCGCGGTCGATGACCGCTATTGAACCCGAGGGTACCGACGATCTCGTCGCCGACCCATGCGATCAGGAAAAGACTGTTGGCGGACTGACGCTTTTCATCCAGGAAATCAGCCTCTTCCTCTTCGGTCATGCCAAGCTCGCCACGCCCGAAATCGAGGAAGTCGGTTTCCCCGGCAACTTCGTTGATGTATTCCAGTACAGCTTTGGCGTCGGCGGCCTCCGCCTCGCGGACGGTCACCTCGGGTTCGGATCCACGGCTCGTTTTCATGGCGAAATCAACCGTGCGCGGAGAACTGCGCTCTCAAGCATCGTCCGCATCAGAGGGGGTGGGACCGAAGTACCGGGCAAAGAACTCCCTGCACCTGCTCAGAGCCTCAGAGTTCGTTTCATCAGCGATCGCGTTTCGGGTTTCCCCCGGGTCGTTTCTCAGATCGATCAACTGCTCCCGGTTTTCGCCTGAATCGTAGAGCATGTACTTGTGGTCCTTGGTTACGATCATCCTGCCGATTTCGTTCTCCATCGGGATGAATTCTCGTGTGGCAGGCAGGGACTTTCTTTCGGCCAGAGGGCGGAGCGACACACCTATTCGGTCAGCTGGTGGTTCTGCACCCGCGTAGTCGCAGAGTGTGGGCAGCAGGTCCAATCCGTTTGAAACGAGATCGGAGCATACACCCTTCGATGTGACGCCAGGCTGACTGATGATCAGCGGAACCCGGCAGGCTTCCTCGTAAAATACGGTCTTGTGCTCCAGTTTGTGGGCGGAATCGTGGTCACCGTGGTCGCTGGTGAAGATCACCAGGGTGTTGTCTTCCTGCCCGCTGGCGCGCAAGGCTTCGAGAACACGGGCAATCTGTCTGTCCACCATTTCGGTCAACCGGGCATACGCCCACCTGTGCAGTCGCCACTGCTTGTCGCTGTAGTGGGCGCGGGCCTTCTTCTTGAACGGACTCTTCTCAAGAAAGTGACTGATCGCTTCCGGTTCGTCCTCCTGCGGTTGGTGGTTCTCCGGCAACGGTGGACAATGTTCGCTGAAGAACTCGTCTTCGCTGACCCCTTCAGGCCGGCGAAGCGCCCGGTCCAGGTTGGTCATCTCGATCTGACCACGGTCGATCAAGTCCCTTTCGCGGTCCGATGCGGCAAAATCGCGGATGGCCATATAGCAAATGTCGTGGGGATTGATGAACGACGCGCAGAGGAAAAACGGCTGGTCTCGTTCCTTCCGGATGTAGCGTGCACATTCCTCTGCGAGTTCGTCGCGTTCATCCCTGCAAATGAAATCAAAGCCGATCTCCTCGGGGGTCATTCCGGGCAGGTGGACCTTGCCACCGTAGGCGGGTTTATACCCCGCGCTGCGCATCTGCCATCCCAATCCTGAGTCGCGGATTTCCCGGGAGACGGAGTCGATGTGTTGGATGTCGCAGGACCGGAGCCCGATCTCGCTCGGCATCCTTCCGGTCATCAGGCTGAAGCGGGATGGGACGCAGACCGGATTTGCGCTGTAGGCACGATCGAATCTGGTCCCGGTTGCCGCCAAGCTGTCGATAGCCGGCGTTCTAAGGAACCGATTCCCGGCGCAACTCATCATCGAGGCGCTCAGCTGGTCCGCGAGAATCAGAAGGATATTTGGTCGGGCCTGCATTATAGTTGGGTCTTTGTTGGGTTCGCAGAGTTCACTTCCGGCAAACCGCGATCAGGTGGGTGCCGGTATCCCAGCATCCGGGTTGTCGGCAGGTCTCTTTTTCAAGCCTCAGCAGTTCGTTCCAATTAGGCGGAATTTCCATAATCTTCTCGAGTTGCTCTCCCATATTGACCGAAAGGAAGTTGGCAGAGGACATATCGAGGATATGCAGGTGGCTCCGTTCGAGAAGGTCGCGGTATTCCTGAGATCTGAACATGTGACAGAAGTGCTTGTTGTTCGGGTCCGTATGGGGAGTTACATCCCCAGATTCCAGAATCGTATCGATCTGATCGGATGTGAGATACATGATCGATGGAAGAAACGCATGAGCAGCTCCCCAGACCGACATGACGCTGGAGAAGAATATCCCGCCGTTCTTCAGGACTCGGCAGCATTCTCCCAATGCTTGATCGGCCTTCTCAAAAACATAGCTGAGCGGTCCTCCGTAACAGACGACGGCGTCGAAATCTCCGTCCAGGAAGCAGGCCATATCGCACATGTCGAGTCGATGCCAGTCTTCGATGCCCGAAGCAAAACCGAGTTCTTCCGCCTTCTTTCTGTTCAAGGCAAGCTGGCCTTCCGAGAGGTCCGTGACGGTAACGCGGCAATTGAGTTCGACAAGAATCCGGGTGAATCGACCGGCTGCAGCGCCGACCTCCAGTAATTTCATTCCGGGCTCGACGTGTTCCCGAAGAAATTCGGTGTGCAGGTGCAGGCTGATCCTGTCTTGGGGGGTCCGGACAAGCCGTTCCCATTCCTTCTCTCCGTGTTCGTCGAAGAATCGGGATACATCCTCCGGATCGTATTTGTATTCCTTGGGCATCCTCATCGCTTTTCCATTTTGTGGAAGTTTGCCGGTTCTGAGAGCTGTGATGCCGAGAGAACCTGAAGCGGTTGTTGTTCCGAGTCACTCATCGAAAGCCCAGTCGTCGATGATCGCCAACTCGGCTTCCGTGACCTCCGTGTCCGGATGGATCAGGAGATAGCTCTTGAGCGGCATGTACCCGTCCGCGATTTCGTCGTAGGTTTCCTCGGTCTTTTTGGTCCGCTTTTTGGCACTGTAATTCCCCCAATCAGAGTAGTTCAACTCCTCGCGTCCCTCCTGGATGTGGTCCGCGATCCACCAGGAAACAGGAGCGACGTAACTGTACCATGGCCAGATCGTTTCGTTGGAATGGCAGTCGTAGCATTTTGCCTGCAGGATCGTTTTGACCGGTTCTGGGCCATCAAAATCCGCGGTGACTTCCGGATTCGATCGGTCGGGCTGAATGAATTGAATGACCGCAGTCAGGGCTGCCAGGCCAATCAGAGATTTGGTGATGATCTTCATGGTGTCGGGTGATTGATCATCCTTTGGACTTTCTCCCTGTCTGTCAGGCGAAAATTAGGGAAATTAGGTTGATCTCCGCTTGCAGATCTGCGTTTCATTTCGCGGATCGACCTGAGTCGATTCAAATCCTGTTCTCGTCTATAACCATGACTTATTCATGACCAACTACCGCTGCTTTCTGACCGCCCTTGCCTTGATCATCTGTCTGCCCATCGCCCGGGCCGAGCATCATGAGAAGGAAGAGGAGAAGACGCCGCTTGGAGAGGAAATGAGCGCCATTAACAAGGCGTGGCGCCAGATCAAAAAGCAGGCCGAGGATGTGAGTCAGAATGAGGAGACCCTGAAACTTCTGGACCAGGTGATTGAAAACTGCAAAACCGCGGTGGACATGGTGCCCATCCTCAGTGAGGAGGTTTCTGAGGACAAGCGGCCTGCTTTCATCGAGGCCTATAAGAAGGAGATGATGAAGCTCGACAAGCAGTTTGAGTCACTCAGGAGCGCTCTTGAAGCCGGCGAAAACGGGAAGGCCCAGGAACTCATCAAGAAGATCGACGACTTTAAGAAGAAGGGGCACAAGGACTATAAGCCCGAGGATGATTAGCGGAGCTCCTGATAAGTTCTTTCGCTACGGGCACGGACGATCCCCCCTGCTGATGCAGGGCTGTCCGCCGGGAAGTCGCGCGGGGCATATTTGTTGACTCTCCAAAGTCTTCGCCCGATAAGAGGCCTCATGATTTTTGAATCCAGAGCCTATGCACGTGCTGGTTTGCTGGGAAATCCGTCCGATGGGTATTTTGGCAAGACCATCTCGATTGTGGTCCGGAACTTCGGGGCCCATATTTCTCTATATGAATCCCCTGAACTGCATATAGAGCAACAGGCGGAAGATCAGAACATATTCAGAAATATATATCAGTTGGTGGAGTCTGTTGACCTGACCGGCTATTATGGTGGTGATCGATTGATAAAGGGCGCCATCAAGAAGTTCTGTGAGTTCTGTGATTCCCAATCGATTCGACTGCACGGAAAAAATTTCACCATAAGGTACCGATCGTCGATACCACGCCAGGTCGGCCTGGCCGGCTCAAGTGCCATCGTTACGGCCACCATCAAGGCTTTGATGGCGTTTTATGAAGTGGAGATTGAGGATGAAATCCTGCCCAACCTTGTTCTTTCGGTGGAGACCGAAGAATTGGGCATCAATGCCGGCCTTCAAGACAGGGTCATCCAGGTTTATGAAGGTTGTGTGTTCATGGACTTTGAAAAGACCATCATGGAGTCGCAGGGTCATGGGGATTACGAACGCATTGACCCATCGCTTCTACCAAACCTGTTCATTGCCTATAAGACAAATCTGGGGAAGGTATCCGGTGCTGTGTTCAGCGACGTGAAGGCCCGATTTCTGGAAGGAGACCCCCTTGTGGTCGATACCCTGGCGGAAATAGCCGAGGTCGCGGCAAAGGGGAAAAAGGCCATCTTAAGTGGCGATCACGGTCAATTGGCCAAACTTGTTGATAGGAACTTTGACCTCAGGTGCAAAATATTTTCCATCAGTGAGAGCAATCGTGAGTTGGTAACCGTCGCACGGAAATGTGGAGCGTCGGCAAAATTCACCGGTTCGGGAGGATCCATTATAGGAACCTATGAAAGTGATGAAATTTTGCGGAGTCTCATTATTAACATGAATGCCCTGAAGGCAAGGGTGATCAAACCATTCATAAACTAAAGGGCATTATGATTAAGAAAGCAGTAATACCGGCAGCCGGACTTGGAACAAGATTTTTGCCTGCGACCAAGGCGCAGCCAAAAGAAATGTTACCCATCATTGATACGCCTACCATTCAATATGTGGTTCAGGAGGCGGTTGATTCGGGTATCGAGGACATTCTGATAATCAGTGGCAGGAACAAGCGGGCGATGGAGGATCATTTTGACCGGAATGTTGAATTGGAGGATCGGCTGGCCAAGGAGGAGAAGGACACGCTATTCAATGAGATTCGACATATTGCGGATATGGCAAATATCCATTATGTCAGGCAGAAGGAGATCCTTGGATTGGGAGATGCCATATATTACGCGCGATTCCACACGGGGAATGAGCCGTTTGCGGTGTTGCTTGGTGATACGATCATTAATTCGGTCATGCCGGTGACCCAGCAGCTGATTGATGTGTATGAACAGTATCAGGCGACAACGGTTGCGGTGGAGGTCGTGCCAAGAGACAAGGTGTCGAGATATGGGATTGTGGGCGGCGAGAAGTTGAGCGACCATATCATGGCGATCGACCAGTTCATCGAAAAACCGTCGGTTCAGGAGGCGCCGTCAAATCTGGCGATTGCCGGCAGGTATATACTGACCCCGGAGATTTACACCGCATTGGAGCAGACGCCGAAAGGCAAAAACAATGAACTCCAGCTCACTGATGCCCTGATGAACCTTACCCATAAGGAAAAGGTGGTCTCTCATACTATTCAGGGCAAAAGATATGACATTGGCAATAAGTTGGATTACTTGAAGACAACCGTGGAATTTGCCTTGCGCCGAAAGGAGTTCGCAAAACCGTTCTATGACTATCTGAAGAAGATCGTGGAGGAGAATGACAGGCCACTCTGAATTATTCGAGACGGCCAACGAGGCAAGGATATGGGTGCGTTGGGTTTCCCGGTTTTCTGCAAAACGCTTGAACAGACCCCAGTCTGAGAAGAAGTTCAGACAGGATTAACAGGATTGGCTGGATAGGTTTCTGAAGGCTCTGAAAGGACGGAGAAGGCGATAGGTCGTTTTTCTCTGATCATCATGATCTTCTTCTCAGACCGGATCCTGTGAATTCTGTTAATCCGTCAAAAAAAGTTTCGAAGGGTTAGTCTCCTAGAACGCCTCAACGAGTTCCACCATCTTCTCGTAGTTTCGCAACGCCAGGGCCGGCAGTTCCCGCCCATAGGGACAGGATGATGGCATCAGGACGAATCCCCGGCCGGTTCCTGATGTTCCTTCCTCGAGGGCGCGTTTGATTTTTTCCGCAAACCGGTCAGTGGGCAGGTTCTCGATGTCATTTGATTCGAGATTGCCGAAGAGGACCATGTCCCTGCCGTATCGTTCCCTTACATAGGCCAGTTCAACGTCGCCTTGGGGAGGCGGTTCGATGGGATCGAGCGCATCCGCGCCCAAGGCAGCGATATCATCCAGAATGGCCTTGAGATTTCCGTGTGAATGGATGCGGGCAAATCCGCCAAACCTCTGGATTGTCTCAACCATGGGCCTCACATACCGGCATACATACTCCCGGAACAGATATGGCGGCAGGAAGGGAGACGAGGCGTACTCCGGACCGAATATCCGCCAGAGACGACCGGGCAGTGCTTTGGCCACGGCCTCTGTCTTTGGCAGGAGGGTCGAAGCAAAGCGCTCCAGAAGTCTGTGAAAGAGGGCCTGTTCGGTCAGGGCGATCACCGTGTAGTCGGCCAGGTCAAACAATCCTGCCGCAAGGCAGAGCGGATCGGGTGTGTCGATCATCACTATTCCCGTGTCGCCCAAGGCGGTCTCCGCTTGAATGACCGCCTCAGTGGCCATCGCGCCCTTCGAATCGGGCTCGGGTATCTCCAGGAACGCTTTCAGGTCATCGACATTCTTGAGCAGCGGTTCGACGGTCCACACCGTGTCTATGCCGGGGTCGCGCCGGGTGAGTGAGGTCAGGGTACGGGTTCCGATCTGAATGCGCCTGCGGGTGAAACGGTTCCCATCGCGCATATAGGTTTTGGCCTCCGAGATCGATTCAATCGGATCGGGTTGGATGCGGGCAAAGGAAACACCTCGCAGGACAATGCGATCGGTCTTTTCCCGGGCCAGATCAATCAACGGCCGCCAGGATGGATGGTTGAAGATGTTGAACGGATCACTGTCGTCAGGATCCTGATTCATACCGTTCAGTTCATAGAATGAGACCGGAGGCCGATCTACCTGCTCGCCACGCAAGGTGGCCATGAGTCTTTCCCGTCGGTTCATTGGTTTTATTGTGTTTTGGGTGGGGTCGCCGGATATCGTGTACCATCAGGACGTTGGTTTTGGAAAGGAATTCGGATGCCGGGCGTGGCTGACCGATCCTCGTGCACCAACATTCGTGAACTGGTGGGCTGGTATTGTTGGTCTGTGCGTGCAGGGTCCGTATCTGGTGTTCAACTGTAGGAGAGGCTTAATGCCTCGATGGTCTGCGTGATCGAGGCATTAAGCCTCTCCTACTGAAAAGGCGGCGATGTAATCTCTGTTTCCGGTCAGACCTCATCGATTCATGGCTGTCCGAATACCCGTCCATCTGCTGGCAATTTGAACTTTTTCATCGATTTTCCTAAGAAAACAGCCGTTACCGTGTCTACATGGGTGAGGTGAAGAAGATTTGTCATCAGAAAAACCATGAAATCCCTGGCGTCCAATCAGGATTCACCCCAGCGTACTGACCCCAGAAGTCCGCTGATCCCGCTTCCCATGGCATCCGGAGAATCGAATACGACCCTGGTGGCTCTCTTCGAAGCTGAAGAGAGTCGGATTCTGGGCTTCGCGACCGGCCTGGTGGGTCGTCGTGCGGTGGCTGAGGAGTTGGTGCAGGAGACGTTTGTGAGGCTGCACCAGGTCTGGGATCAGGTGGATAACCCGCGCGCCTGGCTCTACCGCAGCCTGCGGAACCTGGCGGCCAACCATCTCAGAGACAGGCGGGACGAAACCGAACTCGACGAAAAACGGGAATCCGGGTCCGGTGAGAACGCACTTCCCGATGAGGTCCTGGGGCGCATGGAGGCGGTGGGAACGATGCGGCTTCTGGTGGCCGAGATGGCGCAGGAAGACCGGGATCTGATCCGGTTCAAATACGAAGAGGGGCTGAAATATCGGGAGATCAGTGAACGGACGGGCATCAGTATCGGGAACGTTGGTTTTCGCCTTCACCACCTTCTCAAGAGCCTGGCCGTCGGTCTGCGCCAGGCGGGAATCGAAGGGAGCCGGGGATAGGAGGAAGATACCATGAGTCACGACGATAAAGACAAGAGCCCCGACCTTAATCTATGGATCGACCCCGAGTTCGAAGCACGGGTGATTGCCTGGGTCCTGGGCGAAGTGTCCGATTTTGAAGCGGCGGAGTTGGAGCGGTTGATCAAAGATAAACCAGAACTCGCCCTGTTCAGGAAGCGTATCGAGGCCGCCCACGGTCTGGCTGCGGAGGCGATGGGTCCGGAGGGTGACCCACTGCGTCTGTCGCCCGAACGGCGAGCTGAACTGCTGGCGCGGATCTCGGAACCCGTTGCGGATACCGAGCCGGACAGGCCGATCGTTTATCGGAGATCGCCGGCCATCAATTGGCGCAAATGGCTGCCGGCGGGAGCTGTTTCTGTTGCGGCCTCCTTCATTTTGGTTTTCGGGGTTGTTCGAATGGGTCTGCGTCACACCGAATTCGGCCAGGCCGACTTTTCGCAGTCGCTGGAATTACCCACCCCGCCGCCGCCTCCGACTGAATGGGACGGGCGCCGGCTTGGTCGGGAGGAACCAATGAAGCTGAAATTGGAGTCCGGATCCAGGGTGTTGCTGGATGGACCGATTGTCGATCCGCTCAGCGTCAATCAACTGGAGATCGCTCTCGATGTGGGTATCGGTGGACTTTCCGGCACGATGGACGAGTTCGATCGTCAGGTGGGACAGGACAAGCAGGCGATCGCCGCGGCGGTCGATTCCTCAATTCTTTACAAGGGTGAAGGGATTGGGAGCGAAGAGGTTTTCTATGAATACGGTGATCTCGATCGCCTCGACGCAAACAAGCCGGCCGTAGCCGGGCGCTCAAATTCGCTTTTTCAGAGTGCCGGCACGACGGCGCCCGCTCCGAGCAGTCGGGAGCGTGCCAAGCTGAAAGATGTCACCGAAACGGAGGTCGTCGTCCTGTCAGCATTCGAGGTTTCCTCAGACGACGAGGATCCGGGTTATCGTGCACCGAATACACCCTGGGACTCGCAACGGAAAAGCCGTAATACAGCTTTTGTGCATAGCCCCTCGCCGTTGGTTGCGGAAAAGAAAGACCAGGCTGAAGTCCGCAGCGTTGTCGGTGGTAAGATCCTGGGCGACACCAAGGTTCCAAAGTCTTCAGGCGAGTATGCAGCGACCCCTTTCACCGTTGCAGAGGTCAACGCTCTCGAGGAGTCGGTATCCACATTTTCACTACATGTAAGCGATGTCTCTTTCAGACTGGCCCTGGCGGCACTCGATCGTGGACAGATGCCGAATCCGGAAATCATTCGTCCCGAGGAATTCTACAATGCATTCGACTACGGAGATCCGGCGCCGACCACGGCGGAGA
>Ga0164313_10002233_pt1 | contig 17364 bp, 13 predicted proteins | sample GuaBasSedimGuay4_FD_113735 | JGI IMG/M metagenome (GOLD analysis project Ga0164313, IMG submission 113735) | Subseafloor sediment microbial communities from Guaymas Basin, Gulf of California, Mexico - Guay4, Core 4569-4, 0-3 cm | ecosystem: Environmental > Aquatic > Marine > Hydrothermal vents...
CTGAGTTCTTAGGTGGTTCTGCTGATTTAACAGGTTCTAACTTAACAAGTTGTGACAGTTTCACACATGTTGATGGCAAAAAACCAGGAAACTACATCTCTTACGGTGTACGTGAATTTGGTATGTATGCAATTATGAACGGCATGTCTCTACACGGTGGATTAATTCCATTCGGTGGTACTTTCCATATGTTCTCTGATTATGCAAAAAGTGCGTTCCGCATGGCTGCATTGATGAAGATTCGTACCATTGCTGTTTTAACGCATGACTCTATCGGTCAGGGTGAAGATGGACCAACTCATCAACCGATTGAAAATACATCAGCAATGCGTTTGATTCCTAATATGGATGTTTGGCGTCCAGGAGATTCAACGGAAGTTGCTGTTGCATGGACTGCTGCTGTTGAGCGTATGGATGGTCCTTCTAGTCTAGTGTTTAGTCGTCAAGGAATGCCTGGGCGTAAACATGATACTGCTGATTTTGACAGCATTCGCAAAGGTGCTTATGTCTTATCGGGAGCCAAAGGTGATGCGGCTGCGATTATTATTGCAACAGGTTCTGAACTAGACCTAGCAATGAAAGCACAAGAAGCGCTAGCTGCTGATGGTGTTAATGTCAGTGTTGTTTCTATGCCGTCCACGAATGTATTTGATCGTCAAGATCAAGCATACAAAGATAGCGTATTGACTCCAGGTGTGAAACGTATTGCTGTTGAAGCGGGTGTTACAGACTTCTGGCGTAAATATGTAGGCTTAGAGGGTGGTGTAGTTGGTATTGACACTTTTGGCGAGTCTGCTCCAGGTGGGGTATTGATGGAGCACTTCGGCTTTACAGTTGATAACGTTGTTAAGACTGTTAAAGAAGTATTGTAGTCTAAGGTACAGTTAGGAGGATCATAGATCCTCGTTTACGAATAGCCACTGATTCGTTATACTGAGTCAGTGGTTTATTTCGTTTCTTACGACATATAGGTGGATTGCGTGAAAAAAAATAATGTACAAAAAGGCATATTTGCTGCCTTATTACTTGCAAGTCCTTTTGTGACGGCAGGTACTCAATACCCGGCATCTGATTTTCAACCTAAAGTTGTTTATCAGGATAAAGACTATCAGCATGAAGGGTCAACATCTTCAAGTTCTAGTGCTAGCGCATCTACGGGTAAAAAAGCAGCAGCTGATGCTAATTATCCTGCTGCTACTTTTGAACCAAAAGTTGTTTACCAAGACAAAGATTACAAGCATAGTAGTGGTGCAGCATCGAGCAAGTCGATTCCTTTAGCAATGTGGGAAGAAAAAGTTGATGCAGCTATTGAAGAAAAATATGCTGAAGAGGCTGGTGCTGAAGGGTCTTCAATGAACCCCTTATTCGCAGTGCTAGTATTGGCTATAGCTGGATTTTTATACTTTAAAAATTCAAAAGGAACGACTGCTCAGCCTAAAGCAGGCGCTAGAGCAAGACGTGTAGCAGCACCAGCTGCAAACTTTCGTAATGCTGAAGGGGTAAGTGGAGTCGCTAAATACTTACAGAATAAAATACCTAAACTTTCTGGGGTTGATAAATATTTACAAGCAAATCAATCAGCACCAAAGTCAGGCGTTGCAAAATATGTAGCTAAAAAAGTTGTTGCTGCTAAACAGGCAGCTTCTGAAAAAACAACAGGCGTAGAAAAATACGTGCGTAAAAAAGGGTAATTAGAATGGGTTTTTTATCAGGTATTTTTTCCAGCAAACAAACTAGTCAGAATATTTATCGTGATGAGGTACCTGTAGACTCTTCAGATGAGGATTTAACGGGAGTTGCTAAATATATCAATGCTCAAAGTGATAAGTCCGTTGAACTAAGTACTTATACGAAAAAGTTAAGTGGTGTTGGTGAGTATATACAAACTCGAAATGCTACAGCTACAGAGCTAACTAATGCTGAGAAGGACGTGATAAATGCCCGTATTAATGCAGCGATACAACTAAGAATAACAGAGGAGAGCTTGATGAGTGCTGAAAATGAAAAACTAAGTGGTGTAGCTAGATATGTTGAGAACCAGGAGCAAGCCTGCGTAGCTGCTCAGGCAGAAGAACAAGCTGTTACAGGTGTTGCAAAATACATAACGAATATTATCGAAAATAAACCCGTTACTACAGGTGTTGCAAAATACTTGAAGAACCGTGTGGATGCAACAATCAGTAGTGTTGATAGGTATGTGATTCAAAAGTCGCTTGCGGATAAAAATAAGCCAGAGGTTATCGTTGTTGAGCCTAGTAGTGTGGCTAAATATTTAGAGAACAGACCTACAATGTTGACTAGTAGTGTGGCTAAATATATTGCTAAGCAAGGCGTTGCAGCTAGACAGGCGAATAATTTAACAGCGGCATAAAAATATTTCAGCAGTGAAGTATTTTTCAACGTATAGAGGGAGATGGAAACAAAAATCCTACCCAATATCGGACGGTTATTTATTTCCAGCTTGCTAATTACTTTCGGCTTATTAGCCGAAAGTAATGATAAGTCTAGGGTATTCAAAATATGCCTTATTTAAATCTGTTTTCCTTAGTTTTAGTGTAAATTAAGGAAAACAGATTTTATCTTTCTGAGACTCACTAATTGATTGTATAGTTTAATAGCCAGTTAATGATTTTAGAATCCTGAATAACAGTATTTTCCCTGGGTGACTTATGCTCTGGGAGAGCCGTACTCCTAATTCAGTTGCGGTTAAGATTTTCAGACCCTATCAGTACTATTTGGCATGCTAGATGTGTATGCTGACTTTTTTAAATTTAATATATTAAAGGTATCTATCTATGGCTAATTTTTTAGACCAACTTAAAGCAGTAACAGTTGCTGTCGCTGACACAGGCGATATCGGTGCAATTGAAAAATTTACTCCGCGTGATGCAACAACAAATCCTTCGTTGATTACAGCTGCAGCACAAATGCCGCAATATCAGGCGATTGTTGATGATACATTAACAGCAGCACGTGCTACATTAGGTGCTTCAGCTTCAGCGACTGAAGTTGCAGGGCTGGCATTTGACCGTTTAGCAGTATCATTCGGTTTGAAAATTCTTGAAATCGTACCAGGACGTGTTTCTACAGAAGTTGATGCGCGTTTATCTTATGATACCGATGCAACGATTGCTAAAGGTCGTGACTTAATCTCTCAATATGAAGCGGCAGGTGTAGATCGTAAGCGTATATTGATTAAAGTTGCAGCTACCTGGGAAGGTATTCAGGCTGCTAAAGTTCTTGAGCAAGAAGGTATTCATACTAACTTGACATTAGTATTTGGCATACATCAGGCAATTGCCTGTGCTGAAAACGGTATTACTCTGATTTCACCTTTTGTTGGACGTATTCTAGACTGGTACAAAAAAGACACCGGCCGTGATTCTTATGAGCCAGCTGAAGATCCAGGTGTCGTATCAGTAACTGAAATTTTCAACTATTACAAAAAATTTGGCTTCACTACTGAAGTAATGGGTGCAAGCTTCCGTAATATCGGAGAAATTACAGAATTGGCAGGTTGTGATTTACTTACAATTTCTCCAGGGTTGCTAGATGAATTACAATCAACTGAAGGTAATTTACCAGTCAAACTTGACGCAGCTAAAGCACAAGCGATGGATATCGCTGAAGTCAATGTCGATAAAGCAACATTTGATAAAATGCACACAGAAAACCGTATGGCAACTGATAAACTAAAAGAAGGTATCATAGGCTTTGAAAAAGCATTGGTAGTTTTAGAGGAGTTATTAGCAGGTCGCCTTGCTGAATTAGAAGCATAATAACTTATATTATGTGACTTAAGAAAAAGGCCTACCAGTAGGCCTTTTTTTATGCCTAAAGGAAAAGTAGATTTCCAGTGTTTAGTGTATTGAAAAGAGTGGGGTCTAGTCGTATAAAGATTGTTTTCAATTGAATAATAAACATTAGTAGGTCAGACTAAATTATTGCAAATATTTAAGCAGACTTATCTCAAAGAATACTTACATATGCTATTATGCTGAAGCATCTAATAAAGTTTCGAAAAAACTGTACTTATAATACTAATAAACTTTTCAAACAGCTATTTGAAAATATCTAATGAGGATTGAACATGACTGAAGTAATTTATTTATTAACTATCTTGTATGCCGCATACGTCATTGACAATATTAAGGGGCATATGCCGATAAATATATCAATTGTATTTCTCGTTTTGATGTTTTTATCAACTATATAGTGCCCGAAGGGTATTAAGCAGCAAAAATAGCCATGGCTTTAAATTTCCTGAAGCAACATTAATTTATGCAACCATAGCTGAGAGCCTGGTTTTATTAAAATGATAAAAACAATAAACCAGAGTTGCTATGTCATATGTCCGTAGCTTAAATTAAACATTGGTGGCTATAGTAAATTGTCTTGTTGTACACACCAAGAAAAAGCCTACTAAGTAGGCTTTTTTTATCTCTGATAATAACTGAATAGTTTGTTTAGGCGGGGGGGTGGCATGACAGCCTTACACCGGTATATTTAGTGCCTGTTGAAAAATCTACTTTATTTGACTCGCATACCTGCTACGGCTCCATTATCAGGATGTAGCACCCATAAATCTTCACCACCAGGGCCGGCAGCTAATACCATGCCCTCAGATAGCCCAAATTTCATTTTACGCGGCTTTAAGTTAGCCACAACTACGGTTAATTTGCCTTCTAGGTCTTCAGGCTTATAGGCTGATTTAATACCAGCAAAGACATTACGAGTTTCATCGCCTATATTAACCGTTAATTGCAGTAATTTATCAGCGCCTTGTACGTGCTCTGCCTTAACGATTTTAGCAATACGTAAGTCAATTTTTGCAAAGTCATCAAATTCAATTTCTGCAGCGATAGGGTCAAACTTTTTTGCCACAGGTTCAGCTATTTTTTCCAGATTTTCTTTGGAATCTTCGATGATAGCTTCAATTTTAGACTCATCTACACGGGTCATAAGCGCTTTAAACGGTTTAATTTCATGACTAAGCAATGGCTCAGCAGTATTCGGCCAGCCTTGATCTGGGATATTTAAGAAATTCTCACTTTCGGTGGCTAATGCTGGCAGAACAGGTTTTAAGTATGCGATTAATAAGCGAAACAAGTTAATACCTACAGAGCATATGTCATGTAACTGCTGGTCTTTACCTTCTTCTTTAGCGATCAGCCAGGGTTTTTGCTCATCAATATACTGATTGGCTTTATCGGCGAGCGCCATAATTTCACGCATTGCTTTTCCGTATTCGCGTGCTTCATATAGCGTTGCAATCTGTTCACTTTGCTGAGTAAATTGCTGGAATAATTCTGCTTCTGAGCAATGTGCTGATAATCGACCATCAAAGCGCTTTTTAATAAAGCCACTACAGCGGCTGGCAATATTAACGACTTTGCCCACTAAATCAGAATTTACTCTTTGGGTAAAATCTTCAAAGCTTAAATCAATATCATCAACTCCGGCACTGAGTTTGGCAGCAAAATAATAACGTAAATATTCAGGATTCAAATGGTCTAGATAAGTGCGGGCTTTAATAAAAGTACCGCGTGACTTGGACATTTTTTCACCATTAACGGTTAAAAAGCCATGGGCAAAGACTGCACTCGGTGTTCTGAAGTTCGCACCTGCAAGCATGGCAGGCCAAAATAAGGCATGGAAATAAATAATATCTTTACCAATGAAATGATACAGCTCTGTTTTACTATCCTTTGCCCAGAACTCATCGAAATCAAGATTCTGTTTAGTACAGTAGTTTTTAAAACTAGCCATATAGCCAATAGGAGCATCAAGCCAGACATAAAAATACTTGCCAGGGGCATCGGGGATTTCAAAGCCAAAATAAGGTGCATCACGTGAGATATCCCATTCTTGCAAGCCACCTTCTAGCCATTCTGCCAATTTATTACTCACTTCTACCTGTAAATGGCCATCAGTTGTGGTCCATTTTTTTAGCATGTCATTAAAATCCGCAAGCTTAAAAAAATAATGCACTGAATCTTTTTCAATGGGTTTTTCACCCGATACAGCAGAAACTGCATTTTTTAATTCGATAGGTGAGTAGGTGGCACCGCAGGATTCGCAGTTATCACCATATTGATCTTTAGCATCGCATTTTGGGCAGTTACCTTTGATAAACCGGTCAGGCAAAAACATTTCCTTAACAGGGTCATAGGCCTGAGTAATGCTACGTGAGCTAATATGGCCATCGTCACGCAGGCGTTCATATATCAAACTAGAAAAATATTTGTTTTCTTCTGAATGGGTGCTGTGGTAATTATCAAAATGAATACCAAACTCAGTAAAGTCAGCCAAATGCTCCTGACCAACCTGAGCAATAAGTTCTTCGGGTGTAATACCGTCCCGGTCAGCCTTTAGCATGATAGGGGTGCCATGAGTGTCATCAGCACACACGTAATAGCATTGATTGCCGCGTTGCTTTTGAAATCGGGACCAGATGTCAGTTTGTATATATTCGACGAGATGGCCTAAATGGATAGGGCCATTGGCATAGGGTAGGGCGCTGGTGATCAGAATTTTTCTATCGGACATATAAATGAGGATTAACTTGAAATATAAAGGCTAAAATAACTCGTTATTATGGCATAAAATAGTTTACTCTTTCGACTGAATATAGCGGATTTCTTGGGAAAACTAGAATACTGTATTATTACCAAGTAAAATACTCGGTATTTTGTTTATTATAAACATACCCTTTACGGAATTTTTTATATGCCACCTATTGCAAAAAACGACATAGAAACCTTATTATCAAATATAGTTGACCCTAATTTAGAAACTGATTTACTCAGTGCTCGCTCAGTAAAATCAATTACTGTTGAAGCCGGACGTGTTGTGGTAGGCCTGGAACTTGGCTATCCGGCAAAAAGTTTTATAGCTGGCTTTAAGCAACAAATTACTGACAAGATATCTGCGCTGGAGGGCGTTAGTTCAGTCGAGGTGAATATTAGCGTTAATATTGTTGCTCATGGTGTGCAAAATTCACTTAAGCCGGTTAATAATATTAAAAATATAATTGCTATCGCATCAGGTAAAGGCGGGGTAGGAAAGTCAACTACTTCAGTAAACCTGGCTTTGGCATTAGCTGCCGAAGGGGCAATAGTCGGTATTCTGGATGCTGATATTTATGGACCGAGCATTCCGACCATGCTGGGTCTGTCGGGTTACCCTGATAGTCAGGATAATAAAACCATGATGCCTAAAGTATCGTATGGGATACAAACGATTTCGATTGGTTATTTGATCGAGCCAGATCAGCCGATGATCTGGCGCGGCCCTATGGTAACCAATGCCTTACAGCAGCTTCTAAATGATACTAACTGGAAGGACCTTGATTATTTAATAGTTGATTTACCACCAGGCACCGGAGATATTCAACTGACACTATCGCAACAAATTCCAGTGAGTGGTGCGGTTATTGTGACTACCCCTCAGGATATAGCTCTGATAGATGCGCAACGCGGCTTAGGAATGTTTGAAAAAGTTAATGTACCTGTTTTAGGAATCGTGGAAAATATGAGTATGCATATTTGTAGCGAATGCGGCCATGAAGAAGCTATTTTTGGCACCGGCGGTGGTGCGGCGATGGCAGAAAAAAATAATATTGAATTATTAGGGTCTCTACCACTGGATATACATATACGCCAATTCGCAGATTCTGGCAGACCTACAGTTGTTGCTGACCCTGATGGCAGGCCAACTGAAATTTACAAAGAAATTGCACGCAAGATGTCCGCTAAATTAGCACTGAAAAGTAAGGATTACAGTAGTAAATTTCCTAATATCGTTGTACAGAATACTTAAGCCAGGGTAGAGCGGACTTTAGTCCGCAATGGTAATAGTTGATTCGAATTGGACGAGCGGACTGAAGTCCGCTCTACAGAGGGCTTATCAGGATGCAGCAATTCCTGCTATATTGTAACCACAGTCTACATAAGTGATTTCGCCAGTGACACCAGACGCTAAATCAGAACACAGAAAAGCGGCTACATTACCCACTTCTGCTATGGTAACGTTTTTCTTAAGAGGAGCGGTATCAGCAGCCTTGCTAAGCATAGACTTGAAGTTATTGATGCCTGCAGAGGCTAATGTTTTAATTGGCCCTGCAGAAACAGCATTAACGCGAGTTCCTTCGGCACCTAAGGCAACGGCCATATAACGTACATTGGCTTCCAGGCTCGCTTTAGCAACCCCCATAACATTGTAATTAGGAATGGCGCGCTCTGCACCTAGATAGCTTAAAGTGAGTAGTGAGCCATTACGCCCCGCCATCATTTCGCGTCCAGCGCTCGCTAAGGCAGTAAAGCTATAGGAACTAATGTCGTGGGCAATTTTAAAGTTTTCGCGTGTGGTTGCCGCAACAAAATCACCATCCAGCGCTTCTCTTGGTGCGAAGGCGACTGAATGCACAATACAGTCTAGTCCATCCCATTGCTTGCCAAGTTCGGTGAATACATTATCGATTTGCTCGTCACTACTGACATCACATTCAATAGTTATGTTTGAGTCACATTCTGCGGCCATTTTTTCAACACGACCTTGTAGTTTTTCGTTTTGAAAAGTAAAGGCGAGTTCGGCACCTTCACGGTGCATTGCTTGAGCAATACCCCAGGCAATCGAACGATTGCTGGCTAAACCTACGATTAAAACACGTTTGCCTTGCATAAATCCCATTTTTTATGTCTCCAGTGGATGTTATAAACAGATTTGTTTAGTATCTACGAGCTGTATTCAGATGTCCAGTATTAATCAAGTAGTATTGCACTGTAACACCGATTTCATAAGATTATTTGACCGCTGTCCTTAGTCAGGTTTATCAGGTGCATTATTTTCAACAGCTATGGTGGATTCTTCAGTACTATGATGGGTTGAGGGTAGGCCCAGGTTTTTCCGTACATCGAGGATGAATTTCAAACCGATGGGAGATAAAACATTTTTGCCTACCGTCTTTAGACTAAGCGCCGTCATCATCGCAGCTTTGTTAAAATCAGAACATTTGCGCATCATGATGGACAGAATATATAAAGCACCTTCGTCATTTATTTCAGCATTGTCAATCATATATTGCGCTATTTCAGTGAGTTGTATATAGCCCTTAATTCTTTTTTTGCGACTAATCAAGCCAATAGCAGGCATATTGTTGAGCAGTTTTTCGTAGGCTGCCGTTGTGCTGTCTTCTAGGCTGATGTTTTCTTCTTCCATAGCATGTGTAGTGTCTAAGTTGATCATTGTTGTTTCCTGATTTTAGTATTTTAGACTAAAGGCAGGGTATATTGTGGCGAATGTACACAATCCAGCCACCGCAAAAGTATCTGTGGCTTGAGTAGTTTATAGCTTGAATCCGCTGTGGTCTTACTATGGCAGTTTTCCAATCAGCGCATCAGAACCGGTTCCCCAGCTTGAAAGGCAAGCGGTCATGTCACTAGCGCTTGCATCTAGCAGGGTTAGTAATTCCTTCTTGACAACATGGATGCTGCCAATGGTTAAAGCCGGGGAAGAAGGTACAAACACAGTGACCAGGCCATTTTTATGTTCTTCCATAATAAAGGCATAAACGCTTGTTCCTGGGCCATAGAGTTGAACTAATGCAGCTTGGTAGGCGGTTTGTTTATTAGCGAATCCTTTGGCAACATTGGAGATAATTTCATAGCCAGGAATACGTGTTAACAAAAGCCCTTCAAATTTTTCGAATGAAATAAAAGCTCTGATGATAATACCCATCACAAAGCTGACTAACAAGATTAAAACAATAGTAGCAACTACGGCCAATACAGCGATAATAAGGGTATCAAAACCTAAAGGTCTGGCGACTTTTTCCAGAAATGAGGTTAACCTGGAAACTAATAAAAATACCACAGCTACTGGAATTATTACCAATAAACCATAAATAATATTTGCTGTAATGGGAAACCTTGATTGTATCTTCATCATTAATCCTATGGTCTTAGAATAATCAATTGCACACGGTTTCTAGCGCTAGCTTTTGATTATTAAAAATTACTGGCTTAATACACGGGTGTAGCCAAGATTTTTTGAAAGTAAGCTGTTAGCTCAATTTCTTGCACTATAACCCTGTGAATGTTTGATGATAATAATATGCTGACTGGATAGTTTTGGCAAATTAATAAATAATGCACCTTTATAAACCTAAAGAGGTGAATTATTTCTATGCTAAATAAGCAGCTTTTTGCCCTGGAGGGAAAGCTGGGTACTTCGGTATTAGATAAAATTGAAGAGCCCTTTATACGGGAACACGGAATAGAGCTCTGGCTAAAACGCGATGATTTGTTACACCCTGTTATTTCGGGAAATAAATGGCGTAAACTAAAATATATACTGGATCATGCTCTATCATTTAATGCCCGGAAAATCATTTCTATGGGTGGAGCTTACTCTAATCATCTACATGCCTTGGCTTATATCGGTCATGCACTTGGAATTAAGACCCACGGGATCATTCGCGGAGAGCGACCTGAAGTGTTGAACCCTACACTGTCTGATCTATTAGCGTGGGGAATGACGATAGACTTCGTGACGCGCAGTGAATATCGCCAATTACGAGCATATAAAAATCATGACTCTTTGCCTGGGTTGCAAGCAGGCGAGTATTGGTTGGTTGAAGGTGGGGCAACAGTCCAGGCTTTACAGGGTGTCGCTGAATTAGTTGATGAGCTGGCAATGGATTATGATGTAGTGTGCGCACCGTGTGGTACAGCAACTACTTTGGCAGGAATCATTAATGCAGTATCTGAAGCAAAGCAGGTTATTGGTTTTGCGGCTTTAAAAGGCGCAAGTTTCTTAGCTGCAGATGTACAGCAGATGTTAAATAATAAACACGGTCATAATAACCGCTGGTATATTGAGTTAGGCTATCATTTTGGTGGCTTTGCTAAAGTGAGTCCAGCTTTACTGGGTTTTATCAATGACTTTGAACAAGTGCATAGAATTAAACTTGAGCCTGTTTATACTGGTAAAATGCTCTATGGAATCTATGCATTAATTAAGCAAGGTTATTTTAAGTCAGGGCAAAAAATTATTGCAGTCCATACAGGCGGTTTACAAGGGAATCGTGGTTTTGCCAATTTTAGCTAAATACCCAGTGAACATGAAAATAGGGCGTAGCTTTTAACCCTCCATATCCCAAAGCATGATAAAAGACGGGCTAAATCCACGGTGCACATAGAAGAGATAAGACAATGACCGAAAAAAAAGATAACAACAAGATGCAAGAAGCATTAAGCCTGGATAATCCAGCCTATTATTATAATCGTGAACTGAGTCTTTTAGAATTTAATGATCGTGTCCTGGCACAGGCAAGGGATAAAAATATTCCTCTGCTGGAGCGGTTAAATTATTTATGTATTGCTTGCTCTAATATGGATGAGTTCTATGAAGTCAGAGTCGCCAGTGTGATTCAAATGGCTGAAATGGATCCACATGTGACCGCTTGTGATGGGTTAAATGCACAGGAACAATTAGACGTTATAGGTATTAAGGCGCATAAGCTGGTGAGTGAACAATACCGTGTGTTACATGAATTAATGATTCCGGAACTGGCGGAGCAAGATATCCGTTTTATTCGCCGGGATGACTGGACTGATCAACAAAAAGACTGGCTTAAGAAATTTTTTCATGAAGAGTTGCAACCTATATTAACGCCAGTTGGCCTTGATTCGGCACACCCCTTTCCGCGTATTTTAAATAAAAGTTTAAATTTTATTATTTCATTAACCGGGAAAGATGCCTTTGGGCGTAATAGTGGTCGTGCTATTTTACAGGCACCTAGAGCGTTACCAAGAATTATTCCCTTACCTGCCGAGGAAACCGGAGGGGGCAAGTATGACTTTGTATTTTTATCATCGATTATTCATGCTTTTGTCGAAGAATTATTTAATGGCATGACAGTTAAAAATTGCCATCAATTCAGGGTCACACGAAATAGTGACCTCTATGTAGATGATGATGCGATAGATGATTTGCTGAATGCCGTTGAAGGCGAATTGGCAATGCGCAATTATGGTGATGAAGTGCGCCTGGAAATTGATGCGAAGTGTGCCGAAGAAACAGTAAGCTTTTTAGCTGCGCGCTTTGGAATTAACGATGATCAGGTTTTTTTAGTCAATGGTCCTGTTAATTTGAGTCGGGTGCAGGAAATTGTCGATTTGGTTGATCGGCCTGACCTCAAGTTCGCACCCTATCAAGCGTCAATACCTGCGCAATTATCACGTCATAAAAATTATTTTGATGCGATAAAAAAACAGGATATATTGCTACATCACCCTTATGAATCATTTGCCCCTGTGGTTGAATTTATTCGCCAGGCAGCAGTAGATCCACATGTATTAGCAATTAAGCAGACGCTGTACAGAACAAGCTCTGACTCACCAATAATTAATGCCTTACTAAAAGCAGCGAGAGGCGGGAAAGAAGTGACGGTTGTTATCGAGTTACGTGCCCGGTTTGATGAAAAGGCGAATATTACTCTGGCAGCCAGGTTGCAAGATGCAGCCGTAAATGTTGTCTATGGTGTGGTAGGTTTTAAAACCCATGCCAAAATGTGCCTAGTGATACGTAAAGAGGGTAAGAAATTTAGAAATTATGTGCATTTAGGGACAGGAAATTATCACCCAAAAACAGCACAGTTTTATACCGATTATGGTTTATTTTCAGCTAATAAAGAACTAGGTGAGGATGTCAGAAAAGTCTTTGTGCAATTAACCAGTCTAGGTAAAGTCACTAAATTAAATAAACTATTACAATCCCCATTTACTTTACATAAAGGCTTGATAGCAAAAATTGAGCGGGAAATTGACCATGCTACGAAAGGTAAGACAGGAAAAATTATTTTTAAGGTCAACTCAGTGGTTGAAGGAAAACTTATGCAAGCCCTTTATAGAGCTTCGCAGGCAGGAGTAGAGGTTAAACTTATTGTGCGGGGTATTTGTTCAATAAGACCAGGTATTAAAGGTGTTTCTGAGAATATTGAAGTGCGTTCAATTATAGGGCGTTTTCTGGAACATACTCGTGTTTATATGTTTGAAAATAGTGGCAACCCGGAGGTCTATGCCGCTAGCGCAGATATGATGAATCGCAATATGTTCAGGCGCGTGGAAGCCTGTTTTCCTATCGAAAATAAACAATTAAAAACAAGGATACTAAATGACCTGGAGATGTACTTAAAAGATAATTCCCAGGCATGGATTATGCGAAGTGATGGTAGTTATATACAGAGCGTACCTGAAGGTGATGTTTTTCGTGTGCAGGATGAATTGATGGGGCAGTATTCAGTTAAATAAAAAATAGACATGGCTGTGCTGCAATAATAAAAAGAGATGAGAAATTTCCCTGTATGATATTGAAACTATTTGCTAAAACTCCTTGTGCTAGAAATAGCGAGCAACTGATTTTTCTGGTTTAAATAGATCTATAATAACAACCCACTATTGTGACTTTAATATTTAAAATTCTCTTTTTTACCTTAAACTACCTTAGCCTGTCAGCCTGTAACGAACAGGTATTTAATAACCCTTATCCAGAAGATTCATTAAACAAAAACCAGTCTGTTTTATATTCCTCGTTCTCGGAAAGACCCCGTCACCTGGATCCAGCCAAATCCTATAGTTCCAATGAATATGTTTTTATCGGTCAGATATATGAGCCACCCTTTCAGTATCATTTTTTAAAACGGCCCTATGAGCTGGAACCCTTAACAGCAACACAAATGCCTGAAACTATCTATCTGGATAGTTCTGAAAAGGTATTAGCCAGGGATGTCGAGGCTGATGAAATTGCATTTTCCGACTATATTATTGAACTTAAGCCAGGCATACGCTATCAACCTCACCCCGCGCTGGCAAAAAATAAGCAGGGCGAATATTTATATCATCAACTGAGTCCAGAGCAGCTGAGTAAAATTAATCGATTAAGTGACTTTAGCCAGACCGGGACGCGAGAATTGACCGCTACCGATTATGTTCATGAAATTAAGCGCCTGGTACACCCGCAAATCTCCTCGCCTATTGCTGAACTAATGAAGCACTATATCGTGGGTCTAGGTGATTATGCTGAAATAATAAAAAACCAGCCGCGTACATTATTAAAGGACTTTGCAATCAGCGGAGTTGAAGTAGTCGATAAGTACCGCTATAAAATTCGAATTAAAGGAAAATATCCACAGTTTATCTATTGGCTGGCAATGCCATTTTTTGCACCGATGCCGTGGGAAGCAGATGCTTTTTATAGCCAGCAAGGGTTAATAGATAAAAACATTACACTGGACTGGCAGCCTCTAGGGGCGGGGCCTTATATGCTGCAGGAAAATAACCCAAACCTGCAGATGGTGATGCTAAAAAATCCTAATTACCATGCCGCATTTTACCCTCGGGAGGGTGAGCCGGGTGATCAGGCTAAAGGGATGTTAAAGGATGCAGGCAAGCAACTACCTTTTATAGAAAAAGCAGTCTATAGGCTGGAGAAAGAAACCATTCCCTATTGGAATAAATTTCTGCAAGGCTACTATGATGCTTCTGGTGTTGCTTCGGACAGCTTTGACCAGGCCGTACAGTTTACCGGTGATGGAAAATTAGGTCTGACCCAATCTATGCAAGATAAAGGCATACAATTACAAACGGCAGTCACCAGTTCCATTTTTTATATGGGTTTTAATATGCTGGATACCGTGGTCGGTACTGATAGTGAAAAGGCACGCAAACTACGCCTTGCCATATCCATAGCCATAGATTATGAAGAATATATATCCATTTTTATGAATGGCAGAGGTGTGACTGCGCAGGATGTAATTCCACCTGGGATTTTTGGTCATACGCCAGGTGTGCAGGGTGTCAATTCTTATGTATACGACTGGGATGGCACGCAGGCCCGACGTAAATCATTAACTGTTGCTCAGCAGCTAATGCAGGAAGCCGGGTATGCTGATGGCATAGATAATAATACTGGTGAAGCGTTAATTTTATATCTGGATACGGCTGCAAGTGGTCCTGATGAGCGGGCGCGGTTAAACTGGTATCGTAAGCAATTTTCTAAACTGGGTATACAACTGGTTATTCGAGCGACCGATTACAATCGTTTTCAACAAAAAATGCTCAATGGCAATGCGCAAATTTTTATGTGGGGCTGGAATGCGGACTATCCGGACCCAGAGAACTTTTTTTTCCTCTTATATGGCGCGAACAGCAAAGTCTTACAGGGTGGGGAAAATGCAGTAAACTATCAAAACCGTGAGTTTGATGCTTTATTTAAGCAAATGAGTAATATGGAAAATAGTCCTGAGCGACTGGCTATTACCCGTAAAATGCAGGAAATAATACGTAAAGATGCGCCCTGGGTATTCGGCTTTCACCCCAAAAGTGTGTCTCTCTACCATAGCTGGTACCATAATTTAAAGCCTAATCTAATGGCTAATAATAAACTGAAATACCAGCGTATAGACCCACAGCAGCGTAAAGTCTTGCGCCAAAAGTGGAATCAGCCAGTACTCTGGCCAGCTCTGCTTGTGATCCTGTTAGTCATTTTATTAGCATTGCCTGCTATTCGTAGTTTTCGACACCGTGCCCAGGAGACCATTAAGTAATGTTCAACTATATCCTACGCCGGTTTTTATATGCTTTCCCGTTACTTTTAGGGGTTAATATCCTGACCTTTGTGTTGTTTTTTATCGTCAATAGTCCCGATGATATGGCGCGTATGCAATTGGGACAAAAGCATGTTACCGAGCAGGCAATTGACAACTGGAAGCAGCAGCGTGGCTATCATTTACCTTTGCTGATTAATCAAGAGGCAAGCGGGACTGAGCGCATTAAAGAGACGATTTTCTACCAAAAATCATTACGCCTTTTTGCCTTTGATTTTGGTATTTCAGATAGTGGCAGAAATATTGGTAAAGATATACAGCAGCGTATGTGGCCCAGTCTGGCAATTGCCTTACCCACGCTAGTTGTTGGTTTGCTGGTCAATATAACGATAGCCTTAATGATGGTGTTATTTCGGCAAAGCTACCTGGAATTTAGCACCATTGTGTTATGCGTAATTATTATGTCAATTTCATCCTTGTTTTATATTATTGGTGGCCAGTTTGTGGTTGGGAAATTGCTAATGCTGGTACCCATTTCGGGCTATGATACCGGGCTAAATGCCTTTAAATTTCTTATTTTACCGGTCTTAATCAGTGTGGTTGCCGGTATCGGTGCAGGAGCCCGATGGTATCGCACTTTATTTTTGGAAGAAATAGAGCAGGATTATGTGCGTACCGCACGGGCAAAAGGACTGACAGAAACGCAGGTGTTATTTAAGCATGTCTTAAAAAATGCCATGATTCCCATTCTTACAGGTGTGGTAGTGGTCTTGCCTTTATTATTTATGGGCAGTTTGATTACTGAGTCTTTTTTCAGTATTCCAGGCTTAGGCAGTTATACCATTGATGCCATTAATAGCCAGGATTTTGCCATTGTCAGGGCGATGGTTTTTTTGGGTTCTGTGCTGTATATCATTGGTTTATTACTAACCGATATTTCTTATACAATAGTTGATCCACGAGTACGGCTGTCGTGATTTTACGTTATCAAATCGCGGCAATAGTTAATAAAAGGGGGAAGCATAATGGATAGACAACTATTTGAACAACTCGCTCGGGAATTTGATTTAAAACCAGCCGACTTTTATTTTCTGAGTCTTATCCCACTTATTGAAGTGATGTGGATGGATGGCAAAAATCAGGATAGCGAACTCAATATTCTTTATCAGTTTGTGCTAGAGCATATTGCTTATATAGACCATGCGGCAGGCTCTCAGGTTCTCTCCGTGGAGGATGCTAATGATTTTCTGGATCGCTTTGCACTCCATAAACCCCCGCAAAAATTATTAACAGAACTGCACAATATAGTCGCCAGATGTACTGATATTGCCGAGCATCGTAAAATGGATATACTTGAGTACTGCCTTGATATCTCTGCTGCTTGTGTCATTCATTATCCTTATGGCATTCGCGAGAGAGTTCAGCAGTATGAAAAAAAATTTCTATTGAAATTATTTACTGAATTTAATATTTCGCCACAAAAACCAGTCGATTTTTTGTGACAATTAAAGCTTAAATGTGCCTGATAAGCAAAGATGCAGTGTAAATAGACTATTAATAAGCCCTTGTCTTTAGTAGAATAGATTCATTTTTTTTAAACATTAGGAAATAGTTATATTTATGAATAACAAAGCAATAGCACTAGCTTTAGGTCTTGCCTCATTTTCAGGTATTCAGATGACTGCGCAAGCGGCAAATATTGACGCAGGGAAAGATGCTTTTGAAACATGCAGAGGTTGTCATACTTCTCCAGGCGC
>Ga0164313_10002234_pt1 | contig 17355 bp, 15 predicted proteins | sample GuaBasSedimGuay4_FD_113735 | JGI IMG/M metagenome (GOLD analysis project Ga0164313, IMG submission 113735) | Subseafloor sediment microbial communities from Guaymas Basin, Gulf of California, Mexico - Guay4, Core 4569-4, 0-3 cm | ecosystem: Environmental > Aquatic > Marine > Hydrothermal vents...
CTTATAGTTAGTGATAGTAGTTTCAAAAAAAACGGGCAAGCTACTTATATCGCACCGCTACAACCGCTTACCCTTGCTACCTTCCGGTCCTGGGGGAATTGAGCAGGAGCTGGTCGTATAAGACTTGCCCGAAACGCAAATTTAAGAAGAAAAAGCGGTTCTGGCAATATCCTTATAAGATATGCCGGAACCGCTCCTTAATATGGTTCAGCTTTAAATGCTGTGATTCTTAGTTTTCCTTGGGACGCAGACTCCTTACGGTTGCTCCCGCCTGCCACATTTCTGACTCCCGAATCTCCTTTAGTTCCTTTTCAAGATTATCCTTGTAGTCAGCTCCACTGGTTCTCTCCAGTACAACTTTGCACTCTTCACCACTCTTCACCCTCTTATAGAGGTCATTGAACACAGGTAGTGTGGCCGCTTTGAATTTAGGTTTCCAGTCCAGTGCTCCCCTCTGGGCAGTAGCACTGCAATTGCCATACATCCAATCCATTCCATTTTCGTCCACCAGGCGAATCAGACTCTGTGTCAGCTCTTCTACGGTCTCATTGAATGCTTCTGAAGGAGAGTGTCCGTTCTCACGCAATACGTCGTACTGGGCCTCCATGATTCCTGCCAGGGCACCCATAAGCACACCGCGTTCGCCGGTCAGGTCGCTGTATACCTCATCTTCAAAGGTGGTTGGAAAGAGATATCCCGATCCGATTCCGATTCCAAGGGCCAGGGTACGCTCTTCGGCATTCCCGGTATAGTCCTGGAAAACAGCATAAGAGGAGTTGATTCCTGTTCCCGCCAGGAAATTGCGCCTAACACTCATACCTGAACCCTTGGGGGCCACCAGGATCACATCCACATTCTTTGGAGGTATCACACCGGTCTGCTCCTTGTAGGTTACTGAGAATCCATGCGAGAAATAAAGTGCATCACCTTCTTTCAGGCAGGGTTCCAGTTTGGGCCATACAGTACGCTGGGCAGCATCCGAGATCAGGTATTGAATCACTGTAGCCTTCTCAGCTGCCTCCTCAATGGGAAAGAGGGATACGCCAGGTACAAAGCCATCTTTTACAGCCCGGTCCCAGTCCGCTTTGAACTCGGGTGCCTGACCAACGATCACATTGATCCCGTTGTCTTTCAGATTCAGTGCCTGGGCAGGTCCCTGTACACCATATCCGATAATTGCAATCACTTCATCCTTTAGCACTTCCCGTGCCTTTGAAAGGGGAAACTCTTCCCGGGTTACGACATTCTCCTCAACGCCGCCAAAATTTAATCTTGCCATTGTAAAAATATGTTAGAATTGTTATTAATGTTAGAGTGTTAGATTGTTTGAACCTTATAACGTCAGAAGGTCAGAAATGTTAAAAATGATAGAATATTAATAGGTTACGGTGTCATTGGCTGTGACCTCGTGGTGTTCATCTATCTCCTTCAGATAGGTGGAGATCTCCTTGATCTGCTTGGTCAGTGCGATTCGGCCCGAACGTGCAAACTGAAGGATCCCATAAGGTTCAAGAGCACGGAACAGCTTCTTGGTCTCGTCTTTATGTCCGGTTTTCTCCACAACAGTATAATCAGGCTCGATGGTCAGAATCCTGGCATTGTGCTGTCTGATTAGTTTTTCCACCTCGTCCCCATTGGCAAAGGCCACAGTAGGTACCTTGTAAAGGGCAATCTCCTGGTATACAATTTCATCCAGAGTATGGTAGAATGCCTTCAGTATCCCGATCTGCTTCTCAATTTGCCTGGTAACTACCCTGGCCATAGCCTCAGTGGCCTGGATCACAATGGTGAACCTGTAGATTCCCCGAACCTCCGATTCAGAAGTATTAAGACTTTCAATGTTAATTTTTCGCCGTGAAAAGATCACGGTGATCCGGTGAAGGAGCCCAACTTTGTGCTCGCTGAAAACCGATATGGTATATTCCTTTTTCATTTTATATTTTTTTTCTTTTAAAGACGCATTTTGGATCCCTTCGGGAATTACTCGAGGCGGATATCCGACACCGAAGCTCCGGCCGGAACCATGGGGAAGACGTTCCCCTCCTGCCTTACTTCTATCTCCAGTACACAGGGTCCCTCTTTGGCCAACATATCATCCAGTGCCTTATCCAGATCTTCACGTTCGGTGATCTTCTTAGCAGGCACTCCAAAGCCTTCGGCTATCTTACTGAAATCGGGATTGGTCAGCCCTGTGCTTGCATACCTCTTATCAAAGAAGAGTTCCTGCCACTGGCGTACCATACCCAGGTACTGGTTGTTCAACAGGATCATCTTCACCGGTAGCTTATACTGTGCGATGGTCCCCAGCTCCTGGATGGTCATCTGAAATCCGCCATCGCCCGAGATTGAGACTACTGGCCTGCCAGGATTGGTAAATGCAACACCCATGGCTGCAGGAACCCCGAAGCCCATGGTGCCCAGTCCACCCGAGGAGACAAAAGAATTACGCTCCTTGTGCTTGTAGTACCTGGCAGCAGCCATCTGGTTCTGTCCCACATCTGTGACAATGATGGCACGTCCATCGGTCTTTTCCGAGAGCTTGTGGATCACCTCTCCCATATTCATCTGCTCCCCGCTGGGGAAACAATCCTTGTTGATCACCTTTTCCATCTCCAGAGCTTCCAGCTCACGGAACGACTCCAGCCAGTCGGCATGTTCAGCCGGTTTGATCCGAGGCAGAAGAAGCTGAAGTGCCTGTTTGGCATCGGCATTGATGGCTACATCGGTCTTGATGTTTTTATCAATCTCCGAGCGGTCAATCTCTATATGAATCACCTTGGCCTGTTTAGCATAGGTATTTATGCTACCGGTTACCCGGTCGTCAAAGCGCATCCCAATGGCTATCAGTACATCACACTTATTGGTGTTAATATTGGGTGCATAATTTCCATGCATACCCAGCATACCCACATGCAGGGGATGATCTTCGGGAAATGCCGAGATTCCGTTCAGGGTATGTCCCACCGGTATGCCTGCCTTCTCCACAAATTCCTTGAATACCCCTTCGGCCCGGGAGATAGTTACTCCCTGTCCGCATAGCACAAAGGGCCTCACAGCACCATTGATCAGATCTGCAGCTGCCTCGATGGATTTTGAATTGGGTTGTGGCTTTGGAATATAGCTTCGAACCTGTTTTCGCTTCTTGTAAACGTATTCCACCTCTTCCACCTGGGCACTCTTGGTGATATCGATAAGAACTGGTCCGGGTCGCCCTGAATTGGCATAAAAGAATGCTTTGGCCACCACATCGCAGATCTCGTCGGCGCTGGTAATCTGATAGTTCCATTTGGTGATCGCCATGGAAACACTTACCATATCGGTCTCCTGGAAGGCATCCGAACCAAGCAGGGGAGCCGCCACCTGACCTGTGATACAAACCAGGGGCGTGGAGTCAAGCATGGCATCGGCTAATCCGGTCACCAGGTTGGTGGCTCCGGGTCCCGATGTGGTAAAGCAGACCCCCGGTTTCCGGGAGATCCTGGCATATCCCTGGGCCGCATGCACTGCACCCTGCTCATGCCTGACCATCACATGCTTCAACTTATCTTCATAATGATATAAGGCATCGTAAACGGGCATAATGGCCCCCCCGATATAGCCGAAAGCGGTATCCACTCCCTCTTCCAGCAAAGCTTTTACAAGGGCTTCGGCTCCCGACATTTTCTGTCCGGATGTCTTCTCTTCAGCTGCCTTCTTTTTTGTCTCTGTATCCATGCTGTTATAATTTTGAGATTCTGTTTTAAGATTCATTCAGTAGTCTGATGGCCCCGCGGTCTGCCGATGAGACCATACTGGCATATGCTAAGAGTGCCTTGGACACCTGTCGTTCCCTTTGCGGTTTCCATCCATCGCCTTTGCTGTCAACTTCTTTCCTTCGCTGCTCCAGCTCCTTGTCATCCAGTAACACATCCATGGAACGGGTCTTGATATCGATCCGGATCATATCCCCGTCCCTGATCAGTCCGATGGCACCGCCATCTGCTGCTTCGGGCGAAATATGACCAATGGAGAGTCCGGATGTGCCTCCGGAGAATCGGCCATCTGTAATCAATGCACATTTTTCTCCCAGATGCCTTGATTTAATATAAGAGGTGGGATAGAGCATCTCCTGCATTCCGGGTCCACCTTTTGGTCCCTCGAAGCGTATAACTACAACATCCCCGGCTATCACTTTGTTTTTAAGAATGGCATCACAGGCATCGTCCTGTGAGTCATAAACTTTGGCCGGACCTTCAAATTGCATGACCTTTTCGGAGACCCCTGCTGTCTTCACGATGGAGCCTTTAAGGGCAATATTCCCGCTTAGAACGGCCAGTCCCCCGTCACTGCTATAGGCATGTTCAATGCCCCTGATACAACCGGTCTCCCGGTCCAGGTCAAATTCCTCGTATCTCTTATCCTGCGATCCCAGAGTCAGGTTGAATTTCCCTCCCGGCGCCGCTGAGTATAGTTCCTCATTGCGGTCGCAGGGCTGCTTATTAATCAGATCGCAGCAATCCATGGCCTCACCCAGGGTTCGTCCATCCACCCGGTACACATCCCGGTGGATCAGTCCGCCCCGGTCCAGTTCCGCCAGGATGCCCATGATTCCACCGGCACGGTTCACATCCTCCACATGGTAGCTGGAGCTGGGAGCAACCTTACATAAAACCGGAGTGTTCCGTGACAGGCGGTCCATATCTTTCATAGTGAAATCAACTTCGGCTTCATGGGCAATAGCCAGCAGGTGCAGAACCGTATTGGTGGATCCGCCCATGGCGATGTCAAGGGTCATGGCATTTTCAAAAGCCTCATAGGTCCCTATGGAGCGCGGCAGCACCTTCTCGTTGCCCTCTTCATAATATGAGCGGGTATTTTCAATCAGATGATGAGCTGCTAAGCTAAATAGATTCTTTCGCTCCGCATGGGTGGCCACAATGGTACCATTACCCGGCAGGGCCAGCCCGATGGCCTCATTCAGACAGTTCATTGAGTTGGCTGTAAACATCCCGGAACAGGAGCCACAGGTGGGACAGGCCAGTTTTTCGATACGGGCCATTTTTTCATCGCTGACAGATGGATCGACCGCCATCACCATAGAATCCACCAGGTCCAGGGCTGTGTCACCATCGCGCCCAGCCTCCATGGGTCCGCCCGAAACAAAAATAACCGGGATATTCAGTCGCATGGCTGCCATCTGCATACCCGGGGTAATCTTATCACAATTGGAGATACAAAACAAAGCATCCACCTTATGCGCATTGGCCATGTATTCGATGCTGTCTGCAATCAGATCCCTCGAAGGAAGTGAGTAGAGCATGCCATCATGACCCATGGCAATTCCGTCGTCAATGGCAATAGTGTTGAATTCAGCAGCAAAATATCCCGCTTTTTCAAATATCTGTTTTACCTCCTGACCTATATGATGCAGGTGGGCGTGACCGGGAACAAACTGGGTAAAAGAGTTAGCAATACCAAAGACCGGTTTCCCAAACTGACTTTCTTTCATTCCATTGGCACGCCAGAGGCTCCTGGCCCCGGCCATCCTGCGTCCCATGGTACTTGTATGGCTCCGGTATTGAGTTTTCATTGTCCCTTCTGTTAATCTGTTCATTAAAAAAGCCATCCTCTATCCTGAGAATGGCTTGGTATGCTTCTATTTGCTTTATACCACTCTCAGGCCTTCCCCGGATCAATCACCAGTACAAGCACCACGAGTAGAATATGCAGAATGTTGTTTAGCATAGTTTTAAAACATCGCTCAAATATAAAGATAAATTCAATTCACAAGCTCAATTCCCTAAAAAAATAACGATTTATTCATCCACAGGCAGATCTTCTTCCGGATTGGAAGAGAATTCTTCTGTTTCAGCATTTAATTCCAGGACATCATTTGATTCGACACCGTCCAGTGTTTCCACATCCCGAAGCTTACGAGTAATCTGATTGGTTCGGGTAGTTTGAAGCTTATCCAGGGTTCCAGTTGCTGTATCTAGTTGTTTCCTGACCCTTTTCAGATGTACTGAGAAGTTTGTGAACTCAGACTTCACGGCTCCCAGCACTTTCCATACTTCGCTGCTCCGCTTTTGTACAGCCAGGGTCCGGAATCCCATTTGCAGACTGTTCAGCAGGGCGGACAGGGTTGTGGGACCGGTAACGGTAATCCTATAGCTACGCTGCAGGGTTTCAAAGAGTCCGGGGTGCCTTAACACCTCTGCATAGAGACTCTCCACAGGCAGGAACATGATGCCAAAATCAGTGGTATGAGGGGGATCCAGGTACTTATCACTAATATCTTTGGCAAAGCCTTCCACAGACCTGATCAAAACCTTCTGTGCTACTTCGATTTGCTCCGGGTTTCCCTCTTCATAGGCTTCCAGCAATAGCTCGTAAGATTCAATGGGGAACTTGGAATCCACTGGCATCCAGACCTCCTCGTCGGTGCTCTTCCCCGGCAACTTTATGGCATACTCCACGTGAGCCTGGCTCCCCTTTTTCGTGGAGACGTTCATGCCGTATTGATCAGGAGTAAGGATTTGTTCCAGGATGTTGCCCAGCTGGTATTCACCCAATACCCCCCTGGTTTTCACATTGGAGAGTACTTTCTTCAGATCCCCTACCCCGCTGGCAATGGTCTGCATCTCGCCCAGTCCCTTATGCACCTGTTCCAGCCTTTCACTTACCTGCTTGAAGGATTCGCCCAGGCGTTTTTCCAGGGTGGACTGCAGCTTTTCGTCCACGGTCTTCCGCATCTCATTGAGCTGCTTGGAATTGTCCTCCTGGATGCTCCTTAATTGTTTTTCGATGGTGTCCTGAATGGCTTTGATGTGATCGGTGGCCTGTTTGTTATTGTTGATCTGTTGCTGGTTGAAATCCCCGAACCTCTGCCTGATCAGCTCACTCAACTCTTTGATATTGAGTGCAAATTTATCTTCGAAAGACTGCAGCGATTTGCTGAGCTCCTGCCTGCTGGCCTGAGCGCTCTCCTGGTTCTCCCTTCGGTTTCTCTCGAATTCGTCCTTTAGAGTTTTCTCATTTTTTTCCAGGGAAGTTTCAACCCTGCGCATGGAAGACTCCACTTCCTTCATCTGTGGCTTGATGTCCACCGATCCTCCTTTTCTGAACACAAGGATCAGGTTGACTAATGCAAGAAGGATCAGGATGCCCAGGAGAATTTCAGTCATGTGCTTCGATTTGGTGATATAAAGATAGCACAATCAGAAAAAAGATAACTTTGTTTTATGTCGGAAGAGAATAAAAGGTTTGTCTATAGCCTCGTTTTCCCCGGGTTTTTCGTACTGCTCCTCTGGGCTGTTAAATTTTTCGAAACCGGTATGGAAATTTCTCTGGTGGAGGGGGGCGTATATCCAAGAAGGTGGACCGGCCTGCAGGGAATCCTTTTCTCCCCACTGATCCACGGCGACTGGAAACACCTGATCAACAACTCTATGCCAGCACTCTTACTGAGCGTGGCTCTCTTCTATTTTTATCGTGATATAGCCTACAAGATATGGCTACTGATCTACTTCATAGGGGGGATTCTGCTCTGGAGTGTGGGCAGACAGGCCTATCACATTGGTGCATCAGGACTGATTTATGGACTGGCAGCCTTTCTCTTTCTAAGCGGCTTGATCCGACGCGTAAATAGTCTGACCGCCATCTCCCTGCTGGTGGTCTTCTGGTATGGAAGCATGGTGTGGGGCTTGCTGCCTTTCGATTTTGAGGTCTCCTTTGAAGCCCACATCACAGGGGCTGTTTCTGGAGTGATCCTGGCAGTGATCTATCGTGATCAGGGTCCGGAACCTGAAAAATCTACCCTGGATGAGGAAGAGGATCCCTCCGAAGAGGATCTGTCCGCTGAGGACCCAACCGAAGACAATCAGCCAGACCACTGATCCTTCAGCAGGGCATAGAGGTGCTCATCCATCATTAAGCCCCCTTTCATAACTGCTTTCCGGTGGATGGCTTCCAGTGCAAAACCGTTTTTTTCCAGCACCCTCATCGACGCAGGATTGTTTTCATAGATGCAGGCAAACAGGCGGAGCCACGGGGTTTCCTCAAAGGCATATGTTACCATGGCCCGCACCGCTTCGGTGATTATCCCCTTGTTCCAATGGGTTTCTGATAACCAGTAACCGATCTCACTGTTGTACTTGTATACATCTTTCATTCCATGCAAACCGATGCCTCCGGCAGCTTCGCCGCGGACCTCAATGGCCAGGATCACATCCTCCCTGTTATTTCCAACCATCTCCAGCCATCTCTTAGCATCTCCCGGGGTATATGGATATGGGAAACCGTCTCTAAGCTGGGCTGCCACCCGCGGGTTGTTGGCATGTTTCACCAGGGCCGTGGCATCGGTCTGGTCCCAGGGTCTGAGAATGAAGCCTTCTCTTTGTATGAGGGGGACATGCATTTGCTGAAATTACAAAACAGAAGGCATAAATAGGGTAATTATGCTATTTTTACGCGGTTTATCTGATTGAGATGTTGCTGAAACTATATGAAAAGAACCCCGAACAAAAGGTGGTTCAGAAGGTGGTAGAGCTCCTCCAGTATGGAGGTGTGATCATCTATCCCACAGACACGGTATACGGGATAGGTTGTGATATCACCAAAGCCAGGGCTGTGGAGCGGGTAGCCAGGATCAAAGGGGTCCGGCCCGAGAAGGCCAGGTTTTCCTTCATTTGTTCAGACCTCAGCCACCTTTCCGATTTTGCCAATCATGTGGACAACACCACCTTTAAGCTGATGAAGTCCTTCCTGCCGGGTCCTTATACCTTCATCCTGAATGCTAGCACCCAGGTTCCAAAGTCCATCAAGCAGAAGAGAAAGACAGTCGGAATCAGGATCCCGGACAACAATATTATCCTGGAGATTGTCCGCCAACTGGGTAATCCCATCCTGACCACCTCCCTCAAAGAGGATGACCAGATCCTGGAGTATCCCACAGATCCAGAACTTATCTACCAAGAGTACCGCGACCTGGTAGATGCCGTGATCGACGGAGGCTACGGGGGACTCATTCCATCCACCATCATCGACTGCAGCGGTGACGAACCCACGGTCATACGCGAAGGACTGGGAGAGGTGGACTAGAAGTCATAATAAAAGCATGCATGTCAGCTGTATGATCCAGCATTTTTTCTAAATGAGACTGCAATTCACTTCAATTTCTGTCTGAAAATCTTGCTTTGGTCTTTCCAATTAAGCGAAAAAACATAAATTTAAAGAAGAAAAAACTCAAGATCATGAAAGATACAATACAGGAATTCCTGGAGGACAAAAAAGTAGCCATCGTAGGTGCTTCAGCCAATAAAGAAAACTTTGGTCTCTACCTGACAAAAGAGCTTAGCAAAAAGGCTTACCAGGTAATCCCCGTCAATCCAAAATGCAAGGAGGTAGAGAATATTCCCTGCGTTCCCACTGTCAAAGATCTTCCCGAGGACGTGCACAGCGTAATTCTGGCAGTCCCGCCAACACGCACTGAAGAGATCGTCGATCAGTGCATCGGCACCCCCATAAAACGTGTCTGGATGATTCGTGGCATGGGCAGAGGTGCCTATTCAGAAAGTGCCCACCAGCTTTGCAGGGAGAACAAGATTGATGTGGTCTATGGTTTTTGTCCCATGATGTTTTATGGAGCAGGTATGCACAAATTCCATTTCTGGCTGCGGAAAACTTTCGCCAGGCTTCCGGCCGAGTTCCAGCTGGCTGTCAACTGATCTTCTTATCTTCTCCAGAACATGGGAGAGAAAAGTACCAGCACAGTAAAGAGCTCCAATCTTCCTACAAGCATCAGGAAGGAGAGATACCATTTTCCTGCCACATGAATCTCCGAGAAGTTCAGGGCCGGTCCCACTTTGCCAATACCCGGGCCAATATTACCCAGGGTGGCTGCCACGGCACCAACGGAGGTATTCAGGTCATTCCCAAGGATGGACATTACCACCATGGAAAACACCGCAATGATCCCATAAAATGCCATAAAGGCCAGTACACTGGTGACCACCGGCTCCTCAACGGCCATCTTATTCAACCTGACAGGGATTACAGCATTGGGATGAATCATCCGTTTCAACTCCTGGGTGGAGTTTTTCAGCATCACCACTATCCGCATAATCTTGGGGCCTCCTCCGGTAGATCCCGCCGATCCCCCAAAAAACATTAAGGTAAAAATCAGCACAATAAGCCAGGGAGCCCAGGTCAAATAGTCGGCTGTTGCATACCCGGTAGTTGTAATGATCGAGATTACATGGAAGATAGCATTCCTGAAGGCCGGCTCAAGTCCGCCGCCGCCAGTAAAGAAGAGTCCAAGGGTTACCAGTACTGTGAATCCTCCGATAAAACCCAGGTACCACTTAAACTCCTCATTCTCCCAGATTTTCCTGAATTGTCCGTGCATGCCAAAATAGGCCAGGGTAAAATTGGTTCCTGCCAGAAACATAAATCCCGTAATCACATAATGGATATAGGGTGAGTTCCAGTAGGCAATACTGGCCTGCTTGGTGGAGTATCCGCCCGTGGCCATGGTGGTCAGGGAGTGACAGATCGCATCAAAGAGACCCATTTCACCGGCCCATAGCAGCAGGGTCTCAGCCAGTGTAAAAATCAGGTAGATAAACCACAAACGTTTGGCCGTATCCTTCACATGCGGATGGAGCTTATCGGGAGTGGGGCTGGGCACCTCTGCCGAAAAAAGCTGCATCCCTCCGATACCAAGGAAAGGAAGCAAAAGAAGCGTTAGTAGAATTATTCCCATCCCACCCAGCCACTGAATCAGGCTCCTCCAGAAAAGAACAGCATGACTTAGCTCCTCGATGTTATTCAGAATAGAGGCCCCTGTGGTTGTAAATCCGGAGATGGTTTCAAAGAAGGCATCTGTAAAGTTAGGTATGGATCGTGTGAGCAAAAAGGGCAGGGTTCCGAAAAGTGAGAAGAGAATCCAGGCCCCTGTAACAATCACATAACCATCCCGTCGGTTCACCTGAAGATTGGTTCTCCGTACCGGCAGGTAGGCGAGCATGCCTGCTGAAATAGTAATGGCTCCAGATAACAGAAACTGTAGCTTATCATTCTCCCCGAAAATAAGTGAGACGGGAATGGCCAGCCACATAAAGACACCCTCGGTGACCAGGATAACACCCAAAATCCGGATAATGGTTCGGTAATTCAGCATCTATTCCTAGTTGAAAAACTTGCCAATGGTATAGATCACACCCGGCAGTGCAAATACGACCACACGGTCGTAAGGTTTAATTTGCGTTTCACCATGGGCAATGAATGCATTTTTTCCCCTGATGACCCCACCAATAATGGCTTCCCGCGGAAAATCTATCTCTGCCAGGCACCCTAAGGTGGCAGGTGCATCCGGTTTCACCACAAACTCCATCACTTCTGCTTCGGTCCCGGTAAGGCACTTGATGCTGGAGACTTCTTCCGCCATGGTAAAGCGAAAGATGCGGCTGGCCGTGATCAATTTCTTATTGATGATGGTGTCCACGCCAATATTTTCAGCCAGGTGGATATAGTCCATGTTCTCTACCTCGGCAATGGTTCTTTTAACACCCAGCTGCTTGGCAAGCAGGCAGGAGAGTATATTGGTCTCCGCGTTCCCGGTTACAGCGATAAAAGCATCCATCTTCTCAAGTCCTTCTTCGCGCAAGAGTTCCATATCGGTTCCATCGCCATTGATAACCAGCGTATTGCTTAACATATTCGACAATGTATAGCTCCGTTGACGGTCCTTTTCAATAAGCTTTACATAGTGCTGGTTGCCCAGGGCATCGGCGGTCTTTCGTCCAATCCGGCTTCCTCCAAGAATCATGATATCGCGTACCTCAAACTGCTTTTTCCCGGAGTATTTGTAAAGCTGTTTTAATCCCGCCTTGCTGCTGATTACGTAGACCAGGTCGCCTCTTTCGAAGCGGTCATCCCCGGAAGGTACAATGGTATGGGCTTGCCTGGTGATGGCTACTGCCCTGTACTCCAGGCCTTCATCCCCGGGCGCCAGTTCCCGCAGGCTCTTATTAATAATGGGAGCTTCCTCGTCAAGCCTTATCACATACATATGGAGCTTTCCACCTCCAAACTCAACCACCTCTGTACTACCTGTCTCCGAAAGCAATCCCACAATCTCACGGGCGGCAATTTTTTCGGGATAGATCATATAATCCACCCCAAGATTCTCAAATAATTCTTTGTTGGCCGGTAAGAGATACTCCTGGTTATCAATTCTGGCAATGGTCTTCTTGGCCCCAAGCCTTTTGCTGAGAATGGCCGAGTTTACATTGACATCTTCCGAGGAAGTAACGGAGATCAAAAGATCGGCTTTCCCGATTTTCGCCTCCTTCAGCTGGGCAATGGAATTGGCGTTTCCTTCAATGGTTAGCACATCAAGTGTGCTCCCAATGGACTTCAGGCGATCGCCATCATTATCAATCACCACCAGATCGTGTTCCTCATGACTGAGCATCTTAGCCAGGTGTGATCCGACTTCGCCAGCTCCGGCAATTACAATACGCATAGTCTTCTAAAATAGAACAGGGCAAAATAACAGATAATTGTCCAATAGTAGGCAGGAAATCCTATTTTTTCCATCTTTTCACATAAGCTCCAGACCTGTCTGTCAAATATATCCCCTCCCATTCAACCTTCATTCTCTCTTTATACCAGCTACGGTTCGATCCATCTATCAAAAGGTCCACCTTCGTCATCCAGCTATTTTCCGCCAGCCCCTCAATCACAGGTTCTCCCGAAAGAAGGATGAAATCAGGACAGCCAGCCTCATGTCTTGTCGAGTCAGCATAAACACGATCCCACACCTGCTTATTCACATCGTCTGTTAGCACCAGTCCGTCAGAGCCACCTCCTCCCAGCATCCAGACTCCCTTCGCCACCCGTACACAGGCAGAAACCCTCCCTACACAAAGCTCTCTGTCCCCCATCTCATAGACCTGGTTCTCATATATCCTTCTGCTCCAGTTTTGAGCTATGTAGGTCTTCATGTAGTCCCGTGATGTGCTGTCTCTGTACCAGCAATAGTGGTCCACCTGTGCTCCCGTCCGGACTATGACCATGGATGCTCCCTTGAAATGGCTTACGATCAGTTCGGAGGAACTACGGCGCTTCAATCCGGATAAAGAGTTTCCAAGAAGCAAAACAGAAATCAATAAGCCCATGAAGTAAGGGATCCTCCTCCTGCCATAAAGTGCTATTATACCCAACAACATTAACAGGAGCCAGACCAGGAGATTCCACCTGTTCAGCTGCAACGCATCCACCACCGAACCGGGCAGGGAAGAGAGGAGTTCCATGGAGCGGTTCATCAGCCGGGCCAGCTCCACAAGCAGGAAAGAACTAAACTGTTCCATGACTCCTGCTAGAATAAAAGGAAGCGAACAGACAAATACGGCAATTAACAGGCTGAGTAAGGGTACTGCGATCAGGCTGCTTACCAGGGCATAAATGGGCAACTGGTGAAAATAGTAGATCACAAGAGGTGCAGTGGAGAGCTGGGCTGCCAGACTCACTGAGGTGGCTTCCCATACCCGGCGCAGAACCCGGTTCTTTATCCGGACCGCACGCAAAGCAAGCGGGTGCAGAGTGATAATGCCCACAATGGCTGCATAGGATAGCTGGAAGCCAACATCCATCAACCTTATGGGCTCTATCAGCACCAGTAGAAAAGCGGATGCAAGGATCACATTGAGAGGGTGGATCCGCTCACCCAATATCCGGCCCATGGAAAAAAAGGAGAACATGGTGACAGATCTGGAAACTGAAGAGGAAAAACCGGTAACGAAGGCATAAAACCAGAGGAGGCCAACTACCAAAACTGTTCTTTGCATCCCTTTCCGATAGATGAGACTCATCCACCCGGTCATATACAGCAATACCCACCAGATCAGTCCAACATGCAAACCTGATACAGCCAACAGGTGCATTCCCCCTGCTGCTGCGTAAGCCTGGCGCATATCATCGGTCAGAGAAGAACGATCGCCCAGACAGACTGCCTTTAACAGGCCTACCTCCTCCAAAGGTCCATGCCAGTGATCAGAAACAAAGCTTCTTATTAGAGCAGGAGTTAGCCTCCTCTCTGCTACTCTTAGCTTTTTATTGAACCGTGCCGGTACCTCAGCGCTGGAAACATAGAAACGATACCAGCAGTTTTTCCTCCCCATGATTGATCTGTAATCGGGCGACCCTGGATTCCCGCTGTTTCGAATGGGTAGCAGGGTACCGGAGAACTGCCAGATCTCACCCTGAGCAGGCAAGATGGAGTCGGTCGGCATGCTCAGATAACACTTCAAAAGCGTTGAGACCTGATGGCTGGTATCGGCCGAAGAGATCAAATTAATCTTCATTTCAAAGCTATGGGCATAGTTCCCCGAATGAGGCGACCCGCTTACCTCCCCCCTCACAAGCACTACCTGGTCAGAAGGCAAGCCGGGATCAAGAGGCCTTGAATGTATTCCTGTCCCCGCTCCAACAATAAAAAAGAGCATGAACAGGAGTGGAGAGATAAGCCATAGTATTAAACCGGGCTTGCGAGCTCGGCGCTGCCAGATGAAAATTATTAGCACCAGTATCCAGAATAGAAGCAAGATAATAAGCGCCTCAAAAATCAGAGTTGCAGAGCTTACCCGGAATCCGGTTAACACGCCACCAAAGTATGGGACAAGGACGCGCAACATGGGAATTTTTCGCAGATCGAACATGATGTTCAGGAAGATTCTTTGCTAAATTCATGCAGTGAAGTGAAAAATATCTGCTATTCTTCACTTTTTATTTGAACCTTTCATGCTTGTTTATAGTTTTATATACAGAAATAATTAAAACGCATAATCTTATTCAAATGGCAACACTTACAACACAACACATGGGAGTCACCCTGAAAAACCCTCTGATCCTGGGTGCATGCAACCTCTCAAATAATCTGGACAAACTAATAGAGGCCGAAAAGGCAGGTGTAGCTGCATTGGTTTACCGTTCACTTTTTGAGGAGCAAATCCAGCTTGAAGACAATGATTTAAGCAATCAGCTGGAAGCGTACGATGAACGTAATGCTGAAATGATCAACCTCTTTCCAAAAATTGAACATGGCGGGCCCAAAGAACATATACATAATCTGAAGCAGGTGGTTGAAGCTCTTTCCATTCCCGTATTTGCCAGTCTTAATGCAGTATATAAGGAGTCATGGGTTGAATATGCTTTACAGCTGGAAGCAACAGGTGTTGCCGGGCTCGAGCTGAATTTCTTCTCTGTACCTCGCGATTTTGACAAAAGTGGACACGATGTGATCCTTCAGCAGATAGAATTTCTGAAAGCTGTAAAAGCAGCTGTAAAGATTCCGGTAAGTGTAAAATTAAGCCCCTTTTATACCAATGTGCTTAAAACCATCAAGGATATGGATGATGCCGGAGCTGATGCCTTTATTCTGTTCAACAGGCTGTTTGAGCCAGACATTGATGTGGAAGCCGAGAACCATGTTTCTCCCTGGAACCTCAGTACACACAGTGATCATCGTCTCTCCATCCGTTATATTGGTCTGACCCACGGAAACCTGAATGCCAGCGTAGCTGCCAACAACGGGATCTATGAGGGAATTGATATGGTAAAAATGATTCTGGCGGGAGCCAGCGCCGTAGAGGCTGTCAGCACATTCTACCACAATGGTGTGGGATACGCTGCAGAGATGTTAAAGGAACTTGAGGAGTGGATGGATCGCAAGGACTACGATTCCATAGAAGCTTTCAGGGGTAAGCTGAGCAGCAAGTCCATCAACGATCCCTTCGTTTACAAGCGTGCCCAGTATATCGATATGCTCCTCAAATCGGAAGAGCATTTCAACGCTGTGATTTAGTTGAAAGTCTTAAGTTATTAAAGGATGGAGCTGTCTCAATGAGGCGGCTCCTTTTTTTGTGTCCTGTATGCCTCCATGTTGGAACATAACTTGGTGAATAAGCTCATGAACTCATCTCTCTCTTCATTTGTAAAATCATTCAGAACCTCACGTATATAGGAATCATTGGTATAATTGATGGTAGAGCAAATTTCTTGGCCTGAACCGGTAAGGTTGATCAGTGCCAGGCGTCGGTTCTCTTTAGGGATAACCCGATCCACCATATTGATATTAACCAGTCCATCCACCGTTCGACTCACAGTACTCTTGTCCAGGGAGAGGTTCCTGGCCAGATCAGAAACTGATATTTCATTGTTTTTTTCAATTTCCAAGAGCGTGTGGCATTGTGCAAGGCTAATTCCATTGCAACAGGAAGCATTATTCTGCAGAAACAGTTCCCGATCGAAAATCCTGAGGACCTCTCTGAATTTTTGGATATACGTTTTTTTCATACTAAGAATCTTGGATATGGTTAAATGATCAACAGCATGCATCGCCCCCACTGCAATCGCAGTTTGGTTCTGTACCTTTAAGGAATCCGGAGATAACTGCAGCAGCACAACCCACGCCCTGCTTAACTGTAAGGGCTCCAGGAACACAATTTAGCATGCATGCACCACATTCCATGCATTTGTCCCTGTCAATAATCTCCGCTTTTTTGCCTGCCATCTTAAAAACATTGTGGGGGCATACTTCAATACAAAGTCGACATCCAATGCATAAGGACGGATCGTACTCCAGGGTCGCCACATTCTTCAAATAGATCTGAGTGTCCATGCTAAATAAACTTTGAAATTATTAAAAGGACCAGGCCAGCTATGGCAAATGCGATTTGGATGGGTACAAAGATCCCCATCTCTTTCCTGACCCCGCTTAGCGAGGTATAGGTACTGGCTCCTGTAAAATTCATGCTTAGGTATGAAGATACGGCCCCGGAAATAAGGAACCAGGCAAGCATTGAGAGGATGCTCATATCGGTGTTGCCAAAGAGCAGAATCAATCCAAATACCAGGAATCCGCTCACCAGTCCCTTCCCTCCGAAATGCCGGAAGGGCAACAGGGGCAGAAGCAAAGGAGAAAGGAAAGCTCCACTTATATAGGCTGCCAGGAGATATAGACTGGCTCTGAGACCTTCCTTCCATATCAGCGCAGTCGAATATCCTTCTGAAGAAATGCCTGATAACAGCATCAGGAAAATGATTGCCGCAGCCAGATAGCGTACCGAATTAGCCAGCTCAACTGCTGAAAGAATGAATCTGTCTCTGAGTTTAAACTGGACAGATCGGGTGACCTTGTCCTTTTTATACCCGGCAGCAATGTAATCTATGATATCATCGGCGCGTACCGGGCCAAATTTCACTGAAAATCCAGTTGTTTCCTTTACTTTATGTGCAGCGACTCCGGGAGCCCCCAGCTGTGGAACAATCAGTCGTCTGTGGGATACATAGAAGCTTAAACGGGAATCCTCCACC
>Ga0164313_10002235_pt1 | contig 17355 bp, 14 predicted proteins | sample GuaBasSedimGuay4_FD_113735 | JGI IMG/M metagenome (GOLD analysis project Ga0164313, IMG submission 113735) | Subseafloor sediment microbial communities from Guaymas Basin, Gulf of California, Mexico - Guay4, Core 4569-4, 0-3 cm | ecosystem: Environmental > Aquatic > Marine > Hydrothermal vents...
ATTCGGGAAGCATATCCAGGACGGTTTCTTGCATATATACACAGGCCAGACAGGACTTGCCCTTGAAAGTGACCTCTATATGCACGTGATCTTTCATATTAGCTGCCTTTTGCTACTTCCCCTGGAATCCTTGGCCCCTATTTATCATACCTCCGGATACTTAGGATAGTGCTCATTAAACCACTCCCTGGCTTCATAGGCCTGCATCAGATGTTCCGCCGGAACATCGAAGGGAATATCTCAGCCGGGGGCAAAAGTGTAGCCCTGCGTGCCGCCGGCGGCCAGGCTTACCAGCGCATCCTCCCTGGGAGAAAGCAGACCCAGGCTGAGGGCCAGGGTCAATTTCAGGTTACCGCCAAAGCCCTTTTTATATTTCATGGCAACATCACGGATGAAGTTCATGTTCAACTGCTCATCGATGGCAAATCCGTGGGTGCCGACCTGGCAAACCTCTTCAATGACCTTGGTGCAGTCGCCGCAGATGAAAAAGGTTGATGTTTTACCGGCATCATGAATGGCCTTAACGGCCTCGACGCAGTTGGGCGTGACAAATTCCCGAAACATTTCCGGGCGGATTTGTGAAGCCACCGGATCCACGATGGCAATGATGTCGCACCCCATTTCCGCATAATACCGCACGGATTCGGCACAAAGTTTTCCGGCAAAGGCGATGATCGCATGGGCAAACTCTTTCTTCTTTTTCACCGCCGTAAATATGCGCACACCGGCCAGGTGGGACGCCAGGGTCAGGGGGCCTGCGGCCAGTCCGAGCATGGCGCAGTCCATCTCGTCCAGCTGCGGTCTGGCTTTGGCTGCCGCCTCGAATATCACCGGCCACCGACCGCTCGATCTGGTGAACAGCTCCATCCCGAGCTCTTCGGGCGTCTCTTCTTCGCACGGATGGGTTATCACCGAAGGAACGTTGTCTTCCCAGTACTTCAGTTCGCACCCCACCGCTTCGGCCTCTACCGAAAGGTCGAACAGCAGGGGGATACCGTCCGCATGATATGCCCGGGCAGCTTCCACCACCCCTTTCGCCAGCAGGTCGGCGTCCTTGAAATAGTGGTCCGCCTGTTCCTTGATCATGTACGCGCAGTGGACGCCGGCATAGGGCACCCAGGGTGCCATTTCGGTTCGTTTGCCGCGCGTGGCGTCGATCAGCATTTGTTTGGCCATTCGGTCACTCCCTTCCAACTCTGATAACGGTTTAGAAAACCCCTACCTTCAGGGAACCACAAAGGTACAAAGGACACAAAGTTTTTCTTTCTTTTCCTCTTTGTGTCTTTGTGGTTAAAAATGTTTTGCCAGATACCATGTAAGATCCGCTTCCCGTGATTAATAAGGGAACTCAATCCCCATGTCCGCGATCTCGTCTTTTACCCTGCGGAACATATCGTAATGCTCCTGGGTAGGCACCGCCTTGGCGACATCGTAGCATTCATGGTATTCTGATCCCATGGGTGCGTCGGCGGCATCGGCTTCGTATTTTGCCAGCAGCCGGTTGGCGATTTTGTTCACCGCGGCCCTGGACAAACCCTGGTTGGCCACGGCGTGACCGACTTCCATGCCCATGCGGGCTTCAAGCGGAGTGGCCCTGTTTTTGTACTTGTTACGGGTCGACGCCATTTCCCACAGGTGCCAGCCCGTTACCGTCGACACCATGGCATGCACTGCCGTTTCGCGGAAAAGCATTTCGGTCATGGGGCCGGCATTGGCAAAACCGTTCGAGGTCTGCAACAGTTTGCTGTTTCTGGCCAAGGCCTGTCCGGCCATGGAAATGGCCCACAGCAATTCCCGGGTCGTGTTGGAGCCGTAGTTCAGGTGAAACGGAAAGTGCTGATTGAAGATGGCACCATGAATCACCAGACCGATGAGACTGTAGGCCACCGTGGTCACGGCCGTGCCTTCGGACCCGCCGCACCACCCGCCGTAAATCGCGCCGGTCAGGTTGCCGGTGTAGCAGCCGTACTGGGCATAATGCAGGGAACGGTTGAGCAGCGTGTCTGCCGTTTTGAATTCGGTCAGCGACCCCACCAGGCGTGCGTCCGACTTCTGCACACCCCACTCGTCGTTGGAAACGGCGATCTGGCCGCTGTCATGCTCGGCAGTACCCACGGCAACCATAAATGTCCCGGGACGCCCCAGCAACCGGGCTGCCAGTTTCTGATTATAGATGTGCTGGATGCAGCCGCTGATTTCAGTCGGGCCCGACGACTCGATCAGGTGGCCAAAGGTCTCCTCCAGGATGGGCCCGCAGATACCGTCCAGCAGCGGCTCTTTGAGATAGGCCATGCAGATGGATTGGTGGTACTTCTCATCACAGGTGATGTCCGGGCTCATGATGCAGAACGGCGGCGCCGTATCTTCCACCTGCCGGTGCTTCCACAGGACGGCGTCCTTGCCTGCACCCACCCAGTACTGATCGTGGGCCATGTACAGCGCTTCACGAATTTCATCGTCGGTAACCTGGATCAACCGGTGGGAGTCGGTGTTGTAATAGCCCACCTCCCGGAACAGGTCCCAGGCAGCCTGCCAGATCCGGTCAGCCATGTCGTCATCCGTCGGGCACGGGTTCTTGGGATCATATTTGATTTCGTATTTCTTAATGAGTTTTTTCAGCGTCGGTGTGAAATGCCTGGGCAAAAAATCATCTTCGTCCATAAACGGGCCGGTCTGGGATCTTTCGAGAATCTCCCAGTGCCTGTAGGCTGTTGTCATTATTAATTCTCCTTGTATTGGCTATATTTATTAAATTCCAGCAGGGCTGAAGCCCTGGACTACATGGCATAAAGCCGACGGCTTTGTAGCACAGGGATTTATCCCTGCAAAACCGTGGGCTGAATACTGGATTTCATGAGGACATGAGATTTACCAATAGTTCGGGCGCACTTTTGGCTTCCTGGCAGTACAGGTCGGCGCCGATCTGGTCGGCCCACATCTGAGAGGTGGGCGCACCGCCGATAACAACTTTATATTGATCCCTGATCCCCTTGGACTTCAGAATTTCGATAATCTCTTTCTGGCGCGGCATGGTGGTGGTCATCAAGGATGACGCCCCGATGAAATCGGCGCCCATGGTCTCGGCCTCCTTGATAAACGTAAGCGGATCCACATTGTACCCCAGGTCCTTGACCTCGAAACCGTTGGTCTCCAGGATCAGCTTGACAATATTTTTACCGATTTCATGCAGGTCGCCCTTGACCACGCCGATCACGATTTTGCCTTTAACTTCCTGGCCGCCCACCGCATCCAGGTAGGGAGTCATCACCGCGACCACCCCGGAAAGGGCTTCGCCGGCCAGCATGATCTCGGGCAGAAATATTTCCAGTTTGGAAAACAGGTCTCCCACACGCGCCATGGTCCTGGTCATCTCCGCGATCATCTCCAGCGGATCCGCTCCGTCTTTCAACAGCTTTCCGGCCAGTGCCTGGGCATCCTCGGTTTCCCCATCTTCCACCAGTTTGCTCAATTCCTCCAATGTCATGTTATGCCTCCTTTTCATTGGAAACGGGCATCCGCCTGTTTCGCTCTGTTTTCATTTTTTTCCGTCGCCGGCACAGCAACAAATTGTATATGTGCTGACCGTTTCTAATATAGAATCATTCATATCCGGTATGTTTATAACATGCTTCGCTCCAACTTGTATATACAACCTGTAAGGATGTATAAAACAGGAATTTATCCCCTGTCAACCCCATTAAAAAAAATCCGCCGGATCAAATTGCGGTGAAAAGGTGTCGCGGAAGGCCATTTCCCCGCGCATATGGTACTCCACGTAGGTAACCGGATCTTCAAACGAATAGGTCATGCGTTTGATATGAAAAACCGGATAACCCGGAGTCGCATTGAAAAGCGGGGCGATCTCCTCTGATAGAACGATGGCCTCCATGCTCTGGCTTATCCGGGTCAGAGACAACTTGTACTTATTGATCAGAATGCTGTGAATGGATGCATTGCTGAGGTCCTCCCACAGAATTCCGGCACAGATGTCCGGCCGAAGATAGCGTATCTCATAGCGCACCGGCTTTTGATCGAAATACCAGAGGCGGCGGATGATGATCACCTGGCCGGCGGTTTCCAGTTTTTTGGCAACATGTGCGGGCGGGTCGACCACCTGCGCCTCCAGGACTTCGGTGGTCAGTTCCACCTTGAGATCGTCAGCCCACTTCTGAAAAGGCCTCACGCGAAAAAACCCGGTGGTGTAGTGCTGCTTTTTTTTCACGAAAGTGCCTTTGCCCGGTATGCGCGCTACAAATCCGTCCCGCTCGATGGCGTCAATGGCTTTGCGTGCGGTCATGCGGCTGACGCCGAACTTCTGCGCCAGCTGGTTTTCGGACGGTACGGCATGGGTGAAATTCCGGGCCTTGATGCCCTGGATCACATAATCCCTGATCTTTTCATATTTCGGGTACCTTTTTTTCATCTAACCGTCCTGTTCCCCAATCTGTTCATCGCGTTGAATCCGGTGCTGTTGCAACCACACCAGGGGTTAATAGCAAATTCTCCTTGACAAATTCAGAGATATGATCGAAAAAATAGCCAGGTTGTATATACAAGATGCAACCTTCCGTGGTCAAGGGGTATTTTTTACCTGTGGTGAGCGATTCAACTATTTGCAAGCTGATGAAAATTTATAAAAATAATTGTAGCTTATGCCTATAACGGCTGCTAAAGTTTAATGGATAGTTGTAATATCCTATGCTAATGAAGGAGTTCCCATGACACCCCAACCATCAGAAAACCGTAGCCCCAGGTTAGAGCTCGACGACAGCCTCCCTGATCTCCCTGAATTTGTTAAAGGTATTCGCAGGGCACCTGACCGCGGGTTTCGCCTGACATCGAGCCAGACGGAAACCGCGCTGAAAAACGCTCTGCGCTATATCCCCGTAGAACTGCATGCGGCCCTGGCACCGGAATTTCTGAACGAACTGACCACCCGGGGCAGGGTCTATGGTTATCGCTACAGGCCCGCCGAAGCCATCAAGGCCAAACCCGTTCACGAATACAAGGGCAAGTGCCTGGCCGGCAAGGCCTTCCAGGTGATGATCGATAACAACCTCGATTTTGACGTGGCCCTCTACCCCTACGAACTGGTGACCTACGGCGAAACCGGCAGTGTCTGCCAGAACTGGATGCAGTATCGCCTGATAAAAAAATACCTGGAAATACTGACCGAGGACCAGACGCTGGTTGTCGCTTCGGGACACCCCCTGGGCCTTTTTGAATCAAGGCCCTCGAACCCGCGGGTCATCATCACCAATGGTCTCATGATCGGCAGATACGACAACCTCGACGACTGGGAGGTTGCCGCCCAGATGGGAGTGGCCAGCTACGGACAGATGACGGCCGGCGGATGGATGTACATCGGCCCCCAGGGAATTGTCCACGGGACCTACAACACCCTCCTGAATGCCGGCAGGATCCGATTCGGCCTGGGCCACAAGGCCGACCTTAAAGGACGGCTGTTTGTCAGTTCCGGACTTGGCGGCATGAGCGGTGCCCAACCCAAAGCCGCCGAGATCGCCGGAGCGGTTTCCATCGTTGCCGAGGTGGATGATTCGAGAATTGCAACCCGGCACGCCCAGGGCTGGGTGAACCGCACCTCCGCCGATCTCGCTGAAACCTTTGCCATGGCCGATGAAGCCATGCAGGCGGGTAATCCGCTCTCCATCGCCTTTCACGGCAACATTGTCGATCTGCTGGAATACGCGGTTGATCAGGACAAAAAGATCGACCTGCTGTCGGATCAGACATCCTGCCACGTGGCCTACACCGGGGGCTACTGCCCCCAGGGCATCACCTTCGAAGAAAGAACCCGGCTGTTGACGGAAAATCGGGAGGAATTCTGCAAACGGGTGGACAAAAGCCTGCGGCGCCATTTTGAGCTGATCAAAACGCTTGTGTCCAGGGACGTATATTTCTTCGACTACGGCAATGCTTTTCTGAAAGCTGTCTTCGATGCCGGTGTAACCGAGGTTTCCCGGAACGGTGTCGATGATAAAGACGGGTTCATCTTTCCATCCTATTTCGAAGACATTATGGGACCTCATATTTTCGATTTTGGCTACGGTCCCTTTCGCTGGATCTGCCTGAGCGGCGAGCATGGCGACCTGGTCAAAACCGACAAAGCCGCCATGGACTGCATCGACCCCGACCGCAGGTTCCAGGATCGGGACAACTGGACCTGGATCAGGGATGCGGAAAAAAACAACCTCGTGGTGGGAACCCAGGCCCGGATCCTGTACCAGGATGCCGCCGGCAGGATTAAAATCGCCTTGAAATTCAATGAGATGGTAAGGAAAGGCGCTGTAGGCCCGATCATGATCGGCAGAGACCACCACGACCCTGGCGGTACGGATGCCCCTTTCCGGGAAACGGCCAATATAAAGGACGGAAGCAATGTCATGGCCGATATGGCCACCCACTGCTTTGGCGGCAACTGTGCCAGGGGGATGTCCATGGTCACCCTTCACAACGGCGGCGGCACCGGCATCGGCAATGCTATAAACGGCGGTTTCGGATTGGTTCTGGATGGCAGCCAGAGCGTTGACGACACCATCCGATGCGCCATCTCATGGGATGTAATGGGCGGCGTGGCCAGGCGCAACTGGGCCAGGAACACCAACGCCATGGAAGTGTGCCGTTCCTTCAATCAATCGAATCAGGGTGTGGGCCACGTCACCATCCCTTTTGTTGCCAAAGAAGAACTGGTTAAAAAATTAGTAGCAGAAAAAATACAAAAATGATGAACATCGAACATTGAAAAAAAGCGAATGCCCAATGTTCAATAACGAATAATCAATGTCCAAGGTAGGGCGATCGGCATAAGGTGCACAACTGGCAGGGATAAATCCCTGCGCTACGAAGCAGTTGGCTTTATGCTATGTAGCCCAGGGCTTCAGCCCTGCTCGCATTTGACTATTCGATTTAAATAGTTTTTACAATTTTGAGGTCCAGATATGAAATCAATCCAGATCGACAAGGAAAAACTGACCATCGATGATGTGGTGTCCGTCGCCCGGAACGGCGCTCCGGTGGAGGCCTCCCGTGAAGGTGGGCAGCGCGTCGAACGAACCCGGCAGCTCATCGAAGAATGGATTCAGGAAAAACAGGTGATCTACGGTATCACCACCGGGTTCGGTGCTTTGTGCAATGTTCCCATTTCGGAATCCGATACCCGCCGACTGCAGCACAAAATCATCATGAGCCACGCCGCGGGTATAGGCGCGCCGCTGCCCGGGGATGTTGTGCGGGCGGTCATGGCTGTCCGTCTGCATGACCTGTTCATGGGGTACTCCGGTTGCTCGTTGAAAACATTGCAGTATCTGATGGCCTTTCTCAATCAGGGGCTGACACCGGTGGTGCCGGAAAAAGGCTCCGTCGGCGCCAGTGGCGATCTAGCCCCCATGGCCCACCTGGGGCTGGTCCTGCTCGGTAAAGGCGAGGCCTTTTACAAACAAGAGCGTATCAGCGGCGCCGCGGCACTGTCCAAAATCGGCCTGGAACCCCTCGAACTGGCAGCCGGTGAAGGCCTCGCCCTGATCAACGGCACCCAGGTGATGACCGGCATCGCTGCGCTGGTTGTTCACGATGCTATTCGACTGGCCAAACTGGCCGACATCGCCTGCGCCATGAGCCTGGAAGTGCTCATGGGCAGCAATTCCGAATTTGACCCCAGAATTCATCAGATCCGCCCACATCCGGGCCAGATCGCCTCTGCCGACAACATGCTGCGCCTGACCGGCGACAGCGGAATTCTCCTTTCTCATGAAGGATGTGCACGCGTCCAGGATGCCTACACCCTGCGCTGTTCACCCCAGATACATGGTGCCAGCAAGGATGCCGTCGTGCACGCCCGCAATGTCCTCAACATCGAAATCAATGCCACCACCACCAATCCATTGATTTTTGCGGATACCCGGGAAATCCGCCTCGGAGGCAATTTTCACGGTCAGCCCATCGCCATGGCGGCCGACTATCTTTCCATGGGGATTGCCGAACTGGGCAACGTGTCCGAGCGCCGCATCGAACGGATGGTCAACCCTCAGCTGAGTGAACTGCCGGCCTTTCTGGTAAAAAACGGCGGGCTCAACTCCGGTTTCATGATCGCGCAGTACACTGCGGCAGCCCTTGTCTCTGAAAACAAAGTGCTGGCGCATCCCGCTTGTGTGGATTCTATCCCCACATCCGCCAACAAGGAAGACCACGTCAGCATGGGAACCATCGCCATCCGTCAGTGCCGTGAAATACTGGACAACGTGGAGCATGTTCTTGCAGTGGAATTGCTGTGCGCCGCCCAGGCCTATGACCTTCTGACCGAAGATACGAAGATAGCCTGGGGCAGAGGCACCCGGGAGGCATACCGGGTAATCCGGAAACACGTTACCTATCTTGAAAAAGATCGGGAACTGGGCAAAGACATTGAAAACATGGTTGCCCTGATCCGGACCGGCAGCATAATCGATGCGGCGGAAAAGGCTATTGGCAAGCTTAACCTCGTCTAATTTTAAGATGGGGCGCATTACGCCACAAAAACATATATTTTTCTATAAAATCTATATAATAGCGATTGTCACTGGCGGTAATAAATTGGTGTTATTATCCAGGGACGCATTATTCATATTGACTAAAGTCAAAAAAAACATAAGACAACCGGTATATGGATATTGTTTACGTAGAACTCGACCGGTGTATTGCCTGTCTGAATTGTGAACGCGCCTGTCTGTTTCACAAATTCGAACGCCGCATTGGCAGTACCGCCAACATATTTGTGACCGTTGATATGGACCGTCGGCAGATTTTTGCGGGCACATGCCGGCAGTGCGAAACCGCCCCCTGCATGACAGTGTGCCCGGTTGAAGCCATCACCCGCGACCCGCTCACGGAGGCCGTCATCGTCGACAAGGAAACCTGTATCGGGTGCAGTATGTGCATTGTCGCCTGCCCCTTTGGATACATAGTTCTGGATGAATCCTCACGCAGGGCCACCAAGTGCGACCTGTGTGGCGGCAACCCCAGGTGTGTGCAGATGTGCATGGCCGGGGCCCTCCATTTTGGCAGCATCGATTCACTTGCGGAACGCAAACGTAAGCATCCTGATCTGGGTCTGGGTCTTTGCGCAGTTTCCGACCGTGGGGACCTTAAATGATGACCGCAAGAACTGTTGTTGAAAACGGCGTTGTCCCCACCCTGTGCAGAATGTGCAGCAACCATTGCAGTATCGGCATCCATATCGCGGATGGCAACATGATTGACATCGCACCCCTTGAAGGCAATCCGGTCAACCAGGGCAAGATGTGTCCCCGGGGAAGGGCCGCCCTGGACACGTTCTATCATCCCAACCGTATCCGCACACCCCTGAAGCGGAAGCCTGACGGATCTTACGTTGAAATCAGCCGTAACCGGGCCCTGGATGAAATCGCCGAAAAAATGCTGGACATAAAAAGCCGTTTCGGCGCACGCTCCATGGGCCTGTGGAAGGGTGAAGCCATCGGTTTTCTGCAGCAGGAGGAATATCCCCGGCGGTTCGCCCACGCATTCGGGACACCCAACTATTTTTCAAATGATTCGGCCTGCTACAATGGAAGATTTCTGGGACATTATCTGGTCACCGGGTTTTGGAATCCTTTCCCTTACTATGCCCAGGCGGACCTGATACTGCTGTTCGGTACCAACCCGCCGGTATGCCATCCCCCTTTTATGGCTGAATTTGCCGATGCCAAGGCGAATGGGGCCAACCTGGTGGTGATTGACCCACGGCTCAACCCCATCGCCTGCTATGCCGACATATTTGCCCAACCCCTGCCCGGCACCGATGGTGCCCTGGCCTGGGGCCTGATCCGGTATCTCGTGAATGCCGGCGAGTATGACCACGAGCTGGTGGAACGCTACAGCATAGGGTTTGAGGCCATCGCCGCCTATGCCCAGAAATTCACCCCGGAATTTGTTGAAAAGGAAACCGGTGTGTTCGCCGATGTCCTCGTCAGCGTCGCCCAGCTAATCATCAAAAACCGCCCCAAGGTCAGCTTTTACATGGGGGCCGGGCTGGAACACCACGACAACGGCGTTGACAACGTACGCGCCTTGGTCGTTCTGTCCTGCCTTACGGGGGGGCTGGACATCGCCTGCGGGCTCACCTGGCCGGAGAACATGCCCCGGAACAAACTGACCCTCTACGACGAACTGCCTCTCGAAAATGAGGAACCCATCGGTGCGGATCGCTTTCCCGTGCTTTACGAGCTTCGCAAAGAGTGCCATTCCATGACAGCCATGGATTTCATGCTGGGCAACGGTGATTACCCATTGAAAGGGCTCATTGTCACGGCAGCCAACCCGGCGGTGACCAATCCCAACACTGAAAAGGTGGAAAAGGCTCTCAGCAGTCTGGACCTTCTGGTGGTCAACGAACTGTTCATGACCCGAACGGCGCAGCTGGCAGATTACATCCTGCCGGCGGCCACTTTTCTAGAACGGTCCGAGATCCACACCGATCCTAAATTCCAGAGGGTCTATCTCACCAACAAGGTAGCCGAGATACCCGGAATCGAAGATGAATACATGCTCTGGCATGACCTCGCCCATCGTCTGGGATTCGGTGAAACGTATTTCCCCTGGGAAAACGAGGATCAGGTCAACCGCTTTATTCTGGAACCTTCCGGCATTACCATCGAACAGCTCAGGGAAAACCCGCAAGGCATTGCCTACCTGCCCCTGACATTTCAAAAATATCTGTCCCGCCCCCTGCCCACAGGTTCGGGCAAAGTCGAGCTTGTCTCGCCATATCTGGAAAAACTCGGGTTTAAAGCTGTTCCGGAATACGTACCACCCTATCACCTTAGAAAAAAATCGGATGTATATCCGTTTCTTCTCACCACCGGGGCACGCAAAACCCTTTTGTATCACTCCCGGCACCAGAACCTGAAACATTTTCGAAAATTGCACCCCAAGGCAGAGCTTGAAATTCATCCTGACGATGCTGCCGGACTGGGCATCAGCCACAGGGAACCGGTTCGTATCGTTTCAGAAATCGGGGAACTGGTGGTGGAAGCTAAAATCGTGCACAAAGCCGAACTTCGCCAGGGTGTTGTGGAGATGTACCACGGGTGGGAAGAGTGGCGCATCAATTTCACGACGTTTGACAATATCAACGACCCCATCAGCGGATTTCCCCTTTTGAAGGGTGTGCCGGTGAGGATAGAAAAAATCAGTACCTCCGATATGCATTGAATTAGGATTCAAGGAGTCCAGGGGCCAAGTGGACAATTAAACATCGAACGTCCAACATCGAGTGATGAACGAAAGGACCCGGAGAATTGGCTGCTTGACTTTGTGATAAAAACAATGTTGCGGCTATCATCTAAATTGAAAAGAACAACTAAAAATAAGGACATTTAATATGCAGCCTGGAACAGCCATGGTCATTTTTCAACCATCGGGGCGGCGCGGCCGGGTTCCCCTGGGAACTTCCATCGTGGAAACATCCCGTCTTCTGGGTGTGGACATCGAAGCACCCTGTGGTGAAAAACAGGTTTGCGGCAAGTGCAAGATTCGCATCGAACAGGGAAATTTTAAAAAATTCGGTATCACTTCCGAGCCCGGGCATGCCGGCCCCTGGCAGTCCGCAGAAGAAAAACACATCTCCCCCGAAGAAAAGGAACAGGGATATCGTCTGGGATGTGTGGCCACCGTCCAGGGCGACCTGCTCATCTATGTCCCCGAAGCTTCGCGCGCCGGCAAGCAGGTCGTCAGCAAAGCAGCCCGCCCCATAAACATTACCATCGATCCCGCAGTGAAGCAGTACTACGTTGAACTGGAACCGCCCACACTCCAAGACCCGACCGGTAATTTCGAACGGCTCTGTGCTGCCCTGGAACACCAGCACCACCTCGAATCTTTGAGCATCGACATCACCGTACTGCGCGGGCTCCAGGCCACTTTAGAAGCCGGTGAATGGAAGGTCAGCGTTGCGGTCTGGCTTGACAGGGAAATCATCCATGTCCAGCCCGGATCGGGGACGGGAATATTCGGGCTCGCCATCGACGTGGGCACCACCACCGTGGCCGCCTATCTGTGCGACCTGGTTTCCGGCGAGGTAGTCGACACCTTGTCCATGATGAACCCCCAGGTCAAGTATGGTGAAGACGTGGTCTCGCGAATCTCCTTCCACATGGAAAACCCGGATGGACTGAAACGCATGAGCACAGACCTCGTGGACGGTCTGAACAACCTGGTCATGCAAGCCTCAAAACGCGACTATACCCATTCTGCCACATCTGGAAACAGCCCATCCGCAGAGGATGAAACGTTTCGTATCCAACCTGCCGACATTCTGGATGTCAGCATTGCCGGCAATACGGCCATGCACCACATCCTGCTGCAGCTGGATCCCGAACCGCTGGGGGTAATTCCGTTCACACCGGATGTTCATCACAGTCTGGACATCACGGCCCGGGAACTCGGTCTGAAAATCAATCCCGCGGCCCGCGTATTCATGCTACCCATTGAAGCCGGCTTTGTGGGCGGCGACAACGTCGGCGTCATCCTGGCCGAAGAACCGCATCGGCAGGATCGTATACAACTGATCATCGACATCGGCACCAATGGTGAACTCGTACTGGGCAACAAGAACCGCCTGGTATGTTCATCCTGCGCCACGGGCCCGGCCCTGGAAGGTGCCCAGATCGAATTCGGCATGCGCGCAGCCCCCGGCGCCATCGAAAGGCTGACCATCGACCCCGAAACCAAAGCAGTCGACTACAAGGTCATCGGCAGGGATGTCTGGCAAAGCTTTTCCAAACCCGAGAAGATGCAGACCAAGGGCATCTGCGGGTCGGGTATTCTGGATGCGGTGGCCCAGCTCTTTCTGGCCGGTATCGTTGAAAAAAGCGGTGCCTTCGCCAAGCAACAGGATTCAGACCGGTTTCGAATATGCCCTGAAACCGGTATAAAAGAATTTGTCCTGGCATGGGCCCGGGAAACCAGCATCGGCAAGGATATTGTCGTGACCCAGCAGGACATCCGCCATATCCAGCTGGCCAAAGCCTCCATCTATACGGGATGCAAACTCATGATGCGCAGATTGGGGGTTGACCGGGTCGACAGCGTCAAGGTTGCGGGCGCTTTCGGTTCCCACATCGATTGCAAACTGGCGCTTGTGATCGGCATGTTTCCCGATTGTGCCATCGACAAGATCGTCTCCGTGGGCAATGCCGCCGGGGACGGTTGCCGGATCGCCCTCCTGAACAGGGACAAGCGCCGGGAGGCGGATTGGGTGGCCCGGCACGTGGAGTACATGGAGTTGACCCTGGAAGAGAACTTCCAGTGGCAGCTCATGGAGGCGATCCAGTTCCCCCACATGACCGACACGTTCAAACATCTGTCGGGTGTGGTGCCCGAACACATACTCAACCAGTAAAAAGCGATGTTAACAGTGAATCACGCCTTATTCCACTTTGGTAAATGCTCTTGATTTTGCATTGCAGATAGGACAGGACTCAGGGGCTTCATTTTCCACCGTATTGCCGCACACAGAACATACGTAGTAACAATCAACATCCCGAGACCTATCAATATTATCCAATGCTTTCTGATATAATTCTGCATGAATTTTTTCAACTTCGTTAGCAAAACGAAAGCTGCGTTCAGCCACTTTATCTTCGTCTGCAATCGCCGTTTCTATCATTTTGGGATACATATTTTCAAATTCATATGTTTCACCGGTAATGGCTGCCTTCAAGTTATTCACAGTGGCCCCGACACCATTACAAGCCTTTAAGTGTGCATGGGCATGTACGGTCTCGGCTTCTGCAGCGGCTCTAAATAACATGGCAATCTTTACAAATCCTTCGCTATCCGCTTTTTTGGCAAACGCCAGATATTTTCTATTGGCTTGAGACTCTCCAGCAAAGGCATCCATCAAATTTTCTTTAGTATCGCTCATATTTACCTTCCATTCATGAGGCCAGTTTTTCGCAAAGCCCTTTTGCATATTGATGACACGCTTGCATGCCCGCATCTGTTTCCATTAACGCTTCGGTCAGGTTCAACGGCCCCAGATCGACAACATCCATTTTATATACATGCTGCATGGTTTCGAAAACCATGGGAGCCGCCTCACCACTATGGGTATGGGATCCGAACGCACCGCCAATCTTCCCTAAAAGGTTCGCTTGTTCAGCTACAAAAAGGAATTGTTTCATACCCCCGGTCATATCTTTATGATATGTGGGACACCCAAAAAGATAACCATCGAATCCTAACAGCTGCTCCGCCTTTTTCAACGTAGCTATCTTTTCAACGTGGGCTTCATTTCCTGCCATTCTAACGCCTTCAGCTAAATAGTTTGCCATTTTTTCAGTGGTACCCGCTCTGCTAATGAATGCAATCAATACTTTTTTCATACGCTCCCCCTCATAAAATTTTTAGTTACAACGTTAATATGATGCTGAACAACTTCTGGGTTCTCTTCCAACAGTGCGATCTGTACAAAAACTATCTGTTTCTCACTGTAATAGCAACAGGCATGCCAAAACCTATGACCACTATAACTACTTAAATTTTTAGAATATATTATAATTTCGTATGTCTCATTAACCTTTAAGCGAGACAAATTCGTATCGTGTATGATCTTTGTGACACATACCCAACAAGAGCGGCGGATGTCAAGAGTGTTGAGTAAACGCCAACATTGGGGTTAACATGGGGTTGAGACAGGACTGAGCATATGTTATTATGCCTGCATTATGAAAGAGATACTGGTGCTTGGAGATGTTCACGCGAATTATCCCGCCTTGAAAGCTATCGGCGACTACCTTCAGATGGACCGGTTCAACCGGATAATCAACACCGGTGACCTCACCGTTTACAGCACCTTTCCCAACGAAAGCATCCAATGGTTTAGGAACCTCGGCGACAAAGCGATCTGTATATTGGGCAATACCGATAAACGAATTTTAAAAATCCTGAAAGGCAAGAAATTAAAAAAACCGAAAAAAAAGGACAAGCAGGTCATGTATTTCTGGACATCTGAAAACTTGTCCCAGGAAAACATCGCCTACTTAAAATCACTATCCAAAAAGAGTGATTTTAACATTGATGGGTTACGCATCGGTCTATTCCACGGCAGCTTAGACGATCCAAACGCCCAGTTGTTCCCCTCCACCCCGGACAGTCGATTCATCAAGCTGGCAAAAAATTCCCCCTATGGTGTACATATCATGGGACATTCGCATGTTCCTTTTTATAAAGTGATCGCTGGGGTACATTTCATCAACCCGGGCAGTGTGGGAAGAATGTTTGACGGGGATCCGCGGGCATCCTTTGCCATTCTTAAAGTGAGTTCAAGAAAAATCGGCGTGGAACATTTTCGCATACCCTACCCGGTAACCGATGTAATCAAGGGGTTGAAAAAATATAAATTACCTGATATCTATTGCAGAATGTTTCAAGCCGGAAAAAAGCTAAACTAGCGTTCCCAACCTGCATTCTCTATTACTGCTCCAGCTTTTGATAACAAGTCGTTCATAACGCGTAACGCTGCGCATACATAGCGGGCTACTATACCCTAAGGTTGCTTAAACAACATGGCAACGTATAGATAATTCACGGATTTTATCTCGGATCCCGCCAGGGTAATTTCAAAAAAATCGGGATTTTCATATCATCTTTAAAGAAACGGGGGGAAAATGAGTAAAAAGAATACACACAAAACAAAATCCAAAGAGGCAAACAATAAAGCAAAAAAAAAGGCGCCCCTAAAGGACAATGTCATCAAGCTGGAAAAGACGTCCAAAAAAAAGGCCAAAAAAAAAGAAAAAAAGATAAAAATGAAATTATCAGAGCACACGGCCTATAAAAATAAAGAGAAAGAAAAAGCAAAGAAACGAAAGGCTGTTTGGGTAAAAGAATTTACCCTGTATTACGAGGAGGAACTCCACAAACTCCAGATCGAACTATTAAAATTGCAGCGACAGGTAAGGCGCAAAGGGCTGCGGTTTTTAATGCTGTTTGAAGGACGCGATGCCGCCGGTAAAGGCGGCACGATCAAAAGAATTACAGAACATCTGAATCCTCGCGGTACACGCGTCGTGGCGCTGCTTACACCAAGCGACACGGAGAAGACGCAATGGTATTTTCAGAGATACATGCAGCATCTTCCCTCGGCCGGTGAGATTGTACTGTTCGATCGCAGCTGGTACAACCGGGCCATGGTTGAACCGGTTATGGATTTCTGCACCGATGAACAAAACAAACGTTTTTTAAAAGATGTCCCTATGTTGGAAGAGATGTTGGTGAAGGATGGCATCAAACTGTTCAAATTCTTTTTTTCAGTTTCAAAGGATGAACAACTTCGCAGATTTGACTCCAGAGAAACAGACCCCCTGAAACAGTATAAGATTTCCCCCGTTGATAAAATGGCCCAGGAAATGTGGGACGATTATACCGTCAGAAAGTTCCAGATGTTGAATGAAACCAACCGAACGCTCTCCCCCTGGACCATCATTCGGTCCGACAATAAAAAATTGGCCCGTTTGAACTGCATCAAACATTTGTTGTCCCAAATCGATTATAAAGATAAAATTCCGCTGGAAGAACTCCAGACCGATCCAAATGTTCTTATTTCAGGTATCGATGAAATTAGATTCATGGAAGATAATCTGTTGACACAAATCGAACTGCCTGGGTAACCGATAATGTTCAGAAACGTTGGCAAGTTTACAATATCTCTCAACCTATATACAAAAGGAGGATTGGAGAAAGGACCTTTTACACCATCTATGAAACCGTGAACCATTGATACATTGGCGTAAAGATTATCAAGAAAGGTGTTGGATACCTATGCATGTCAAACAACTATTAGAATCCAAGGGAAGTGAGGTATATACGATCTCACCCGATGAAACGGTTTACCAAGCCTTGCAGGTAATGGCTGAAAAAGAGATCGGTGTCCTGGTTGTCGTTGAAAACGCCAAAATGGTAGGGATTCTTTCCGAATGGATAACATGTAGCACTAAAATCTGGGCCTGAAGTTTATTGGCCAGCTTACCGGCAAAGATCAGCGCTTCTTCCGAAAACAATGTAAAATCGACCGCAACCAATAAAGTTTCTTTTTCCTTTTTTGGGGCCATATGCATTCCTCCTAAAAAACAAGGCAATCCAACTTTATAGACTGGATTGCCTTGACCGTCTTTGCAACATTGGGATCTATTTCTTCCCTTTCTTCTTTGCTTTCTTGGCCTTTGCTTTCTTTGGTTTTGCTTTCTTGGCCTTTTCTTTCTTTGGTTTTGCCTTCTTGGCCTTTGCTTTCTTGGCTTTCTCCTTCTTGGCCTTTGCCTTCTTGGCCTTTGCCTTCTTGGC
>Ga0164313_10002236_pt1 | contig 17352 bp, 10 predicted proteins | sample GuaBasSedimGuay4_FD_113735 | JGI IMG/M metagenome (GOLD analysis project Ga0164313, IMG submission 113735) | Subseafloor sediment microbial communities from Guaymas Basin, Gulf of California, Mexico - Guay4, Core 4569-4, 0-3 cm | ecosystem: Environmental > Aquatic > Marine > Hydrothermal vents...
TCATAAGCTATGCCGGCAACCCACATCCCATCATGACTGAGAGTAATGGTATCATTGCTCAGCTCAAGGCCTGGCTCTGTTACGAGCTTGATTTGCTTCCCATCTTTCATAGAAATACTGTAAATGGACGTTTTATTATCAGGTAAAGTATAATCAAAGATTACTCTATCAGCGTTATTACTTATCCGAGTAATATCTATTGAGGCGCTTGATGTAGCAATTTCACGTAATATTTCCCCTGAAGAATCGACGGAGTAAAGTTTGTATTTTCTTGCTCCACTATCATAGCTAGAGAAAACTATTGTATTACCGTTTCCCGATACTTTCAGTGCATCAACATCTATATTGTCGTAGCCAAGTGTCTGATATTCTGTCTGGTTAATAACAACTGGTACAAAATGACCGTCGCTGCCATCAGCCATGACGGTATAAATACCCTTATGGGTGACAGTTGTTTTACCGCCCCAGCGCGATGGTTCTCCCTCCAGGCACTGTTCAACATAGAAATACAGTCTGCCTGAATCGCTGATATCAAGTTTATCAGCATCAAAATTCCAGTACTTACAGAGTTCACTGATAGAAGAACTAATATCAGTTTGTTTACCTCTTCCCCAGTTCATAGTTGTGATAATTTTATTCAGACCAGAATCCTCATCCGAATAGCTTAATACTACACCACCGGGAGTTATATTTTTTATATGATGTGAATCTGCATCCAGGTTAGATGGAACTATCCACTTACTGCCATCATCCATATTTTGAACCATCATCTGCGGTGTTCTTGTCGATAATGGAATGCTTAAATATGCCATCATGTCGTTAATTCCTATGGTGGCCAGATCATAGGCATCATTGCTTCCACCGGTAAGGGCAATCCAGTTTTCTAAACCCACATCTTCTATTACCCATTCACCAACGGAAACAACATCAAAGAAGGAGCTGTAAACCTCCAATACTGCCGCAGCGGGAATTAGGGCACCTGAACCGGTTAAAATAATTTGACTGATACAGACCGACACACTACTAAAAGTTCCTTTTATATTAACATCATCAAGTTGCGATACAGCGTTCATATCACGTGTCATGTATTTGAGCATAAGGGACTGGTTTGCTCTGAAAATTGGACTTGTAACTGAATCTAAGCATTCTAACGGGATAAGACCGTATATCTGTCTTGAAAACTCAAGAGTAGTATAGAAAAGATCAATTGTATTGATCAAAGTGGTAAGCTCAGAGTCCTTTTCAAAAGCCTCCAGTTGATTATCACTCCATCCGCCACGTGTAACAATAATCGGAATCTGGCGAAAAAATGAAGCAAATGTTTCAATTTTATCTGTTGCCTGAATGTCACTACGAACAGTATTTAGGCTTGAAATATAGTTACTGTTGTAGAGCTGAATTGCTCCATTTACTTGATCTACTATTTCAGTAGGAACAGCATTGGATGCAGGAACCAGAAAATATAAATCTTTATCGGTTGATCCAGTTTTTACTACGGCAAAACGTCTTCTTGAGTTAGTTGCAGTCACATGCCCGTCGTGATCCCGCAACTCAATACCAACATCTGTGCCAAGCAGGACTGACTGACCTACACCAATTGCCATGGGGATTGTTGTAGATGCCGACCGTGAAGATGCCTGAAGTGTACTGGAGTTTGATGGCCTGGAACGCTTTGTTCGCAGAGTTGCAATTTCGCTTGCTGACATCCCGGTCATAAAATAACCAACTGCCTTGCGGGTATTGTAGTCCGAAAGTTCAGCATTACCCAGAGCAGGGTGATACAGATAAGTCTTACCATCCTTTATGATTGCGGCCATTCCATCATCAGCCATAGGTGATGAGCTGTCATAAGATCCCCCCTGATAGATAATGGTTGCATCAGGTACCTGTAGTGTGCCATTGAAATATCCGGCACTGCCGTCTACGACATTATCAGGCGCATCAAAATGGCTTCCCCATAGATAGTAGTTATCAAGGGAATTGGCAGCAGTCAATAAGAAGTACAGGTTGTAAGTTCCACCGGGGAAGAGAGAAATTGGAATTTCTCCAAAAAGCTGTTCATCAATGCTATCTGAGGCTGAGTGTTTCCATTTGACCAGTCCATGTTCGCTGGCAGGATAAAAATTACCGTCCTGGCCGAGCATAAAGAGTTCATCCGGCGCAAGTGCCGGTGCATGGAGAGCGAAGTAAGCATCGTAGAGATCAGAGGGAGAGGCAAGACCAATATTAATAGCTAAAGTGTCACCGCCATTAGCTACATTTCCCACGCCAATGGGTTTGGCTTTGCTCGGATCGTTTCCGCTTACAGCTGTCACAATAGGAGAGTAAATGGGATAAAAAGTCTGACTGGTAGGCAGCGGCAGGTATTGGCTTTCTTCAATGCTTGCGGTGATGGTAAATGTTGTTGTTTCGTTATTGTAATTAAGAGTGGCAATGTACCATGCTCCAGCTCTTAGTGCAGGCTTTGTAGTGAGGGTGATGACGATCAGTTCATCTGCAGTGGGTCCATCTGATAATATATCCGCATCAGCATCAATTTCTGAAACTTTACCGCCCGTTACAGGACTCCCATACTTAAGGTAGAGATCCAGATCACCGCTGCCTTCGGTAATGGCAACCGTCAGCTTTGTAGCGCCCTTAGGTACGATGATTTCAACATTTGCAATGCTTTGGGGGTCGAGGGAAGTTCTAAAGGGAATACCATTTTCAAGAGCTGCGTAGGCAGTGGCATTTATCAGGAATAATAGAATAAAAAGGCTACAAAATGCTGAAATAAATCTGGGAGTTATTATCATTGGATTAACCACCTTTAGAATATTGATTTATGTCTACAATATTCTTCCTAATCTGTGATAATTGCAATGATACAAATCAAAAGGGCTTGAATTATGGGGCCATTTACTGTCCAATGGCAAAATTATTTTTGCCTGAATTTTTTACCTGATACATGCTGCTGTCAGCGACTCGCATTAAGGTATCATAGTCAGTACCATGATCCGGATAAATACTGACACCTATACTGAACCCAACCTGACATTGATGCTGCTCAAGATATATTGGCTGACTTACATTATCGAGCAGTCTCTGACAGAGCAGATTGATTTCTTCAATTTCTTTTATATTTGTATAACAGAGTGTAAATTCGTCTCCGCCAAGACGGGCTATCAGATCTTCCTGGCGTAATGATGCTTTTAATCGTTTAGCAATATTGACTAATAATACATCTCCCATTGCGTGACCAAGGGCATCATTAATGGCTTTAAAACCATCCAGATCCATGTATAAAATGGCCAGTTTATAGTTGTTTCGCTCCGCTTTATTTATTTCATGAGAAAGAAGCTCATAATACAAACGGCGGTTTGGTAGACCTGTCAACGGGTCATGATTAGCCTGATGTTGTAATTTATTATTGGCTTCCTGTAATTGGTTTGTGCGCTGTTTAACTTCAAGTTCAAGAATTTCCTGGGCATCAGCAAGTTGTTGTTGTGTTTTCTTATGATTTTCTATGGACTCAGATTGTACATTTAGCATTGCGGTTATATTTTTAATAACAATGGATGCCACAAAAATAATTAATAATATGGAAAAAAAAGATAATAAAAAGACGCTTTGATAAGCCGCCTGAATTTTATTTTGTGCTTCTGAACTTAAAACAAGATTTTGATGATTCTGATATAAGATAAACTGATCCATCAGGGACATGTTTTCATTTTGAGCAGGGGTGGTAAAACGGACTAAATAATCAACAGCTTCCTTATTGTTGCCTTTTTCAGCAAGCTTGATGACATTGTATTGACTGGCAACAATAATACGAGCAGTTTCTCTTTGTAGTTTAAGCAAAGTATTTTCTTCATTGGTGAGATTGGTTTTAACCAGCAGCTCTCTCGCTTCAAGAAAAAATCCTCCCACTTCATGAAATTTAGAAATACTTTCATCCTGCTTAAAAGGGTCTTTCTCATTACTGATAGCCTGCAGTGTTATAATTCGCTCACGGGCCAGAGAACGCATTTTATGCATAAGGCTGATTTGAGTGTTTTGTGTTTCAATGATCTGATTGATGTCATTTTGTACATTGCTTAGATGCTCAAAAGCAAGAATATTAGACAAAATAATTAGTATAACAATGAAGGTAAAGGAGAAAAAAAGAAAGGGTTTTGCTCTTTTGCTATCTAAATACATAATATTTTATATTTTCTTATATGATACGAAGTATATAAGAAAATATAAAAATAGATAGGGGGTTAGTTAGTGTGCATCCATTAATTGCTGTTTTTTTAGCTTCCCCCTTTTTCAAAGGGGGACTGAGGGGGTTAAGTTGTTGATTTGCAACCCCCTCAATCCCCCTTCTAAAAGAAGGGGGAGGCTAAAAGCAGAATAAACGGATGCGCACTAATGAATATATAAAATTTCTTAGTCCTCACAATCCTTGTATTGCTCAACCCAGATCATAGTAGCAGCAATAACGGCTGTCGGCATAATAATAAAATTTACAAAAGGTATCATTGATGCCCCCATGGTGACGCCACCAAATCCCATAGAAAACAGTCGACTTTTCCCTTGTAGTACACGTTGTTGCTTAAAACTAAGCTTATGGTTTGCCATTGGGTAGTCCATGTATTGCAATGACATCATCCATGCAGTGAATAAAAACCAGATAACAGGGCCGATGATGGGAATGAAAAACAGTATGAGCAAAAATGGGACTGACCAGAGGAGCATATAAATCAGCTTTCTGATTTCCATCAAAATAGTCGGCACTAATTCTTTCATAACTTGCTTGAAGCCGCTTGATTCATTTAATGTCTTACCCGTCAAATGCTTTTCAGTCGCTTCAGCCAATAAACTATTAAAGGGGGCGGCAACAATATTGGCCATGATTGAAAAGGTATAAAAGATTAACACCAGTAGGGCGAGACCAAAAACAATATACAGCAGAGGTTTTATAAACTCGACTATTGAGGCAACCCAGGACCACATGCCAGAAGTATCCAGCAGTTTTTCCATATACTCACCAAAATAAGCGAAGCCGAAATAAATACCAATGGAAAAAAAGAAAATATTAATAAGAAGAGGAATAATCACATAACTTTTAATGCCTTTATGGGTTAAAAGTGGAAGCGCTTTAAGCAGGTAAGATATTCCTGTAATGGGATTATTGCATTGAGCCATGAAAAGTCCTTAATTCTATGTGTTTAATTCGTCTGCGGCCAGGTTGTTTGTGCCAATAGTGCAGTTCCTGCAGCGGCTTGTTCCTGAACAGCCAGTTTGACAGGGATACCCAGTTTAAGTTCCCTGATGTATTGCCAGCCCTGATTGGATGCACCACCACCGATGCTTCTTATAAGTTTGGGATTGGCTGCACCTAAATCAACTAATTTGTGGTAAGCAAGGGTTTCTATATCGGCCATCCCTTCAAGCAGCGCCTGAAAAAAATTACTATCCATTGCTGGTCTGGGTGCTAGTTGTGGTTTGAAATTAGCATCCTGAACTGGAAAACGTTCACCCGGTGAGGACAAGGGATAATAACTTAAATTAAGCATTGAGAATTGTCCCTGATGAATATTTTTATTCAGTGTTTCAGTCAGCTGAGAAATTTGCTTGTCAGAAAAAAAATGCTTAAGTACTTCGCCGCCTGAATTGGAACTCCCGCCAACCAGCCATAAATCACCAAAAGGCTGACTATACACACCTGATTTATGATCAAAAATGGCTTGTTGTGAAATGATTTTCATGACCAGTGTAGAGCCCAGAGAAGTGATTGCATCACCAATATCCTTTGCACCGGATGCGATAATCGCAGCGGTACTATCCGTGGTTCCGGCACAGATTTTGAGAGTCTGATTAAAGCCGAAATATGCAGCTATCTCAGATGACACCTGTCCCATGATCTGCCCAGGGGCAATGATTTCAGGTAGCAGGGATGATGGAAAGTTATATGTCGCTATTAATTGCAGCAGCCATTCTGGCCAGCAATGCATCTGAGCATCATAGCCCATCTTTAAAGCATTGTTATGATCACTTATACCGTATCTTTCCATTAGCATACCACTGAGCCAGTCTGACTGATTTAAAGCGTAATGAATTGCTTCTTTCTGTGTCTGGTGTTGAAACAGCCAGAGCATTTTTGCCAGACCGGATGTCGTTCCCATCGCGGCGGTATTTTTCGGGGCAACATTGTTTATTTGTTGTGCCTGAAAAACTGCCCGTTGATCATTGTACATCAATGCTTCAGTAACGGGTGTGCCGTATTTATCACACAGCAACACCGTGCCGGAAGTCCCGTCTATAGCAAGATGTGTAATGATATCCAGTTTAAGGTTTTGATCTTTTTGAAGCGTATCAGCAAGTGTAAAAATGACTGCCTGCAGCGTTTGCCACCAGTCTTGAGGATTTTGGCTATAGCCAATAAGATGTTGTTGAGCAGAATGTTGAGCAGAATAAAATGGCTGACCTGGTGGCAGAGAGCATTGAGACTGAGCTATTATGCAGTGATGTTTATCCATAATCACTGCACGAATACCGGAAGTACCGGTATCAATTCCAAGACTGTACATAGTCTTTATGGTAATTGAACCGGGGCAGGGGCTATCCAGTTATCGGCTCGATGCTCGGCAATGACTGTAGTGTAAATACCGCCCCGGACATAAAACTCTGCAGAAATGCGCATAAAACGGGGTTCAGTGGCTTTAACCAGATCAGTGAGCATATCATTGGTGACTTTTTCATGAAAAGCACCTTCGTTTCTAAATGACCACATATACATTTTTAATGATTTTAATTCCACGCATTGCAGGTCTGCAATATATTCAATATTAATGGTGGCAAAATCAGGCTGGCCTGTTTTGGGGCATAAGCAGGTGAATTCAGGTACTTTAATGCGAATAGTAAAATCCCGCTCCGGTGATGGATTATCAAAGGTTTCAAGTTCTTTACTGGGCTGTGTTGACATGTGTATTGACATGAATAGTTCCTGCTTGTGCTGATACATAAAAAAAAGGGATTTTACACTATTAGACAGAAGAATTCATACAAACTGGTAAAGGAAGATCACATTCTGTAAAATGCTCTATTTCCTGGTAAAAAATTATTCATTTTATTAAATAAAGTAACGGAATGCGCTTAAGTAAAATTAAACTCGCTGGTTTTAAATCCTTCGTTGATCCGACCGTATTATCCTTTCCCAGTGATCTAGTCAGTATTCTTGGGCCCAATGGTTGTGGTAAATCCAATACCATTGATGCTGTGCGTTGGGTGATGGGAGAAAGCTCCGCAAAAAACCTCCGTGGCGAATCGATGACTGATGTTATTTTTAATGGCTCCTCAGGTCGTAAACCGGTAGGACAATGTACCGTTGAATTACTGTTTGATAATTCTGACGGCACAATTGGTGGAGAATATGCGCAATACAGTGAAATATCAGTCAAAAGAACTGTTAATCGTGATGCTCAGTCACAGTATTTTTTAAATAATGTACGCTGTAGACGGCGTGATGTCACCGATTTATTCCTTGGTACAGGATTAGGCCCCAGAAGTTATTCAATTATTGAACAGGGTATGATCTCTCGTCTCATTGAGTCAAAACCAGAAGAGCTACGTGTATACATAGAAGAAGCTGCCGGTATCTCTAAGTATAAAGAACGTAGAAAAGAGACTGAAACAAGAATCAGACACACCCGGGAAAATATCGAACGACTTGATGATATTCGAGTAGAACTGGATAAACAGATTGCCCATCTACAGCGACAGGCGCGTACAGCTGAGCGCTATACTGAATTAAAAAAACAAGAACGTCTGAAAAAAGCACAATTACAGGCACTTCGCTGGGATACCATTGATGTAAAGGCTAAGCAGCAGGAAACCTTGATTCAGGCAAAAGAAATTGCCCTGGAACAACAAATTTCTGAATTAAGATCAGTTGAAGCAAGTATTGAAGAATCACGTGAAATAAACATTGAAGCCAATGAATCTTTTAATACTGTTCAGGGTGACTTTTATCGAATTGGTGCTGATATTGCCAGAGTAGAACAGGCTATTAGCCATGCAAAAGAAAAAAATCAGCAATTAAAAGAAGATCTGGAACAAGCCGAGCGTTCTTTTGAAAACATGAATCATCATTTGCAGGAAGATGATGATCGATTTCTTGAATTAACTACACAGCTGAATGAAATTGAGCCGGAATTTGAACAAGCTAGTGAGCTGGAAGAGCAATCTGCTCAAATGCTGTCTGAGAATGAACATTCCATGCAGGACTGGCAAATGCGCTGGGATGAATTTAATCAGCGGTCCCAGGAACCTACCCAGACTGCTCAGATTGAAAGAACAAAAATCAGTCAGGTTGAGCAAAATATAAGCAGTCAGGAACAACGAATTGAAAAACTTCAAAATGAATTGCAGCAATTTTCCACCAGCCATCTTGAAGAATCACTGAATACCCTGCAATTAGAAGTCTCTGAGTCAGAAGAAGTCACCTCAACTCTGCAGCAGCAACTGGAATCCGAACGTGAAACCATTCAAAACATCCGTGACGATAATCATCATTTAAATAATGAACTGGACCAACAGCGCAGTGACTTGCAATCCCTGCAGGGACGTAAAGCCTCTTTGGAAGCTCTGCAGCAGGCCGCTCTGGGTAAAAATGATAAGTCACTTCAGCAATGGATGGCGCATCAGAATATTTCAGATATGCCCAGAATAGCTGAACAGATTAGCGTCAATGACAATTGGAATACTGCAGTTGAATGTGTATTAGGTGATTATCTGGAAGCAACCTGTGTTGAATCTATCGAACCTTTATTTACGCAACTGAATAGTCTTGAAAAATCAAATCTGACTTTAGTCGATAACAAACTGTCTGCTCAAATCATTAGTCAGAATAATGCACCTGCCACTCACATAAAACTGCCCTTGCTCAGTTCCTATATGGATGGTGTAACTGATATGATTAAACCCCGTTTAAACGGGGTATTTGCTACAGATGATTTAACTATTGCAATGTCCTGGCGTCAACAACTTGAACTGCATCAGTCAATTATTACCAAAGAGGGTATCTGGATAGGTCCAAATTGGCTGCGAGTCATCAAAGATACCGATCAGAATGGTGGAGTGCTGGCCAGAGAACAGGAAATCAAGGAACTCAATGAACAATTTGCACAAAAACAGCAATTAGTTGATGAACAGAGTGAGCAAATAGAGCAGGGACGTGTTCAATTACGAGAAATAGAACACAATCGGGAAAATTTACAGACAGAATTCAACCAGCACAACCGAACGTTGTCAGAACTGCGTGCTCAGACAAGTGCCAAACAATCTCGCCTGGAACAGATTATTAATCGGGAATCGAATGTTCATAGTGAAATTGAAGAAATCAGCCAGCAAATCAGTGATGCAAAAATTCTTATCGAGGAATCAACTGAACGTCTGCACAGCGCATTGGAAATGATCGAAGATTTTTCACTGCAGCGGGAACAGTTGACACAGGAACGTGACTCTCATCGCGGACAGCTTGAAGAAATACGCATAAAGGCCAGAGAGAGTCGGGAACATAGTCATGCCCTTGAAATACGCTTGCGTGGTGTTAAAACTGAATTAAATTCAACTGAACAGGGTATGATCCGCTTAAAAGGTCAGCTGGAACAGCTGTCACACCGGCGCCAGCAGCTTTTGAGCATGATGACTGATGATGACGGTGATTCAATTCAACAACTTGATGAAGAGCTTGAAATACATCTTGAATCCCGAATTCTTGTTGAAGAACAACTCTCCCAGGCTCGACAAAAGGTTGAAGAAATCGATCATGCTATGCGGGAACATGATAAAAAACGTGCTCAAATTGAAAATACACTGCAGATACTACGTTCTGAGCTGGAAAGTATTCGCATCGCTTCTCAGGAATTAATTGTTCGACGTCAGACATTAAAGGAACAGGTTGATGAATCGGGTTTTTCTCTGGAAGCCTTATTCATGGGAATTCCACAGGAAGCCAGTGAGTCCATCTGGAAATCAGAAGTAGATGACTTAGCTCAGCGCATACAGCGACTGGGTTCAATTAACCTGGCCGCTATTGATGAATTTAAAGAGCAATCTGAGCGAAAGCAATACCTGGATGCCCAAAATGATGATCTGCTCAGTGCTTTAGAGACCTTAGAAGGTGCTATTGCCAAAATTGACCGGGAAACCAGAACACGTTTCAGGGAAACCTTTGATAAAATAAATACCGGTGTACAACGCTTGTTTCCCAAGCTTTTTGGCGGCGGCCATGCCTATCTTGATTTAACCGGTGATGATTTACTTAATACGGGTGTCACCATTATGGCGCGCCCTCCGGGAAAAAGAAATAGTACCATTCACCTTCTCTCGGGTGGTGAAAAAGCCATGACTGCAGTATCATTAGTGTTTGCCATTTTTGAATTAAATCCAGCACCTTTTTGTATGCTCGATGAGGTTGATGCGCCTCTTGATGAAGCAAACGTGGGACGTTTTTGTGCCATGGTGAAAGAAATGTCAAAAAATGTACAATTTATATACATTACTCATAATAAAACAACAATGGAAATGTCAGATCATCTCTGTGGTGTTACAATGAAGGAACCCGGTGTTTCTCGTATTGTTGATGTTGATATACACGAAGCTGTTGAAATGGTGGAAAGTTAAAATATATGAATGAACTTACATTCTTACTGATATTGGCAGGCATTGGTGTTGTACTGCTGGTTGCGATGTTTACCTATTACAAACATCACAAAAAAATTAATGATGAAATCAAGGGTTTCAATCATCATGCGCATGATATGGATGATGTGCTCTTAAATGGCCGCACTAATAGCCCGGATTCTGATGATAGAGATATCTTTAGTGATGACTTGCCGGGCTCATTTTCTGCATCAAGACAGGAACATTTTGATGTCGATGATATTCACCTTAGAAATGATTCATTGACCAAAAAAACTGTAGACTCTACCTTATCAGAGACTTCATCTGTAACGCCATCAACTACAAGCACAAGTTCTATTCCTGCTACAAGTCCATCAAATCCTGGTAAACGTCCATCAACAATAGAGACATCTGCCGTTAAAGGTGAACTGGTTGATGGTGTTTATATTAATACAAAGCGTGTCATCAGCAGCAGTGCAGTTTCAAGCCCTTATCCCGAAACAGCACAAGCATCAGAACCAGCCAGACCATTGAAAACTTTTGCCTCTTCAAGTTTGGCCGCACCGATAACTGAAACGCCACCAGCAGCAGATAATTCAGCACAACTAAATCAAACTCAAACTCAAACTCAAACTCAAACTGCAGAATCATCTATTGCCGATAATAGGCTTGATAGTAATACTGCTCTTAAAAAGATAAAAGTTGTTTATGATCCTGTGCCTGAAGGAGTAAAGGAATTAATTATTTCCCATACAATTCTTTCTAAGGGTGAACATTTTTCCGGTTCGCAGCTTTTTCATGCTTTAGCATCTGCAGGACTTCACTATGGTGAGATGGATATTTTTCATTATCCGGGTGATGACAGCGAAGAGACCTTTGCCCTGTTTAGTGTTGCCAATGTCGTTGAACCCGGTACTTTTAATCCTCAGGAGGCTGAAGCATTGAAAACACCCGGCATTTCGATGTTTATGCGTTTACCGACGCGAATGGGCAGCTATAATGCCTATGATAAGTTTATTCATGTGGCGCAGGCAATTGCGGCTGAACTCAATGCTGAGCTTTGTGATGAAACTCGCAGTCAACTGACACAGCAGGCCATTGCATATAAAAAAGAACAAATCAGAAAACTTAATTTTGATATGGCCAAGGCTGAAAAACTGGCCGGTATCACACATTAATGTCTAAGCCGCATAGTATAACCCCCAGCTTATCTGAGCAAGTCCGGCAATTACATGAATCCCTCAATTACCATAGTCATCGCTACTATGTTTTAGATGAACCGGAAATCCCGGATGCTGAATATGACAAATTATTTCGTCAACTGGAAACACTGGAAGCACAAAATCCTCAACTGCTGACGCTTGACTCACCAACACAGCGTGTGGGGGGTAAAGTGCTTGATAGCTTCAGTCAGATCTCACACCAGATGCCCATGCTGTCTCTTTCCAACGCCTTTAGCTCTGAAGAGATTGAAGAATTCTCGCGCCGGATTAATGAACGCCTTGATCATGAGGTTTTTAAGCTGGTTGCAGAACCCAAGCTTGACGGTCTGGCCATCAGCTTACGCTATGAAGATGGCTTACTTGTCCAGGCGGCAACCCGTGGTGATGGCCAGACAGGGGAGGATGTTACTCATAATGTCCGTACTATAGCCGCCATTCCACTGCGATTATCTGGTTTTCAATACCCACGAATACTGGAAGTTCGTGGTGAAATATTCATGCCAAAAAAAGGCTTTAGCCAGTTAAACCAGTCTCAGATAGCAAAGGGTGAAAAAACCTTTGCCAATCCCAGAAATGCAGCAGCAGGTTCTTTAAGACAGCTTGATTCAAAGATAGCAGCATCCCGTCCCCTTGATATGTTTTGTTATGGTATTGGTGTGGTTGAAGCTGAATTAAAACCTACACATAGTCAAATTCTCAAACAACTGGAAGGCTGGGGGTTACCCGTCAGTCCGGAAGTCCAGACGCTGAATAGTTGGCAGGACTGTATTGAATATTATAATTCTATACTTAAACGGCGTTCACAACTGCCCTATGAAATTGATGGTGTTGTTTATAAAGTTGACAGTATTGCTCAACAACAAAAAGCAGGCTTTATTTCCCGTGCACCGCGTTGGGCAATTGCGCATAAATTTCCTGCTGAAGAAGCAATGACCCGGTTATTAAATATTGATGTGCAGGTGGGGCGAACAGGTGCTCTGACCCCGGTAGCACGACTGGCACCCGTATTTGTTGGTGGTGTTACTGTCACTAATGCGACATTACATAATCAGGATGAAATTGATCGCAAGGGCGTACGTATTGGCGATATGGTGATTGTTCGTCGTGCCGGGGATGTTATTCCGGAAGTCGTCAAACCTGTTTTGTCTGAACGTCCTGGCGGTACTCAGGTCTATACCATGCCGGATCATTGTCCAGTTTGCAATTCACTGGCAGAGCGTGTCAATGATGAAGTAAAATCACGCTGCACCGGGGGACTTTTTTGCCCGGCACAACGTAAGGAAGCGATTAAGCATTTTTCTTCCCGTAAAGCGATGGATATTGATGGTTTGGGCGATAAACTGGTTGAACAACTGGTCGATGCTGAAATAATAGATGATATTTCGGACCTTTATTCTTTGTCTGTTGAGCAAGTCAGTGGCCTGGAACGGATGGGGGAACTATCTGCAGAAAACTTAATTGAAGCGATTGAATCCAGTAAAGCAACGACATTAGCACGCTTTATTTATTCATTGGGTATTCGTGAAGTCGGAGAGGCGACGGCATTAGCATTAGCCAGTTTTTATAGACTATTGCCTGCAATCCAATCTGCAAAGACAGAGGAATTACAACAGGTACCGGATGTAGGGCCGGTCGTTGCCCATAATATAGAAACTTTTTTCCTGCAGGCACATAACGAAGCAGTAATTAATAAATTGCTTGCTTCGGGTATCCACTGGCCTGAAATTATTTTAAAAGAGAAACACGAATTACCGCTTGCTGATAAAATAATTGTCTTGACCGGTTCATTATCTCAACTGAGTCGTAATGATGCTAAAGCACGCTTGATTGCTTTGGGTGCCAAAGTAAGCGGCAGCGTGTCTAAGAAAACAGATTTAGTGATTGCAGGAGAAAAAGCCGGTTCTAAATTAAAGAAGGCTGAAGAACTGGGTGTCGAAGTGATGGATGAAGCAGGAATGATGTCACTTTTTAAAGAATATGAAGATTAATCATTAAATTGAAGATATGATTAACAAAGTAGATAACGCTTTACATTCTTTGTAGGTTGGCGCTGAGCGATAGCGAAGCCCAACATGCTGAGAGTGTTATTGTTGGGCTTCGCTATCGCTCAGCGCCAACCTACGCCCCGGAAGAAGTACCCTTGGGGTACGATAAAATGTCAACATAAAACCCATTATTTGAACAGTACCAAAAAAACCATGAATTTGAAAAGAAAGCCATCCTACCTGGAATTGATTCTTATTATTATTCCTGTTATTGCGATAGTCTATGCAGGTTTTTGGGGAGCCTACCAGTTTGTTTCACCGGCACCACCAAGACATTTAATTATTTCTGCAGGTAATATTCACGGCACTTATTATTCTTTTGCCAAAAAATACCAAGTTGAATTAGCGCTTGATGGCATTAAACTGATGGTTTTGGAATCCAACGGCTCAAGAGATAATATAAAAAACCTGCTTGATGGTAAGGCTGATGTGGCAATGGTTCAGGGAGGGACAGCCTATGCTGATGAAAAATTACTTTCTCTTGGCAGTCTGTATTATGAGCCGATCAGTATATTTTATAAAAAAGAATTAAACCTTCACAGACTGAATGATTTTTCCGGTCTGAAAATTTCAATTGATGTACAGGGTAGTGGTACTCATATGCTGGCCAGTCAGTTATTTGCTATTAACCATGTGAATAGTCAAAATACCCAATTCTTTTATTTAACGCCTGAAGACAGCTTAAAGAAGTTGCAGGCAGGGGAGCTTGATGCTGTTTTTTTTGTGTCTTCAGTTAACTCTTCCGTTGTTCAGAAATTATTACATAGTCAGGATTTTAAGTTGTTTAATTTTGAACGAGCCGATGCATACCATCAGGTATTACCCTTTTTATCAAAAGTGACGCTGCATGAGGGCATTATTAATTTTAAAGAAAATGTCCCGAAAAAATCAATTACTTTATTAGCGCCCACTGCTAATTTAGTGGTCCGGGATGATTTACATAAATCCTTATCAATTCTTTTTTTGCAGGCGATGGAAAAAAATCATGGTAATAATGATTTGTTTTCTACACCGGACTTTTTTCCATCAGACAAACTAACGGCCTTTCCTCTGAGTGATGTCGCTAAACGATTCCTGGAAGTCGGCCCGCCATTTCTTATGAAATATCTGCCTTTCTGGGTTGCTTCATTTATTGATCGAATGGTTGTTTTGATGCTGCCATTTTTATTATTAATCGTGCCGCTTTTTAAAATACTGCCGCCTTTCTATCGTTGGCGTATACGTTCTAAAGTCTATAAATGGTATGAACAATTACAGGATGTTGATGATCAGACACGTGAAGAATCCCTGTCAAAAGAGGATTTTGAATATTTGTGCCAGGAACTTGATCGTATTAGCGAAGAAGTCAGTAAACTCCATACGCCTTTGTCAAATGCCGATCAATTATATAATCTGCTGGTTCATATTGATTTGATAAAAAAAGCCATCAAATCAAAACAGTCGGAACAGTCAAATGGCGGATGATGGGAATATTGTCCTAAACCTATGTTTAAAAATGGTACCCATAGTATTACCTGCTCTGGTGCGGTCACGATACCTTAATCCTTTCTGTTATTACAGTCAGTTCTATGACCAAATAAACAGCCGCTATTTTTGATTAGATTCCGGATAAAAAATATCAATAAAACCAGGCATACAGCACCACTGGGTATAGCATAAGCAATATCACCGTTTACAAAAAATGATACGGCCAGAAATCCACTTATAACTATAAATATAATACACATTACATTCTCCACATAACTTAATGAAATTTTAACATACTTCTTAAATAAGCAAGTTAATTGATACCCTAAGTCCGGGATGATTGTTTTTAAATTCAATGCTGCCGTTATGTAATTTTATTATCGCTGAGACTAAACTTAATCCCAGGCCATTGCCCTGATGATCTCGGTGTTTTTCCAGGCGATAAAAAGGCTCAAGAACTTTTAGCCGTTCATTTTTCGGGATGCCAATACCAGAATCTGAAATAACAATTTCAACATATTGAGTATTATTTTTATTGATGTATTCTGAACTGATAGTAATGGAGCCCTGTTCGGGGGTGTATTTAACAGCATTATCAAAAAGATTTGTAAAAAGCTGAAAAAGCATGTCTCTATCAGCGTTAATATTGGTCTTGCTTTGTACATTCAATATAATTGAAATGTTTTTATCTTCTGCCAGTGGTTCATAAAAACCCACAACATCCTGTAAAATATTATCAATATCTACACTGGAAAAATGACCTTTTTGAACACCACTTTCCAATTTGTTAATGCGCAGCATGGCATTAAATGTGGCTAACAGGCTGTCGGTTTCTGTTAAAACTTCCTGAATACCCTCCGATGTTTCATAGCTGCAATTGTCCTGGATTAATTCTAGGCGACCGCGTAATCGGGTCAGTGGTGTACGCAGGTCATGAGCGATATTATTGGATATATTTTGCATGCCCTGCATTAGTTTATGAATTTGATTGAGCATTTGATTAATATTTTTTGCCAGCAAATCATAATCATCATCAGTGCCTCTGGTAGGAATACGTAATGCTAAATTACCTTCGCTTATTTCTTTAATTGTTTCATTGATCAGATTTATTTTTTTTATGGTACTGATACTGATAATAAAACCGCCTAAAGTGCCCAATAATATAATAATGGCAATCCCGGTAATTAAGGATTGAAAAATCATATGTTCCTGTTGGTGAGCGGATTCAATATCCAGACCATTAATAAAGATCAGATTACCTGGTAAGGGCATTGCTAATATACGTGCTGAATGATTTTGCTGCTGTGGCGTATCGGTTAATTCAGATAAGTTAATGATATGCCAGCCACTTTCAATTTGTGGAATTTTATTAAGATTGCCGGCAAGGATCTGTTTATTTTTTTTATTATAAAGAAAATAAACAGATTCATAATTCTTTTGCTTCAGGCTGGTTTCAATTGCCTTAATGAGCTGATCTTTACCTTCTGTATTATAAATATTTTGCAAACGTTCCATATCGTATTCAATATGGTGGTCCAGTTGTTTGTATATATAACCAACAGTAGACCAATAGATAAAGCTTAATAGGATTAAAGAAGACAGTATAAAAAGGATAAAATACAAAAAAACCATTCGAAAAGTAGAATTATGGGCTATTTTTCGAATGCGCTCCTGAAAATTAAAGCCGGATCTCTCGTCCTTAACTGAATTATGTGTTTTTAATAACATAACCCGCTCCACGTATGGTATGAATCAGTGCTTTTCCAAAGGGCTTATCCACTTTTTTTCTTAAACGACTCATATGAACATCAATGACATTGGTTTGCGGATCAAAATTGTAATCCCAGACATGTTCAAAAAGCATGATACGAGAAACAATCTGTCCCGCATGCTGCATGAGATATTCTAATAAACGATATTCAGTGGCGAGCAGGTTGATATCTTTATTATCACGGCTGACCTTATGA
>Ga0164313_10002237_pt1 | contig 17350 bp, 16 predicted proteins | sample GuaBasSedimGuay4_FD_113735 | JGI IMG/M metagenome (GOLD analysis project Ga0164313, IMG submission 113735) | Subseafloor sediment microbial communities from Guaymas Basin, Gulf of California, Mexico - Guay4, Core 4569-4, 0-3 cm | ecosystem: Environmental > Aquatic > Marine > Hydrothermal vents...
CTCAACTCAGGTGAGCATTGTCATGGCGCTCGATCGCGAGGCGCAGGAGTTCATTCAAGAGGTCCGGATAAGCGAGACCCGAGAGTTTCCACAATCTGGGATACATCGAGATCGAGGTAAATCCGGGAATGGTATTGACCTCGTTGACCCAAAGCCCTCCCGTGGTCTTTTCGAGAAAAATATCGACCCTCGCCATTCCCTGACATCCAAGGAGATCGAAAACCGAGACCGCCACTTCTTGGACCCGTTCTGTCATGACCTGATCGAGGGGCGCCGGGGCCAACAACCGACAGGTGTCATCCACGTACTTGTCCTCAAAAGTATAAAAATCCCCGCCGGGTACGACTTCGCCCGGCACCGAAGCCCGAATTTCCTGGTTGCCCAGGACGGCAACTTCGATCTCCCGGGCTTCGAGACCTTTTTCGATGAGAACGGTGGTGTCGTGCCGCAAAGCCGTCGCGATGGCGGCGTCCAGGGTCTTGCCGTCGACGACCTTTGTGATGCCGACGGACGATCCCATGCGAGATGGCTTGACGAAGAGTGGTAGCCCGAGGTCCAGGGCTTGCCTTCGCAGGGCTTCAGGATCAGTCAGCCAAGCGTGGTCTTTTACCGTGACCCATGGTGCAGTTGAAAGGTCGTGGCTGACCAATACTCTCTTGGTCTGAACCTTGTCCATGCACAAGGCGGACGAGGCAACTCCGCATCCCACGTATGGCAGATCCAGCATTTCAAAGAGGCCCTGGATCGTGCCGTCCTCTCCGAAAGGTCCGTGGAGTACAGGAAAGGCCACATCGAACGAGTCGTTCAACAGACTGGGGTTGAGGCGGTGGACGCCGGTGAAACTCAGGGCCTGATCGGCTCTGTTTCCGCTGCCTTTAAGCACCCTCAGGCTTTCGTCATCGGTCGCCCAGAGCCCTCGGCGATCGATGGCCATCGGCACAACCTCGTGGCCACCGTCACCCAGGGCCGCGGCTACCGAGCGGGCAGAAACGATACTGACATCGTGTTCGCCGGATCGGCCGCCAAAGATCAGCGCTAGTTTCATGATTGGATTCTAACCCGGCAAAGCCGGAACCTACTTGGTTCCGGCTTTGCCGGGTTATGGAACTTTTCTCTCTCTCGGGTGTCTCACTGTTCAAGGAGGTCGTTATGACACACTCAGATTTGAGACCGCCGACACCCAGTTCCAGCCTCGATCATGTGATCCAGGGCAGCTCAAAAGATACGGTCCACATGCGGCTGGGTCTGCTTGTGGCCGTGCTTGCCCATGTAGTTCTTTTCGCTGCCAATTGGCCGTCGTTCGCCCGGTCTGCCACTCAGGCGCCCGAGAAACAGCCGCCGATCGTCGTCCTGCGCCATTTCACCTATGTCGTACCACCGACCCCACCGCCTGAATTGCCATGGCAACGACCGGTAACCAGGGTCCAGGTTCCTGATCCAACCCCTCTCGACCCCGAACCCCTCTTGACTGAAGATGCGTTGATTCCCGAATTCGCGTTGGGCGACTGGGTCTCCAGCGAGGGGCTCAGTGTGCCTGAACCGCCTCCGGACGTAGAGCAACCGGCCCTTCCTCGTGTTGGCGCGGAAATCACAGCTCCCCGCCGCATCGTGACGATCGAGCCGATCTACCCTGAGATTGCCCGGAGGGCCAAAATTGAAGGCGCCGTGATCCTCAGCCTGATCATCGGCCCCTCCGGCACTGTGGAATCGATCGAGGTTCTCCGCGGGCTGCAGCTGGGTCTGACTGAAGCCGCCGTGAAAGCCGCCCGCCAGTGGGTCTTCGAACCCTCGACCCTCAACGGGCGCCCGACCTCTGTGCAGTACATCCTGACGGTGCGCTTCAACCTGAGCTGAGGAGCACACATGCCGCCTTATGAGCATTGTGCAACAGCAATCCCGTTACAATGTGGCGATGTTCTTTCCGATTCGCCACGACGGGCGGCTGCAGCCCGGTCGAGCTTGGCCGTGACCTTCGAGGAGGTTTACAGCCGCTTCCGCCGGCCGGTGTGGGCGCTTGCCAGGCGCCTGACCCGTTCGGACGATGAAGCTCTCGACGCCTGTCAGGAGATTTTCCTCCGAATCTGGCGAGGCCTTGACGGCTTCCGGAATGAGGCCAAGCTCAGCACCTGGGTTTTTCAGATTGCATGGAATTTCCTCAGGTCCTACCGTCGCAGTCGAGGCCGGCAACCGATTCCAATGGAGAGCCTGAAAGATGACCACTCGGTGATGATCGGGAGGATCAGGGACCGGGCGCCAGACGCCGAACGTCGGGTGATCGCCTCGGAAAAACTCGACCGGGTTGAGCAGGCCTTGGGCCGACTGGCGGAGCACCACCAAATCGTGCTGTGGCTCAAAGATGGTGAAGATCTCAGTTATCAGGACATCGCCACAATTCTCGATGTGCCGATCGGGACTGTCAGATCCAGGTTGGCCCGAGCACGAAGGGCACTGAGGGGCGAGGTAGGCCAATGATCGACGAGAAAACCTTCGAGACCTTGAGCCGCTATGTTGACGGAGATTTGGGGCCGGACGAGACGGCAGCCTTCGAATACAAACTGGCCGGAGACGACGAACTCGGGCGTGCTCTTATCGACCTTAACGACCTTCGACAGAGCCTGCGGACGGTGGCCCTGGACGATCATCCGCCGGCTGCCCTGGATCACATGGTCAGGCCGTTGCGGCGGGCGGGTAGGCCTATGCCTCAACGGTGGGCTGTCACGGCCTTGGTTGGGGCAGCGGCGGTTTTGGTCGTGTCGGTGATCGTCGTTGAGGAAATCGGTCGGACCGGGTGGACGCCGTGGACCGGGAGTTCCTGGAAAGAGGACCGCAAGATCTTCGCTCTTTCAAATCCCCCATCCCGAGACCCTGATGCCCCGCTGGGTACGATCGAAAGTCTTTTGGCCCAGGATGATCCCGAACCGGACCTGGCAGACCTGGAGCCCCTCGAGGTGATGGGGCCACTGGATCGCCCACCAGGCTTTGACAATTCCGATCTGGTGTTGAAAATTGGAACGACCGAGGTTCCTGTTTCTGTTGCCGAGGAAAACAAAGGGCTGAGGGTGATCCTCAGGGTCGAGGGGGGACGGGTGTCCTCGTGTAGCCCTCCCGAGGGCATCGAGCCGACCTTGGTGCTCGGTGATGTCTGCCGTCAAATGCTCTCGGTCGAAGGACTCGGCTTACATGACGGTCAGCATGAAGCTGTTGTCGTCAAGAGGCACGAGTCAGGCGCCCCCGCGCCGGGTTAGCCTACCCACCCCACCAGATCGACGACACTCTCCAGGACGGCAATACAACCGGCCTGAAGCAGATCTTCCCTGGACGCGGCTCCGGTCGTCACACCGATGACCGGAATGCCGGCGTTGATACCGGTTTCGGCATCAACAGGCATATCACCAACGAAGAGCGTGTCTTTCGTGGAGTGTCCGGTCTCTCGGAGGATGTGTTCGAGCATCTTCGGATCGGGTTTGTACGCGCCGACGGATTCGGGTCCAACGACCGCCGCCATCAACTCGGTCCAACCGAAATGGTCAACCAGATCAACAACCCAGGCCAGCGGCTTGTTGGAGGCGACGGCCAAAACATGGTTCTGCGACAGTCGCCGGAGAGTTTCGTCCACCCCGGGGAAAGGTGGCGAATTGTCCAGGAGGACTTCGCGATAGCGTACCCGGAACCTGGCCAGCAGTTCATCGACCGACACCCCGTCACCTGCGGCGGCTGTCACCAACCGCCGGGCGCCCAGCCCCACGTTCCGGTGAACCCAATCGAGGTTGATCGGTTTGAGAGCAAAGTCGGCCAGTGCAGCATTCAGTCCCAGAACGACGCCGGGCAGGCTGTCTACCAAGGTGCCGTCGAGATCAAAGATCAGCAGGGAATAAGGATGCATCGAGAGAGTCTAGCAGTGTCCTGAGATTCCACGTGTGCTCGTTCGATGGGTTACTATCCCCCGGTGGATTCAGCAATAGAATCTCCTCTCGAGGACCGAGTGAGCGTCTCCGTCGTCATCCCCCATCGGGCGGGCCGTAATATTCTGATGGCCTGCTTAGGCTCCCTTGACGGGTCGCTCCCGGGTGGGTCCGAAATCATCGTCGTCGATACGGGATGTAGGGATGGAAGCATCGACGAAGCTCAGGAAAACTTCCCTGAGATCGTCATCGTTGATGGCGGACGCGGCGCCGGTTTTTCTCAGGGGTGCAATCAGGGTATTCGCCGGGCCAGATCGCCATGGATCCTGCTGCTCAACGATGATGCGGTCCTCCTGCCCGGATGTGTTGACAAACTCCTTCAAGTGGGTGAGAAATGCCCGGACATCGGCGCAGTTCAACCAAAGGTTCTCTCCGCAATGGCACCAGAGAACTTCGACGCTGCCGGGGCAGCTGGAGGATTCATCGACCGGTACGGCCACCCATTTGCACGGGGGAGGCTGTTCCACTGTGTCGAGCAGGATCGAGGTCAGTACGACACCGAGGTCGACCTTTTTTGGGGAGCAGGCGTGTGCCTTCTGATCCGTAGGAAATGCCTCGATCAGGTCGGGGATCTCGACGAGTCCTTCTTCGCACACATGGAAGAAATTGACTTCTGCTGGAGGATGGCGTTGGTAGGGTGGCGAACTGTATTTGCACCCGAAGCACGAATCCTTCATGTCGGCGGTGCAACACTTGCCCGAGGATCGGCACGGAAGATATACCTCAACCATCGGAACGGCCTGTGGATGATGATCAAGAATTTGTCTGCACGATCGTTGGTCCGGGTCTTGCCGTTTCGGGCGATCCTGGACTTGGCAGCGATCGCCTTCCATCTGTTCAACGGCCGACCGAAAATAGCGGCGGCGGTTCTCGTAGCCCTGGGGGCGGCCGTGATCGGCCTTCCCCAGGTCATAACCTCTCGGTCCGGGGTGCAAAGGCAGCGCACGAAATCCGATGGAGATCTGGCACATCTGGTCTTGCCTCGCAGTGTAGCCGTCGCCTTTTTCTTTCGCGGCATTCGAGGTTTTGACAGTTTGGGGTGGAAGGTCACGGAGGGCCCATGACGGTTCTGGTTGTAGTTCCAACCTTCAATGAGGTATCGAATATCGGCACCACGGTTTCGAGGGTGATGGATCAGCCGATTGACGAACTCCATATGCTCATTGTCGACGATGACTCGCCGGACGGGACTGCGGCGGAAGTTCGCCGGCTACAGGCTCAATACGCCAACCTCCACCTGATTGTTCGGGAAGGTGCGAGGGGGCTTGGTCGCGCCTATGTCAGGGGCTTCAAGTTTGCGTTGAAGCGAGGCTTCGATCTTATTTTCGAGATGGATGCCGATGGCTCGCACAATCCGGATGATCTGCCGCGTTTCCTCGAACAGATGGACCGACATGACCTGGTCATCGGGTCACGGTACGTTGAGGGAGGAGGCGTGACGCAATGGCCCTACAGTCGTCTGCTGCTCAGCTACTGGGCCAACGTCTATGTCCGAGCCGTCACGGCCCTGCCGATCCGCGATTGCACCAGCGGGTTCAAATGTTACCGGAGAGCAGTTCTCGAGGCCTTTGACCTGTCTGCCATATCTGCGAACGGTTATGCCTTCCAAATTGAGGTTCATTATCTTGCCCATCGATGCGGTTTCAGGATTTCGGAAATCCCAATCATTTTCACCGACCGCGAGGAGGGCAGCAGCAAGATGAACACCCGCATCATGAGGGAAGCGGTCGTCATGCCATGGCGGTTGCTGGGGCAGAGGGCCGGCGATCGCCTTCCGATCTCCGGCCCTGGGCCGAAAGAGTGTGAGCCTTCGTGATCACAGAGGCCGCCGCTCCTTCAGGCGATAAATATCGAATATCGAGGTTGGACACCCTTGTGGGAGTCGCTATTTTCTCGGTCAACCTCGTTCTGAGAATCCTCACGGTGGGCAGAGCCGGCCTGTCCCTGGACGAGGCAGCAAGCGTGTGGTTCTGCGGCCAGGATTGGCCGGCCTTTGTCGAGTTCCTCGGGAGAGATGCGACGCCGCCCCTGTTCTCGTTGATGTTGCGTGGATGGACGAGCCTCTTCGGCATCTCGGAAGTTGTGGTCCGTCTCCCGTCGGTGATCGCAACGAGCGTCACGGCTGCGGTTGTGTATTTCTTCGGCACCCGGTGGATGGGGCGTCGAATGGGCCTTCTTGCGGCCATGATATTCAGCTTGTCACCACTTCAAATGGAGATGTCACAGACCGCTCGGGTCTACTCAATTGCGGCCTGCTTCGCGGCGATATCGATGTACTTCTTCGTCGGATTTCTCCGTGATGGCGGCCGCAGGTGGGCAGTCGGCCTGGTCCTCGCCGATCTGGCGATTGTCTATTCAAACTACGCTGCGGGCCTTTTGTTAGTGGCCCGATGCGTTGCGTTGCCATTTTTTGGCCCCCGGGGATGGCGACGGCTGCCGGCCTTTTTCGCCCTGCAGGTTCTGGTTCTTTTCGCTTTCATTCCGGGCCTGGTGAGGATTGACGCCAATCAGGTCAGTGAACCGGGCAGGTGGTTCGATTCACCCGGTGTCGGATCACTTTGGAGTCTGTGGAGCGCGGTATGTGGAAACCAGGCTCTTGCGGTCTGCTTTGCTGCAATCCTCGTCGGAGGAATTGTTGCTGCGGGGCAAGGCCGTCGAAAGGTAGCGCCTCGAATATTGGGGAGCTTTGCCGCGTGGCTGTCGTGGGGCGTGGGTTCGATCGCCGTCGCCTGGATCGTTTCCCAGTGGATACCGCTTTTTGTGCCCCGATATCTCGCCTACGCCGGCGCCGGCGTTGCACTCAGTGTCGCGGGCGCTCTCACTCTGATGACCACCGGCCGCCACTGGGGACTGGCATGGGTCGGTGCAGCGGTCGTTCTCAGCCTCTCGGTCACCGCTTTCAGGCCATCGGCGCCCGTCATCGAAGACTGGCCGGCAGCCGCAGAGTGGATAGAGAACCATCGCAGATCAGATACAAAAATCATTGTGTCGGCTGGATATCAGTGTCGCACCCTGATCTATGCTCTCAACCGGGACCTGTTTTTGCAGTATCAAACCCCCCACAGAGTATGGTTCGATCGCGAGGGACTGGTCTGTGTCAACACCGTGGACGAAGAGATTCTGGCAAGCCTCGAAACGGACCATTTGCTCCTGGTTCAGTCCCACGCCCGGGATGTCGATCCGGAGAACACCACTGCAAAGGTGATCGAACACACATACCGTCAGATGGAACAGCACGAGCTTCCCGGCATCACCTTGGGCGCCTATGATCGGGTCGCTGCCGCGAGCCCCTGAGCTTTCTCGGCGGTGCGGGTTAAGATGGCTTCATGCCCGTGATCACCGGACTCGAGGTTTTGGTCAACGATCCATCTCCGATCAAGGATCGGAGGTGGGCATTGTTGGCCAACCACGCAGCGGTGACCTCCGATCTGGCGCCGGCGCGATCAGCGCTCACCAGGTCGTGCGGTTCGCCGGCACTGCTCTTCGCCCCGGAGCATGGGCTCGAGGGTATCGCTCAGGACATGGAGGGCGTCGTCGACGCCAGGGACCCACTGACCGGTGTGCCGGTGCGTTCGCTCTACGGTGACGACGCAACGAGCTTGAGGCCCTCGGCCGAAGATTTCCAGGGCATTGAATCTGTGGTGGTCGATGTTCCGGATATCGGAACCCGCTACTACACCTTCGCCGCCTCGATGGACGGCCTGATGGCGGTCTGTACGAAGATCGGGGTCGAGGTCGTCGTACTGGATCGACCCAATCCGTTGGGCGGCATCCGCCGAGAGGGCGCCCTGGTCCAACCGGGCTTCGAGAGTTTCGTTTCACAACTGCCGACGCCGATCCGGCACGGATTGACCCTGGGAGAAATCGCCCTGCTTTTGCACCGGGAACGCTATCCCGACCTCGAACTGACTGTCGTCGGGTGCCGGGGGTGGCAGCGCGGACAGACCTTTGAGACCACCGGCCTACCCTGGGTGCCCCCCAGTCCCAACATGCCGACCCTGGACACCGCACTGCTGTACCCCGGCCTGTGCCTGGTCGAGGCAACCACCCTGTCCGAAGGCCGCGGGACCACCCGGCCGTTCCATCTGGTTGGTGCGCCGTGGCTCGATGCACGACGCCTCATCGAGAGGCTGCGCACCCTGAACCTGCCGGGAGTTGGCTTCCGGCCGACTCAGTTCCGGCCGGAGTTCCAGAAGCACGCCCACGAGGTCTGTACCGGAGTCGAACTCCACATCACCGACCCTGAAGCCCTCGAACCCTTATGCCTGGGCCTGCACCTGCTCAAGGCCATTTATGACCAGCACCCACAGGAATTCGGCTGGCGCTCTCAACCCTACGAGTTCGTATCCGACATTCCTGCCTTGGACCTCCTGACCGGGTCACCCGAAACCAGAAAAACTATCGAAGCCGGCGACACCCTGGAACCGCTCCTGGCCCGATGGCGTGAGGATGTCAGGCTCTTTGAGGGCTCGCTTGAGGGTGTGTTGTTGTATTAGCGACTTATCCTCGTACTGCTTCGAATATTCGAAGCAGTACGAGGATAAGTCGCTGTCAGCTGAGCCTCTTGCAGAATTCGACGTTTTACCGGAAAACGAGTTGGCCCTGAGTGTCACCCTGAGCGAGGGAGTCCGACGACCGAGTCGAAGGGTCTCCATAAGTCACGTATTTCGGTATTTTGCGAGAATCGCGCCGCTAGTTGGGAGGGGATCCTTCGACTCTGCGGCCTCCGGCCGCTCCGCTCAGGATGACATTGGGGATTTTTGCAAGAGGCTGAGCTCTCAGCTATCGGCTGAGAGCTACCCGGCGGGCCGGCCTTCCCCTGCCAGCGCTAGCCCCAGGACGGCATTGACCGCTCCGGAGAGAGCCACGACAACGCCGGCGGGTCCGTCGAGGAAACCACGCTTAAGGATCAGCGAATAGAAAAAAGCCCACAGTGCCCGTGCGGACAGATCAAATGCTCCCGGGACCTTCCGACCTACCTTGAGGTATTCGGCCGCTTTCAGACGATGGTAGTCGGCCCTGAAGAGCTCAGCCAGGTCCTCATAACTGTGGTGGGCCATCGCCCCAGGAAGACAACGAATAGGGCCCCTCGGTGTGACCGATTCATGAACCGGTGCCGAACTGAAAGTGTGGCTCCTCCGGTTGAAGAGACGCACAACAGGGTCCGGGACCCAATGACCATGTCGGATTTCTCTGGCGCCAATGTAGGGGCGACGACGTACCGCCCAACAGTTTTTGGGATCCTGGGAGGTCCAATCGATCGCCGCGATGGCCTCCGCTGCTTCTTCATCCAAAATTTCGTCCGCGTCGATCGACAAGACCCAATCGTGACGTGCCAACTCAACTGCCCGGCGCTTCTGGGACCCGTAGCCGTCAAACGGATGTTCGTGCCACATCACACCGCAAGCGGAGGCAATCTCCCTCGTCCGGTCAGTCGACCCCGAGTCCAGAATCAGTACCTCATTACAGACGGCCAGAGGACTCAGGACGGCCCCCAACCACCGTTCCGCATCGCGGGTAATCAGAACAGCAGAGACCGGCACGGTCGGCATTCCTCGTTCCATGACTTAGTTATACCTAATCTGAGCGATTCTGGGCGGTCAGATCCGCTCAGTTGAGGTTTAACCTGATACCATTCGGGCTCCCTCACCCTTTGGGCGCCCAGGGACGAAAGGAAAAGTACCGATGAAGGGCATCATCCTCGCCGGAGGCTCCGGCACGCGACTGCACCCGGTCACACGAGTCTTGAGCAAACAACTGCTCCCGGTCTACGACAAGCCGATGGTCTACTACCCCTTGAGCCTGCTGATGCACGCCGGCATCCGGGAGGTTCTGGTCATTTCAACCCCTCGCGACCTTCCGGCTTTTGAGGACCTCCTTGGCGATGGTTCACACATCGGCATGCACTTCGACTATTGCGAACAACCCAGCCCGGATGGCCTGGCACAAGCCTTCATTCTGGGCAAGGACTTCATCGACGGGCAGCCTTCGTGTCTGGTCCTCGGCGACAACATTCTTCACGGCCATAACCTCGGGGGAATGCTGAGCCGCTGCGCTTCCCTGACCGGAGGAGCGAGAATCTTCGGCTACTACGTGCGGGACCCAGAGCGCTACGGAGTGGTCGAGTTTGATGATGTCGGCCACGCGATCAGCCTTGAGGAGAAACCCGTCGAACCCAGGAGCCACTTCGCGGTTCCGGGTCTCTATTTCTACGGCCCCGACGTTTGCGATCTCGCCGCCGACCTCGAACCCTCACCACGTGGCGAATTGGAGATCACTGACCTCAATCGTATATACCTCGAGCGCAACCAATTGGAAGTCGAGGTACTCGGCCGGGGCTATGCCTGGCTGGATGCCGGAACGCACAAGAGCCTGATCGAGGCTTCGAGCTTCATCCACGCGATCGAGGAACGGCAAGGCCTCAAGGTCGGTTGCCTGGAGGAGATTGCCTGGCGGTCCAGGTGGATCAACAACGAGCAAATGAGCCAATTGGCAACCGCTGCCGGCAAGTCCTCCTACGGCGACTACCTCAGGGAACTACTGCCCCGGGAAAACAGCTAAAGATGAATGTCGTATCGACCTCGCTGCCGGGGGTCTTCGTGATTGAGCCTACGGTCTTCGGCGACCACCGCGGCTTTTTCATGGAGAGCTACAACCGGAAGGCCTTCGCCAAATACGATCTGGACCGCGACTGGGTGCAGGACAATCACTCCCGGTCGAGCCTTGCAGTGCTCCGCGGCCTGCACTATCAACTGGATCGACCACAAGCCAAACTGGTCAGGGCGGTCGTCGGCTCGGTCTTTGACGTCGTCGTTGATATCCGGTGTGGCAGCCCGACATTCGGACAGTGGTTCGGCGCCGAGCTGTCGGCCCAGAACCAAAGGCAGCTCTACGCCCCACGTGGCATGGCCCACGGCTTCGTCGTGCTCTCGGATGTTGCCGAATTCCTCTACAAAGTTGACGATTTTCACGCCCCCGACGAAGAACGCTCTATCGCGTGGGACGACCCGGGAATCGGCATCCAGTGGCCAATCCCGGATGGCATCGAACCGATCTTGAGCCCCAAAGATACAGATTGTCCACGGCTCAATGAGATGCCGGCCGACCAACTGCCGCTCTACCGACCCAGTTTGTAGGGGTGTCCCCCCGTGGCCACCCAAGGAGATTAGATGACCTCTCAACACACCCCTAAATCTGTCCTGGTCACCGGTGGCGCCGGATTCATCGGCTGCAACTTCGTTCGCCACCTCCTGGAGACGGATGAAACCGTGAGGATCATCAATCTCGACGCCCTGACCTATGCGGGCCACCGCGCCAGCCTGCGCGACGTCGAGAATGCTCACTCAGATCGCTACATCTTCCGACACGGGGACATCAGGGATCGTGCGACAGTGCGAAACATCTTCGCCGATCACAACATTGACACCGTCGTACACTTCGCCGCAGAGAGTCACGTCGACCGCTCGATCGACGGCCCCCTGGACTTTGTCGAGACCAATATCAACGGCACCGCCACCCTGCTCGAAGCTGCCCGCTCCCACTGGGCCGACCGCTCGGACTGCCGTTTCCACCATGTCAGCACCGATGAGGTCTACGGCTCCCTCGGTTCCGAAGGCTTTTTCACCGAGGACACGCCCTACGATCCCTCCAGCCCCTATTCGGCTTCCAAAGCAGCATCAGACCATCTGGTTCGCGCCTGGCACCGTACCTTCGGCCTGCCCATGACCCTCTCAAACTGCTCCAACAACTACGGTCCCTATCAGTTCCCCGAAAAGCTGATCCCGCTGATGATCGGTAATGCCGTTGCCCGCAAACCCCTCCCGGTCTACGGCGACGGCTCCAACGTGCGCGATTGGCTTTTCGTCATCGACCACTGCACCGCCATCGACGCCGTCATCCGCCGCGGACAACTGGGTCGCACCTACAACATCGGCGGCCACAACGAGATGGCCAACATCGACGTTGTGCACCTGCTCTGCGATCTCGTCGATGAGTTCCTGCCCGGGCAGGACTCGAGGCGGGAACTGATCACCTTCGTCACCGACCGCCCGGGCCATGATCAGCGCTATGCGATCGATGCCTCGCGGATGTCCGACGAACTGGGTTGGAATCCATCGGTGACCTTCGCCGAAGGCCTGCGGGCGTCCGTTCGCTGGTACCTGGACAACGAGGTGTGGTGTGCCGAAGTGACCGGAGATCAGTATGACGGTGAGCGGTTGGGGCTGAAGTAGACAGGCGATTCTGGCGCTCTCTGGATTAGACATAGGAACGAGGGTTGATGTCACACCCGTGGTAGGCTCGGATTATGGGCGTAGCCAATCCCTGTTCCTACCGTCACCGGGTAATTCGCACTGCTTTGAATATGGTGAGCCCCGGACTTCGGGAGATTGTGCTCGGCCTGTTGTTGGTTGCAGCTCTTCCTTGTGCATCCACAACAACCAACGCGGCCCCTGGCCACCCGGATCAGCTGCGATTTCGGCGATACGGTGCGGAGCAAGGGCTGAAATCCCTCTCTGTGCGCTGCCTTACTCAGGACCGATTGGGTTTTTTGTGGTTAGGCACCTTCAGCGGGTTGATCCGGTTCGACGGAGAGCACTTCGTGACCTTCACACACGATCCCGAGGTCACGAGCAGCCTGTCCGATGACGCCGTAAAGGTCATCTTGGAGGATTCACAGGGACGATTCTGGGTTGGGACATCTGATGGCGGCCTCAACCTCTTCGACCGTGTGACTCGGACCTTTACCGCCTACCGGGCCGACCCGAAAGACCCAAAGGCCCTTGGGGACGACTCAGTTACCAGCCTGCTGGAACGCTCGAACGGCGAGCTTTGGGTTGGAACGGGAGATGGAGGCCTCTGTGTTCTGAACGAGGACGGCGCGGGCTTCGAGTGCTTTCGACATGAGGATCAAGACCCTTCATCCATTTCGTCCAACTCCGTATCAGGTGTGGCTGAAGCCTCATCCGGCAAACTGTGGGTATCGACTTTTGATGCAGGTCTCAACCTTTTCGACCCGGATCGGCGCACATTCACCCATTTCCGGAACGATGCCGAGGATGACAGATCCTTGGGGTCGGATCGATTGAACTGCATCCTTTCAGATAGCGAAGACGAAATCTGGCTCGGCACATATGGCCACGGCCTCTTGCGCCTGGACAGGAACGGAGAAATGATCCGCCACTACCAAGCTGACCCGGCAGATCATCGCAGTATTCAATCCAGAGGGGTCAAGGCCTTACTGGAGGACAACACCGGTCTGATCTGGGTGGCCACTTGGGGTGGCGGTATCGCTATTTTCGACCGAGAGGCAGATCGGTTCTTTCGACACCCCAGCAACCCCGACGATCGATGGAGCGTCAGTGACGACCGTGTCTTACAGTTGCTCGAAGACAACCTTGGTCAGATGTGGGTAGGCACGATCAACGGTCTCAACGTGCATGATCCAAGATCGAGGCTGTTTTCAGGGTTGCGGCACGAGCCCGGAAATGCCGACAGCCTGGTCGAAGATAATGTGCAATCCGTGCTCGAGGACAGTCAGGGCAGGATTTGGATTGGAACCTACAGTGAAGGAATCAGTCGATGGGATCCCGAAACCGGCGACTTCCTGAATTTCAGCCATGTGCCGGGCGATGAGACGAGCCTTGCCAATAATGGGATTTGGGCCCTCGAAGAAGACCAGAAGGGGCACATCTGGGTCGGAACTTCCAGAGGACTCCATCGGTACGATCCCGAGATCGAAGGTTTCGTTCGCTACCAGAAAAATCAACAGGACCCAGCGCCATTTTCCGGCAACAATATTCTCTCAGTCTTGAGTGACAACGACGGAATGCTCTGGCTCGGAACCTGGAACCAGGGACTGAACCTCTTCGATCCGGAAACCGGGACATGCGAACATTTTCTGCCCGAGCCGGACAATCCCAAGGCCCTGCCGCCAGGAGGAATCTGGTCTCTTCTCGAGGATGATCACGGCAGGATCTGGGTTGCTACTGGTTCTGGCGGATTGGCCCGTTTCGACCGCAAAACCAGAGAGTTCCAACGATTCGTACATGATCCAACGAATCCACGGAGCATTTCCGACGACAACGTGCGCACCCTGTTTGAGGATTCCAAGGGCCGATTCTGGATTGGCACGGGAAGCGGACTCGATCTCTGGGATGAGAAGGCCGGCAGTTTCAGGAGAATCAATCTGTCCCCAGAGCCCTCGTCGGTTGCAGGAATTGCGGAGGAAAAAACCGGCACCCTCTGGCTCGCGACGACCCAGGGCCTGGCTCGATTCGAAGTGTGGTCTCGAAAGCACATTTGGTACGACGAAGCCGACGGATTGCAAGGAGACCAATTCACAACTGGCGCAGCCTACCGTGGGAAAACGGGGACCCTATATTTCGGTGGGCCCGGGGGACTGACCTTTTTCAATCCAATCACTGTTGGTGAAAACAACGAAGTTCCACCGGTCGTGTTGACCGACTTCCTATTGCTCAATCGACCGGTCCCGGTTGGCGAAGGATCACCTTTGACCCGGGACATCGTATTCACGGACCACATCGTGCTCGATCATACGGACTACTCGTTTTCGTTTGAGTTCGCCGCCCTTAACCTGAGACAACCGGAAAAGAACCACTACAGCCACATACTCGAGGGAATAGACCCTGACTGGGTTCTGACAGACCCGGTCTATCGTCGAATTACCTATACCGGCATTCGTCCCGGCACCTACACTTTCAGAGTCAAGGCATCAAATGATGACGGATACTGGAACGAAGAGGGCGCCAGGGTGACGGTCGAGGTTTTGCCGCCGTGGTGGCAGACGACCTGGTTTCGGGTGGTGGCTGTTTCCATACTGCTGCTTGCCGCATATTCCATTTTTCGCTGGCGGACGGTGGCTCTCAACCACCGAAATCAACTCTTGGCCGGCCTGGTTGCCGAGCGCACTGCCCAACTCGAACAGAGCAACCAAAAACTCGAAGAAGCAGCCCTTGCGGACCCACTGACCGGATTGCGCAATCGGCGATTCCTGGCGCAGCATATTGACGGCGACATCGACAAAATTCTCCGTGATGCGGTTCATTCGACGGGGTCGGAATCAGATTTCATTTTCTTGCTGATCGATATCGATCATTTCAAGGCGGTCAATGACAGGTACGGTCATGATGCGGGTGACCGTGTACTCAAACAGTTCGCGACAACTCTTGAGGAGGTTTGCAGGTCTTCAGATTTCATTTTGCGCTGGGGTGGCGAGGAGTTCCTCGTCGTTGCACGGTTTACCCACCGCGGCACGGCCTTCGAGACCGCGGAACGCATCAGGACCACTATTGCAGCCAAGGTCTTTGATCTCGGCGAAGGCCGGTCCCTGCGAATGAGTTGTTCGATCGGTGTCGCCAGTTTTCCATTTGTAGTCAACAAATCCGATGCCCTTTCGTGGGAGCAGGTTGTCAGTATCGCGGACCAGGGACTGTATGCAGCAAAGGTCTCCGGAAGAAATACCACCGTATGTGTAGACGCCACAGATACGACCGATCTCGACCGGCTCATATCCCGTCTCGTCGACGATTTTGACGAACTGGTACGGGTGGGGCAGTTGCAGGTACAAGTGTCATCAACGAACCAGTTTGACCCTGCCCACACGGTCTCCTAGACTGCCCCTGCCGCCGGATCCAACCCTGGTATTCCAAGCTATCATCAGAACATGAAAATTCTTGCCCTGATTTTCTCCCTCTTCGTCGCCCTCGAACACCTGGGCTTTCTTTACCTCGAAATGTTCCTTTGGACCAAAAGGCCCGGGAGAAAGATCTTCGGAAACTCCCGGGAAGATGCCGAAAAGACCAAGGTCCTCGCCGCCAACCAAGGGCTGTATAACGGCTTTTTGGCAGCTGGGTTGATTTGGGGTCTGGTGTATCCGGTAGCTCACGTCGGGTATCAGATACAACTCTTCTTCCTGATCTGCGTGGTGATCGCCGGGGTTTATGGCGGCCTCACCGCCAAAAAGACGATTCTCTTGATACAGGGGCTTCCGGCCCTGATCGGGGCGATGCTCGTGGCCTTCTTGATGGCTTCAGGCTAACCAGGGAAGCGAATAGTGGATTCTACCCACATCTTCTTTTTGTTCGAGAATCAGTGACCCAGATGAGATAAGATAGATCTCCAAAGCCTGTTCGCACCGTGCATACGCACGTTTTTGTCTGGAATTCAGGAGGGCAACCCGCTGGGAAAAGGCGAATCCCGGGGGTTTTCCACCAACCGGAGGTGAACATGGCTGGAATCGTTGGCTACGGAGCGTTTATCCCGCGCAAGAGGATCACGGCGGAGGAGATCGCTCGCCAGTGGGGCAAAGACCCCGAAACCATTCGCAAGGGACTGCTGCTCGAGGAGAAGTCGGTCCCGGGAATCGACGAGGATACGATCACGATCTCGGTGGAGGCCGGGGCGGACGCCATCACCCGCGCCGGTATCGAGCCTTCGAAGATCGGGGCCCTCTACATCGGCTCCGAGTCTCACCCCTACGCGGTCAAACCCAGCGGGACCGTCGTCATCGATGCCCTGGGGATCGGACCGGAGGTGCATGTTGCCGATTTTGAGTTTGCCTGCAAGGCGGGCTCGGAAGCGATGTTCGTCTCCCTCGGCCTGGTCGAAAGCGGGCGTGTTGAGTATGCGATGGGCATCGGCGCCGACACATCGCAGGGGGCGGCCAACGATGCTCTTGAGTTCTCGGCCTCGGCGGGAGGCGCCGCCTTCATCTTCGGCAATGAGAATCTGTTGGTCGACGTTCTGGAAACCTACAGCTTTACCTCAGACACGCCGGATTTCTGGCGCCGGGAGGGCGAATTCTATCCCCGTCACGGGGGTCGTTTCACCGGTGAGCCTGCGTACTTCAAGCATGTCTTGGGCGCCAGCCGCGCGATTCTGGAAAAGACGGGCTTCAAACCGGCGGACTTCCGCCACGCGGTCTTCCACATGCCCAACGGCAAGTTCCCGCAGCAGGCAGGCAAGAAGCTGGGGTTCACCGAGAAACAGATGGCGGTGGGTTGGATCGTGCCCACCATGGGCAACACCTACTCGGGATCTTCGCCCACCGGATTGGCGGCAATCCTGGATGTCGCCGAACCGAACGACTTGATCTTCATGACGTCCTTCGGTTCGGGCGCCGGAAGCGACAGCTTCGTCTTCAAGGCCACCGATCTTCTGCCGGAGCGGCAAGGTCTGGGGCGCACGGTGCGATCGATGCTCGACGGGCCGAAGCACTACGTCACGTACGGGCAATACGCCAAGCTGCGCGACAAGATCATCGTCAACGAATAGGAGAAAAATATGCGTGAAGTTGCAATTGTCGCAGCCGCCATGACCCCCTTCGGCGAACTGTGGGATATGAGCCTGCGGCAACTCTTTGCCGAGGC